>BCSF01000243.1_pt1 | contig 23957 bp, 4 predicted proteins | sample 1016431 | NCBI WGS metagenome assembly BCSF01 (sample SAMD00045685;SAMD00045686;SAMD00045687;SAMD00045688;SAMD00045689;SAMD00045690;SAMD00045691;SAMD00045692;SAMD00045684;SAMD00045690;SAMD00045691;SAMD00045692;SAMD00045684;SAMD00045685;SAMD00045686;SAMD00045687;SAMD00045688;SAMD00045689, study...
GCATATCTAGAAATCTATTCCAAAAATGCTACCGCATTTACAGTTGGCGACGAAGTATACGTAGGAACCTACGCTTCGACTTCCTTCCGTGCCACGATTGCTGCTGTTTATGATAGTGCCATTTTAGTATACGACGTTTTTGGCAGCAATGGTGTTAACTCTGCTCCTCCTCTAGGAACTGCACTGAAGTGTAGAACTGGTGGTGCAGGTGGATCCGATACTGGTGCTACTGCAGTCTCTGGTGTATATCGTTACGCAGATGAGAACGTTCCCCCTCTGCCTCTCGATAACCAAACAGAAAAGGTTAGTCTCTACGACGAAATCATCGCTGCTAAGCGTATCACTGATGCCTTTGCAAGAACTGTCGTCCGCCGTTACAACTGGGATCTAGTTGCTAACCCTAAGTTCGACATGTGGAAACCTGACTATTCTGATACCCCAGGTGGCGGTGGTCAGATTGGTAAGGCAACTGCAACTGGCGCTACAAGCATTGCTGATGCTAAGTTCTACGTAATGAACTCTGCATATGAAGTATTCAAGTGTCTCTACAACGGAGAGAATCCTTCTAACAGCACTGGTCAGAATGCGACCGAAGAACCAACTGTAGCAGGTGCAAACTATGATGCTGCTACTGGTCTCTATACTGAGACTACTGGTGCTGGTTATATCTGGAAGTACATGTACACCATCCCAACCGATGATGTTCTGAAGTTCCTTTCTTCTGACTTCATGCCAATCGTTCTTCCTGGCAACACTTCTAGAACAAACGTTGTTTCTGCTGCTGTTGCTGGTGCATGTGACGTTGCACTAATCGAAGACACTGGTGCAGGTCTTCCTGCTTCTCAGACACTATACACTTCCATCAAGGGTGATGGAACTGGTGGTGTTGTACAATTTGTAACAAATGGTGCTGGTGGTATCACTTCTGCATCTATCGAAACTCGTGGATCGGGTTACACCTATGCTAATGTCCTCCTTGGCAATGGCAACCTCTTCTCTGATGCTGGTCTAACCTCTGCAGTTGCTACTGCTAGTGGCGCAACTGGTGCTATTGAAGTTGTTCTACCTCCTCTGGGTGGTCATGGTTCCGACCATGAAACAGAACTTAATGGTAAGCGCGTGATGACAAACATCCGTCTAACCTACGCTGAAGGTTCTGGTGACTTCCCTGTTGACAACGATTTCCGCCGCATCGGTATCGTTGCTGACCCATACAACTATGGCACAACTTCCTTTGCAACTGCTGATACCCTCTCTGGTCTAAAGGCAGTCAAGATCACTGGTGCTACTGCTGATTACAACGTTGACGAGACCATCGTTCAAACTGTAACTGGTGGTACTGCAAGAGGTACTGTTGTTTCTTGGACACTTGATAGTGGTTCTACCACCGCTGGTGTTCTCAAGTACATCCAAACCTCTGATGCACACACTGATCAGGGTGTTGTAAGAGCATTCGAGAGCAATGGTGCTAACGCAATTACTGGTGAGGCATCTGCTGCATCTGGTAACGTTGACACTGGTTACGCTTCTACACTTCTAGGTTCCACCTTCACTGCAGGTCTTGCTAATCCAGAGATCGAAAACAACTCGGGTAATGTAATCTACATCGAGAACCGTCGTCTGATCACCCGTGCTCCTGACCAGATCGAAGATATCAAACTAGTAATCGAGTTCTGATTTCTTTTTTACTCCGCTAAATACTAGGGACAAGATGCTAGTATTTGGCGGAGTACAATGCCACAAAAGACTAACCTTAATGTAAATCCTTATTACGAGGACTTCGACGCGAACAAGAATTTTTATAAGATTCTATTCCGTCCTGGTTACTCGATTCAAGGTAGAGAATTAACCCAGGTTCAATCGATTCTTCAGAATCAGATTGAATCTTTTGGTAAGTACGCATTTAAACAAGGGGAATTGGTCATCCCTGGTGAAGTGGGACTAAACACAAAATTAGATTATGTAAAATTGTCTTCTGTATCCGAAGTAGCAGTAGGTGAAGGCAATGATATTGTATATAAAAAGTATGATATTACACAGTTAGTTGGACAGCAGCTGAATGGTCTGACATCTGGTGTAACAGCAACAGTTCTAGCAGCAAGACTTGCAACTGACTCTAGTGCTGATACTGTTTATGTAAATTATATCAACAGTGGTAACTCTAACACAGAAGAAACTTTTAGGCAAGGCGAAACCCTAGAGGTTGTTGATGGTGTCAACACACCACTTCTAGTTGTCGGTACAGACGGTAGTGTTCTACCAACTAGCATCCAAGTCACAAATCCCGACACACAAGAAGTAACATCCATTGATAGTCCTGCAATGGGTTATGGTTCTGCTGTAAAAGTACAAGAAGGCATTTATTTCGTCAATGGTTACTTTGTTCGCAATGACGAGCAACTCCTTATTATTGATGAGTATTACAACAAACCATCTGCAAAAGTAGGTTTTACAATCAAAGAGTCGATTGTAACTCCAGAAGAAGATGCATCTCTGTATGACAATGCAATTGGTTCTTCCAACTACACTGCTCCTGGTGGTCATAGACTGAAGATTAGTCTAGAATTAAAAGAATTTGCATTGAATGCAATTACAGATAAGAACTTTATTCAGTTACTTACTGTATCCAGAGGTCAAATCCAAAGAAAGATTCAAGGAACAGACTTTAGTGTTCTTGAGCAAACTTTAGCACGTAGAACATTTGATGAAAGTGGAGACTACGTTGTAGACAACTTTGCTGTAGATATTAGAGAGTATGCTCAGAAAGATGGCAACCGTGGTATCTATGCTGCAGATGAATTCGGTCTGTATAACAATTTAAGTTCTACTGATGCTTCTAGGAAGATGGTTGCAACCATTGGTCCTGGTAAAGCATATGTCAAAGGATATGAAATTGTCAACAAAGAAACTAAGTATCTTGATATCAATAAAGCAAGAGAAAGTCTTTCTTCAGACAACGTAACTCTGAAAACAAAAGGTCTGCCAACTTACAGCATTACAAACGTATTCGGTAGTGTTCCTCTGAACAAGGAAGGATCCGAACTTACAGCATATCCAGATCTATTCTTCTATGCATCTTTCAACGATGGATCTATTGGTCTAAATGATACAGAACTTCCAAGTGACCACAGACAAACTATCAACAGAAGAGGCGAAGTATTCAGTGTAGATGATGGTATCAAGTCTATCACTTTGCAAATTACAAATACTGTAACTCTTATTGGTGCAGTAACTGACGCAACTTTTGATTCTCAATTCTCTGAACTATTCTTTATTAAGACTAGAAGTGACGTTGGAACACCTACTGCTATTGCAAGTTTCAAATCTCTGTCATTTGCTACGACTAATAAACCACTAATCAATCCATCAGAATCTGTGCAGTTCTTAGAACTCACTGTCTCTGGTAGAAAAGATGAACTAGAACAACTCTTACTAGAGTATGATGATTCTGATTCTGAATATAAGAGAAAAATCTTCCTGACCGAGGCAGATGCTTCTAACAATACAAATGAATTTGGTTTCATTGTAGATTATAGTGATACTATTACTCCTGTCATCGGTAAAGCAAAACCAAGCAACTTTGTATTACAGAAAGCAGGATCTGGATTCAACGAAGATTCTGACATCATTCTTTCCAAAGGTCGTTTGGCAAATGGTGATGCTACTTACAATTCCATTTTTGGATTGTCTTACTTTGATCCATCTTTCTTTACAAAGGTTCAGCTAGATGCTGTTCCTAGTGGATCTGGTGCATTCCAAGCAGGTAAGTATGTATTTGGATTAGAAAGCAATGCATATGGTGTTGTAGAAGGATCTGATACTGGTGTCTATTCTATTGGACAACTTTTATATCTGAAAACTCTTTCTGGAAGATTCCTTTCTGGAGAAACAATTAGAGATGAAGATGGAAACACTGCCAGAATTGCCAAAGACAATACTATTTCCCACTTCGTTGTACAAAACAGAGGATTGGGTTATGCAGACGGTGTGACTCTTCTGGTCAATGGTCTTGAATTTGATTCTTCTAAGATTGCAATTTCTAAGACTAATGATGGTAAGATCTTCAAAGCAATCATTGCAGATAGAAATGCAGTATCTCTGGAGTATGCACAACCACCTGCTGTAACTGTCAAAAATCCAGATGCTGCTGGAGCTCCAAACTCTGCAGCAGCAGTTGTCCCTGTTCTGTTCAGAAACAGCGTAACAACTTACACACCACAGAATGTCAAGTCTCTTGGTTGCAGTTATGGTTCTGGTAACTCCAACAACTTCACTGCTGATGTTGTTGTAGATAGTCAGACGTATTCTGAAATTAAGTCCGTTACTGACTTTACCTTCTTCGGATCTCAAGGATCTAACTTTATTGAATCTACAAGTTTCAGTGCAGATGCATCCACTCTTCTACAGCAAGGAGACCTAGTACAGTTCTCTGATGATAACAATAATCTAGTAAGAGCAATTGTTCAGTATGCAACTGAGCAAGATGGACCATTCAAAACTAGAGTTTATTTTGAAACCGCTCTACCAGGACCAGTAACTAATACTAGTATCGTTCGTTTGCGTCCTAGAGTTTCCAATACTAACAGTGGCACACTAATCTTCCCAACTGGAAGCAAGCAAGTATCTCAACTAGCATATAGTGACGAAGAAAGCAAAATCAAATACTACTTCCGTAGAGATTTTGTTACTACTGCTTCTGGTGATCCTAACGCAATTACATTCAAAGCACAACTTCCATTCGGAACACAGAGATTTGCTGCGTACACCAAAGAGAACTTTATGATTACAGTTCTCGATCCTGGTGATGCACCTAATATTGCGATTGGTGATATTCTGTATGTTGATGCCGATCAAGTAGACATTACTTCTAAGACAGATACAAGCAGTGGTCTAACTTCTGGAAGTATCAGTCTGCAACTTCCACCAACTTATTTTGGTACAATTCCTTCCAACGGAACCTATCCTAAACTAAAACTCACAGCAACTGTTGAGGTTAGCAATGCTAAACCAAGGTTGAAGACAGCAATTAGAAACAAGAGAATCACAGTTGCTTCTGCTGGTGATCGTGTAGTTCCATTCAGAGGATCTGACTATGATACCAAAGCAGTTGAGACTATCTCTTATTCTGATGCTTTCAAATTGAGATATGTATATGAAGGAACTTCTTCTCAACCACCTGAACTTGATAGTGCAGGAAATCTAATTTCTGGTACAGATGTAACTAACAAGTTTACGTTTGACAATGGTCAAAGAGACACCGTTTATGATGTTTCTAGACTTGTTCTAAAACCAGGATTTGAACCTACTAGTGGTCAGTTAGTAATTGCTTTTGATTATTTTGTACATTCTCAAGGCGATTTCTGCACGATTGATAGTTACTTGCACGAAGCAGGTGTTCCTGAAGATGAGATTCCTACATTCAATTCTTCTGTTCATAAAGTAGTAGAACTTAAGAACGTACTAGACTTCAGACCTAAGGTAGATTCTAATACTATCATTTCTGGTTTCCAGAATAACACAAGTCTCGCGTCAGTATCTGGTTCATTTGCTGGTTCTGGTGCTGTTGTTTCTAGCACTCCTGCTCCAGATAATAACATTGAATATACTTTCTCCTTCAGTCAAGTACAATACCTAGATCGTATTGATGGTATTTTCTTAGACAAGAAAGGCAACTTTGTAGTCAAAGAAGGCAACTCTTCTCTCAACCCATCTAAACCAGATCCTATTGAGGATGCAGTTCCTCTCTTCTATGCATACATTCCTGCATTCACAAAAGATAGTAAGGATGTAAGAATTACCCCCGTTGACAATAGACGCTACACGATGCGTGATATTGGTAAGTTGGAGAAGCGCATTGAGCGTCTCGAATACTATACCACACTAAGCATCCTGGAGCAACAAGCTCTCAATATGCAAGTCAAAGATGAAATTGGACTTGACAGATTCAAGTCTGGATTCTTTGTCGATAATTTTGAGGCACATAGAGTTGGCAACCTGAATTCTCTGGACTACAGATGTTCTATTGACAGCAGACAGTCTACACTAAGACCACAGTCCAAAGAAGATTCTATTGATCTTGTAGAAGTTAATACTAGAAATGATCAAAGATCTGTTTCTGGATACACCAGATCTGGCAACATTGTTACTCTGCCATATGGAAGTCTAGAACTACTAGGAAATGATTTTGCTTCCAAGACTCTAAATCCAAATCCATTTGTTGTTCTGCAGTATGTTGGTGATGGTGAAGTTTCTCCATCTATCGATCAGTGGTATGATGATTCACAAGAACCATTGGTTGTAGATACAAACACCAATCTATATACAATTTTCCTTGCAAAAGAAAATGTAAAAGAGAGTCTATCAAGTCTCCACAACTCTTTCGTTGTAAACTGGGTAGGAACTTCACCTGCATTTACTTCTATCAATTCTCTTGGCGAACTGAATACTCAAGATGCAATTTCTTCTGTTGCTAGTGCATCTGTTGGAAGTTCTTCTAACATCAGTCCACAAAACAATGATATCGGAAAAGGCGTTCAATCTAAGAGTGTTGGCGAAACTCAAGTATCTACTGCTCTAGCATTCTTTGCTAGAAGCAAACCAGTCAAGTTTGTCATTCGTAGACTAAAACCAAACACTAAGATCAATGTATTCCTTGAAGGTAGAAATATTAATCGTTGGGTCAACCCCGACCTAAGATTTAGTGGTATTGCTGGTAACTCTTTGTCTGCTTTCAATGGCACAGTAACTACTGATGAATACGGAAACGCTAGTGGTCTGATTGTTCTGCCTGCTGGTCATCCACCACTTCAAAACGCAACCTGGGGTGGAGATGTTGATACTGTAGCATATGACACCAACGCTGAAGAAATAAACTTCACTGCTGGTGAACTAACATTCAGATTTACATCTAGTGCTACAAACGAGAGCAAAGAAACTGTTGATACTTATGCAGAAGTAAAATACTATGCTTCTGGAACTCTACCACAGAATCCTTCTAGCATTGTATCCACAAAACCATCCTACTTCAAAGCGAACGAGGGTGTACAACTTATCGAGAGCAATACTGATAATCCAGTAAGACCAAATCCTCTCGCTCAGACTTTCAAAGTTGAGAATCTAGATGGTGGTTGTTTTGTTACTGGTGTTGATCTCTACTTCAATAAGAAGAGCACCAACATTCCAGTCAAGACATACATCACCAATGTAGATGCAGAGAAACCAGGCAAGAATATTGTTCCTGGAACAGAAAAGGTACTATCTCCAAATACATTCCTCAAGTGTACTGCTAGTGGAAACATGTCAGTATACAAGGGAGAGAATGTAACTGGTGCTTCTTCTGCTGCTTCTGGTCCTATTCTCCAGATCTTTGATAAGAACAACGTAGAACTAGTTGCTACTGCATCTGGTAGATACAGTCTTACCAATGAGCAAGTCTATACTGTAGTCTTGAGCAACCATAATGGCAGATCTTTCTCTGCAAACGAAGACCTGATCATCCCATCCGTAACACTATCAAATGCTACTGATGGAACAGACTTTGTTCTAAGCATTGCTAAGGACAGTGGAAAACTATCTGGCATCAGAGTTACTGATCCTGGTGCTAACTATGATAGTGCTGTTCTCACACTAGAGAGTCCACAACGTACTGGCGGTTCTACTGCTACAGCATCTATTAATGTTTCTGGTGGTAAAATCTATAATGTAGAAGTTTCTCTACCTGGATTTGGATACACCGAAGCACCTTCTGTTGTTATTAGAGGTGTTGGTAACGGTGCTGGTGGATGTGAAGTTGAGACTTTCATCGAAATTGACACTCCTGCAGTAAGAATGGGTGTTGCTGTTGATAGAGACGGTGTTACTGAATCCACAACTCCAACACACTTTGGATATGAGTATCCAGTATATCTACAGAATGATACTGAGTATGCACTCGTAGTTGAAACTGATTCTGTTGATTATGAGATGTGGGTATCTAGACTAGGTGAGACTGACATTGCTACGAGCACTGTTATCACTACTCAACCAGCACTGGGTTCTGTATACAGATCTCAGAACACTGAAAGTTGGACAGAAGATATCTTCGAGGATCTAAAGTTCACCATGTATCGTGCAGAGTTTGCTATTGAGCGTCCTGCAGAATTGGTACTAAGAAATGCTTCTCTTGGATATGAACTATTGGATAAAAATCCATTCGAGACAAATGCAAGTTCTGATAGCAATTCTACATCCCTGCTATTCAAGAACAACAATGCTATCGTCAAAGTATCTCACAGAGATAACGGATTTGAAACTGGTGGAGATTCCTATGTATTCTACAGAACTGCAAAGACAGTTGGTGGAATTACTGCTTCCACACTAAACAACGGATTGTTCCAAGTTTCCAACTCTGGTGTCGATCACTACACTATCAATACTGTAGCAAAAGCAGCTGCTAACTCAGTTGGTGGTGGAGATATGGTTTATGCTTCTTATAATAGAAAGTATGAAACTCTATATCCACAGGTTCACTATCTGTCGTTTACTGGAACAACCCTAAACACAGAAGTCAAAACAACTAATGTTGTTCCTGTAGATAGTTCTACTACTAACTATACTTCGTACTCCCAGAGTCAGTATGAGAAAACATTCCTGAATGAATCTCATTACTTTACAAATCAGAAGTTTATTGCATCTGATATCAACGAAACTCTGAATGATCTTACAAGTTCCCTGAACTATAAGATGACTTTGACCTCCACTGTATCTCACCTATCTCCTGTAATTGATCTTGCTAGTGCATCTGTCAAGACTTCTACAAACAGAGTTGAGAATGCTAAAGGACAAGAAAATCGTTATGGTAGAAGAGATCAAATTATCAAGTTCTTCCCAGTATATCAGTTTGAAGTATCTGGTCAAGGTGGAGCAGATATCAGCGTCAATCAGTCTATTGTTGGTAACACAACCAAGGCATCTGGTATCATTGCCCGCGTAGACGGAAACGTTCTTTACGTAAGACTCAAGACATCTCAGTTCTTCGAGAAAGGTGAAGGTGTAACTCTCAGTGATGACACTGCATTAAATGCAGTAGTTGTCGATTCTAATCCGACACAACTATTCTTTGACATTGCAGATGCTGCTACTATTACAGCACGCAATCCAGTAGGTGTCTACAATACTGTTGCTGATGGAACAGAAGCATACTACAACATCATCACTGGTAAGTCTATTGTTTGGAATAGTAAGACACAAGAACTGACAGTAAGAGTTGATGCACAACCTATTGGTAATGACTATACTTCTAGAATTATTGATAGTAGTGAATTTACTAGAGCAGTATTTGATTCTGATGGTGCGACTGCTCAACAAAAAGACATCTTCCGTGTTGGAGACTTCATCATGCATCCTGATGCAGATGAAACCAACGAAAGAGCATATCTAGAAGTTGGAACAATTACTTATACAAATGGTACTGAGTTTGTCGCAGAGAATACATCTAAGAATGGATCTGCTGCAGCAAAATATGTTACCAAGGAAATTGCAATCAACAGTCCTGCAACTTCCATTGATGTACATCTACTGGCAAATGTCAAAGACATTGCGGATGTCAAAGTTCTATACAGATTCAAGAAAGCATCCAGTCAAGAAAACTTTGAGGATATCGATTGGGTATTCTTCAATGAAGATGGAATGCCAGATACAGCAGAAATTGCTACTAGTGAAAACACCATCTCTGGTGTAGTTGAGAAGCAATCTGCATATCAGGATCTAAAATACAGCGTAGCAGATCTACCAGAATTTTCCTCCTTTGCAATCAAAATTGTCATGGCATCTGTAGATCCCGCGTTTGTTCCTAAGATTCAAGACATTAGAGCCGTAGCATCCTTCTAATTTCCGCGCATGAGTTATATCAAAGTTGAAGGTCATGATGGTCTCGTAAGAGACCAAAACACTGGTGCCATCATCAATCTCGACGATTCTGCTATTGATGCAAGACGTAAATCGAAACATCTCGGTTCCGCGTTAGAAGACATAAATATGTTGAAGAATGAAATCTCTGAAATAAAATCACTACTGAGAGAGTTAATCAAAAATGCCAGCAGTTAACGTCGCAAGAACCGATACCTTTGAACAACAAAGGGTAAAAATCAATCAACTCGGTTCTCAGTTATTCCAAATCAGTAGTGGTGGGTCTGACCTATCTACTGGTAATTTGAAACTTGGAGATGGTACAGTTGTTCTGCCATCTCTAGCGTTTGTAAATGACTCCAGTCTAGGTATCTACAGGTCCAGTAATGGCGTACTTGGATTTGCAAGTCAGAGCAAAAAACTTGCTGACTTGTCTTCTACTTCAACCAAGTATTACAAAGACTTTATCATTGAGAAGAACAGTCTTGACAGTTTGTTCTTGTCAATCACAAATGCTGGTACAAACTATGATGGTGGTGACTACACAGACATCCCTGCTATTGGTGGCACTGGCGACTCTGCTCTCTTAGGTCTCACCGTCGATGGTTTCCAAGGTGCAATTTCAAATACTGGTACTGGATATACTCCTGGTTCTTATCTAAACATTCCACTGATTGGTGGTAGTGGCAGTGGTGCTCTGATTGATTTTACAGTACCACAAATCTCTGGTGTTGTCACCAACGCTGGTATCAACTACTATCCTGGAACATATAACAATGTTTCCTTGACTGGTGGTAGTGGCAGTGGTATGGAAGCACAGATTGAGGTCAGTCTGTTTGGTGCTACTGTCACATCTGGTTCTAATTATCCAGATGGTTTGTTCAAGAGCATCACCATGACTGGTGGTAATGGTGCTGGAATGAAGTGTAACCTTCGTGTTGTGAATGGTGGTGTTCAGCAGTTTGGTGGAGTTGACAGCAGTGAGTTTGTATCTGTTACTTCTCAGTATACAGTAGGTGATGTACTAACTGCATCAATCACAACAACTGGTACACAAACATTTGTTGTTACAACTTCTCTAGGTAACAAGTATTTCTTAGATGGTTTTGAAGGAGGAACTTTCAACCTTCTAAAAGGAAAGACATACGTCTTTAATCTTAATGATACGACAAATAATCAGCACCCATTCTTCATCTCTACAGCAGCAGATGATACTAATGCTATTGTCGATGCTGCAGATGGTGTTACATATGAACTGGATGGTGTTACTGTAACTGGAGCAAACTTCCTTGCTGGTTACTTTGCTGCCACGACAAAAACTGTAACTTTTGCTGTTCCAGCAAACCCTGCAAACAACACTTTATTCTACAACTGCAGCGTTCACCCAAATCAGGGTGGATCTGTTGTATTGGTTGATCCAAGTCCAACACAGTCTGGATTCTCTATGACTGTAGATCAACTTGGTGGTGAGATTGAGACTGTTACCATCTCAAATGGTGGTGATGGTTTGTATCAAGTAAATGATGTTCTATCTGTAGATCCTTTAGATCTCTATGATGCTAACAGTCTACAAGCAGCAGTAGAGGGTTCTGGTTTTGCATACACTCTTGGTGGAAACTTTGGATCTATTGATGAGTTAGATGGTATTGCAGATTTTGGTCTAGGATATCAGACTGGAGATCAACTTACACTAGCAACTGCGGTCAACAATGTCAGCACATATGCTAGGGGTGAAATTGAATTCTTAGGTGTAACGTTTACATCTAATGCTGGTGTTACTGCAATTCAATTCACTGGTAATGCTGCTGGTCCCAACACCACATATTCAAATATTTTAGTCTCTACTCTGAACAGTAATGGTTCTGGATTGACTGTAGACGTTGTTGTCAATAGCGGTGGTGGAAACACTTTCTATGAGTCTGTAACCATCGTCAATGCTGGTTCTGGATACTTACCAGGAGACACGCTCTACATCCCTGGAGGATCGCTTGGAGGCGCTTCTGGTGCTCAACCTGGATCTGGTGGTAACGACCTTGCTATCTCTGTTTCTACTATTGAAGCAGGAAGTCCACAGATTACTGTTCCTTCTACTGCTGGTGTTGGAGTTGGTGACGCAGTTGATCTAATTCAAAATATTAATAATCCTGGTCAAATTCCTGGTGGAGCTGTTGTTGTTAGTGTTGATAGCGCAACTCAGTGTACGATCTCTGAAGCACCAACAGTTCCTGGTAATGCAGACCTGAGAGTTACAAATCAAAATCTAACAAACCTCACTGTACCAGATACTTCTGGCATCACAACTGGAATGGAAGTTGTGTATGTAAGTGGTACAGGAAATATTATTGCTGGAACAACTGTTACTGCTATTGTAAGCGCAACAGAAGTTACTTTGTCTATCGCACCAATTGTTGCTGGTGCAATGGTTGTAAACTTTGAACCAGAATATGGTGGTGGTTCGGGATTCCAATATACAGTTGGTACACTTGGTGTAGTCAGCGAAGTAACTGTTATTGATGGTGGTAATGGATACTCTCAAGGTGATACACTGACAGTCAATGCATTTGACCTTGTACAACCAGAAGTTTACGCAGTAACAAATGCCGAAGTTGATATTATCGACTTTGTAAGTAATGTAATCCCTGCTGCAACATTCTCTGTAGGAGATCAAGTAAGAGATGCTGGTGGATCTATCCTTGCATCTACAGTAACAGTTTCTACAACAGTTGCTGGAGCAGCAGATGGTGTGTACACAGCAGTTCCACAGATCAATACATCTGGAAATGGTACTGGCGCTACGTTTGATGTACAAAGAGACGACACAGGTGCTGTCCTTTCTGCTGTTATTACAACAGGATCTGAAGGATCTTTCTACGCAGTAAACGATACAATCACTCTTGCTGGTGCTGCTGTTGGTGGTTCTACTCCTGCAGATAACCTTGTTCTAACAGTCGATACTGTAAACGATGCAGGAACTCCTGTTACTGTTAGAAAAGTCAATACATCTGGCGGCAATATTACTACTATTGTTATCGATACCTTTGGTTTTGCTGATGGAGATGTTCTTGTAAATGATAGTGCTCCTACTGTTGGTTACGATATTGATACAGCAACACTAGAGTATAGATTCTACATTGATCTAAACGATGGCAACGGTCCTCAAATGACACCATCGTGGACCATGTATGCTGGTAACTCTTACCAGTTTAATTTACAAGATGGATCACTGGGATCACACATCTTTGCTCTATCCCAGTTTAGAGATGGACAATGGGGTCCAAGTAGATTTGAAGGTGTAAGCACAACCCTTTCTACAACATCTAAAAATATTATTGTTGCAAGCACGACTGGTATGCTTGCTGGAATGGAAGTTGAGAAAGAGTCTGGTGATGGCATTTTAGCAGATGGAACTCTGATTGAGGAAGTTGTAAACGGAACCACACTGAGACTTAATAATACACCTACAACTGCTGGAGATGTTGTAGTGACCGTCAAGGGTGCTGAGTACACCACGGGTGTTACTAGAACAGATCAAGATCTAACAATCAAGATTACTGAAACCACTCCAACTCTGTATTACTACTGTGCTACAGAAGATCCTTCTCATGTCAATGAGGGTGGAGATGATAATGATGAAGCAACTCTAACTATTGATCCAAATAATCCAAAGACATTTGGTACTGGTCTTGAGATTTTAGTTACTGATGTAACCACAGAACAAATTGTCAAAGGTGAAGTCCTGACAGGTGAGTTTACTTGCAACCTTCTAACGACTCAAGATATCTCGTCGCCAGAAGCTACAATCAATGCACTTACATCCGCAACAGTTGCTGCTACTACTAGTGTAACAACTCCACTACTCCAACCTGCTGCTGGAAACTTAGAACTGACAGTTCAGCAACCAACACTAGACAGTATCAATTTCACTGGTCTAGCATTCAACTTTGGTTCCCAACTCGCTATCACTGGTGCTACTGGTAACATAACAACCACTGGATATGTTGAATCTCCAGAACTACGTGTTGGTGCAAACCTACTTATTGAATCTGCTACAACATCTATCACATCTCAGAATACTCAAGATATTACTCTTGTTCCTGACCTAGGTAGAATTGTACATACAAATACAGTTACTGCACTCGCAGTCCCTGCTGGTAACACTTCAGAGAGACCTGGACCTGGCATTGTAAGAGATGGTTGTATCCGTTTCAATACAGAAACAAGTCAGTATGAAGGATATAGTGTATCAACCACTACATGGTCTTCGCTTGGTGGTGTTAGAGACCTAGACGGTAACACCTACATTCTAGCAGAAGAAACGATTGGTGCTAATGATAACACACTATGGTTTATCAATGATAATGTCAACACCATTAAGGTAACTCCACAGCACCTGGAGTTCCAGAACATGAAGAAGATTCGTTCTAACAATGTTCTGGCACCTGTTTACACGCAATACAATGCTAATGTTCCAGTAACACTAGGTCAATATCTCAAGTACAAAAACAATCTGTATGAGGTAACCACCGCAGGTACAACTGCTACTACTGGTAACGAACCAACTCATACCACTGGAGCACAACCAAATGGTTCTGCGGTTCTTACTTTCTGGGGTCTTGCTGTTGCACCACTAGAGTTTGAAGATATCGAAGAACTCAGAATCGGCAAACTTGGTGGTCTTCCACTAGTTGTTAGTGGAGAACTAAGATTCTTAGACAACGTAATCTCTACTGATGTCAACGATCTTCTAATCAGACCAAATCCTGGTAAGAAAGTCAAGATTGATACCAACACAACACTGGTCATTCCTACTGGTACTACAGCAGATAGAGGTGCTGCTGAAGTTGGTTCTATCAGATTCAACACCAGTGACCAACTATATGAAGGTTATGATGGAACTAACTGGGGATCTCTTGGTGGCGTCAAAGACGTTGATCAAAACACATATATCATCCCAGAGACATCTCCTGGTGCAAATGAGAACATCCTGTACTTCTACAATGATGGAAACAATACTGTACAGTTGACCACAACTGCTATGGACTTCTTCTCTGTAGATACTATTAGATCTCAGACAAGCAACCAGTTTGAAATTACTGCAAACTTGATGACATTCAACAATGCAGAAACTACACTAGACAACACTGCAGTAGACACTACGTTCTTACATACATCCAAGCAATACTTTGATCTTGGATTATCTGGTGGTCTAACTGTAGACCCTGTTCTAAGATTGGACAACCAAGGTGATGTATATTTCAACACAACATTTGGAACTGGCACATTCACTGGAGTCAAGGTATTTGATGGAGATCTAAAAGAGTTTGAACTTGCTGATGTCAAGATTCTAACAGAGAAGATTTCCCTAGTCAAAGGTACTTCTAATAATGGCAACTCTGTCATATATGGTACTGCAACCAATGCAGGATCCAAGACAGTTGTTATTGCAACCAACCCAACAACAGGTGAGAGTGAGTTTATTGAGTTTGGTGTTACAAATAATACAACTGATGTATACCACACTGAGTATGGAAACTTGAGAACTGGTGTACAACTCATCATCCCAACCTTTGAAATTACTCCACAGAATGAAGTTAGAATCAACTTTGAGTTGGGTGCAAATGTTGCACCAACAGAAACAGTAAATATTACTGTATCATCCACCATCACTAAGAAGTAAAATGCCAGTCAATTTAGAAAAGTTTGATTCTACAGGTGGTTTTTCTATTGATAAAACCACCGTTGTAGATGAACTAAGAAATGCTAAGGATCTAAACACCTTAGAAATCAAAAATTCTGAGTATGCTGATAGTAAAACTACCAGATACATTCTCAGAGGACTAAACACAGCAGTTCTAGCTTTAGATCCTGTTGGTACACAAATTCCTATCGATAATTCTACACTGAATTTTATAACAGGACACATCATTGGTGTCAACCCACAGGGTGTAGTCTACTCAGCAAAACAAGAGAGTGTAGCGTTTTGTGATGGTGCTGGTAATGTGACGGTTATGTCTACAATGACAACCGCTATCAAAGATGATATTCCCATTGGTCAGACTTGGAGTATCGAACCACAAGGTGCATCAAACCGATTTAGCTACGCTACAGTTAGAGCAGGTACTACTTCAAATATCAAGTGGGCAGTTTCTACTGAAGTTGTAAGCATCGGTTGGGCTTGATGCTAAATATAAACGAGGATAAACGGGCTAGGAGCTAGTTGGCACCATGAGTTTTAACATTAATTCCGATAAGGAGACTTTTAGAGGTTCAAAACCTGCTTTTATCGGTGATAATGAACTAACAATTAGGGGAGGCGTTGGGGCAGCTGAGAAGGAAATTCTCAGAACTCAACTTGACGCCGATACATCCTTGCCCCGTGTTGGTATCAACCGAACTGGACAGAGAGTAAACACTGTAACCGTAACAGATGGTGGTGCTGGTTACACTGTCGTTCCTTCCGTCACGATTGATCCCCCTTCTACTCCTGGTGGTGTACAAGCACTTGCTTCTGCGTTTATCTTCAACGGCAGAGTAATCAACATTGCTGTCAATAATCCTGGTAGTGGATATACATCTGCTCCTAATGCTGTCATTACTGGTGGTGGCGGTGGTGCTGGTGCTACAGCAACCGTACAACTTGACACAGTTGATTTTGAACTTGACATCAACGGTGCTATTAGAACCTCCACGTCTATCATTTCTGATACGGCGAGAATTCTAAACCTTGACATTGACAACTTTATCACGCCTGACCTAAACCTAAGAGGTCCAAACTTCAAAACATATGTCAACAATACAGGCATCCCCTGGGCTGACAATGTTATTATTCAAAAAGATTCTTACAGATATTTTGGTGCTAACGTTTATCAGGCACTAAACACTGGACAGACTGGATCCGATGCACCTGAGCATGTAGATGGTGTAGTTCTAAACGGAGAAGTCAACTTCAAACACATTGGTTTCCGAGTTATTGACGAGGAAGCATTTGGTTATAATACTACTGGAGATGCAGGCGTATTCCCAAGATCTATTACACCACTATTGGGTGATAGATCAGACAAGATTGCAACCACTGAATACGTTCTAAACCTAGCAACTAACGACGTTGGTGGCAGAATCTATGTTTCTCAGCAGATTGGTTCTGACGAAAACGATGGTCGCTCTGCTGTCAGTCCTGTTCGTACAATCAAGAAGGCAGCACAATTAGCATGGTCAACTCCTGGTGTCAAAGAAACACTGATTGTTTCTGGTGGTGATTATGTAGAAGATAACCCAATCTCACTACCACCCGATTGCTCGGTTGTTGGTGACAACTTGCGTCTAGTAATCATTAGACCTGCCAACCCCAAGAAGCACATCTTTAAGTTTGGTGATAAGAACTACGTTATTGGTGTTACCTATAGAGACCAAGTTGACGCATTTGGTGATTCTGTCGCAACTTGGGACTTTGCGATGGTCTTCGATGATAAGCAAAGAATTATCATCGATCAAGATACTAATGGAGACTTTGGTGTAAACTTCCCGATTGGTCACCAAATCTTTGGACCAGATCAATTCCGTCTAACCTTCCAAGATAACACAGGTTTATCACAACTATCATCTGGATTAGAAATTGTTGGTATCAACTCTGGTGCTAGAGCAAATATCATTGACGTATCATTTGCAACTACAACTGGAGCTAGTGCATATCTAACAGGTACAATTGATGTTACTCTGAACTCTGGTTCTTTTATTCAGGGTGAAAGTTTTAGATATTTGATTAGCGGTAGTGATGGAGGTAGTTTACTACAGTCATCGTCAGAAATTTACGCATCAAATACTCTCAAGTTTAGCAGTAATCCAGAAAGTGTATCATTTACTGGTGGTGTTTATGTTGCTATTGATGATGTTCCAAATACATTCTTTAGTGGAACTCAGTTCTATGAAATTATTGAGGTAAATGATAACGAAGATGTTGAGAATAGCATTCCTGCTACCGAATGGTACGTATCATTCTCACCAATTCTAGGCGCACCTACTTTTGATACTATTGGACCATGTAACTTTACTATCAACGATGCAAACGTTGTTGTAGAAGAAATTGATACTACTGATCTAATCTCAATCAGAGCAGAAGGTGAAGTTGTATCTGTCGATGAAGATATTACTTCTACCCTACCAATTCATAGAATTGACTTCTCTCTACAAGGAGATCCATCTATCGCAACAGGTGGTGTACATTCCGCACAGTTTGGTAACGCTGAAGATCTTGGTGGTGTTGTATTCTACACCAGTGAACTGGTTGGTAGAACAAACTTCCACGATTTCAAAGAAGGTCAAGAAATTGAAATCAGCGGTCTTCCTACCGTTGGTCCTGACTTGTCTGCATTGAATGGTAAGCAGAGAATTTACAAAGTCATTGAAGACGCTGACGGTCGCTGCAGAAGATTTGTAATTCCAAAGAAGTTCCCAGCAATTACAGACGCTAACTTCCAACCATCATCTGCTGCGGTTGTCAAGTCATACGCTAAGAGCGTCACTCTAACCCTACTAAACTCTCCAAACAAATTCCCACTATCTTCTCCTGTTGATAGAAGATATCAGGATGCTGTTACTTTCATCCGTAACAACAGAGACTTCATTGCTGATGAAGTTGTAGGAAAGATCAATGATCAATTCAAGAAAGAATACTACTCTGTATATGATATTGGTGGTTCTGTAGATTCTTCCTTCACCCCAACTAATGTCACATACGATCCTGCTACAGGTGATTCTGTATTCACAGTAGCAAACCATGGTCTGTCAGTTGGTGATGGTGTTAAGATTGCTGATGAATCCATCACATTTACATGTACGATGGATAGCAATAAGACAGAGCACGCTCTGCCTGAATCTGACCAGTATGCGAGTGGAAAAGCACTTCCTATTACTGCTGCAGATACAAACACCTTTACTGTAAATGTGGGTGCATCTGGGGGAAATCAACAGTGGACTCCATCTGGTGCTTCTTATGATCCTGCTACTGGAGATCTAATTCTAACCATTGGTACACATACACTTTCTGTTGGAGAGGGTATTGTTATCGATGACAACTCCTTGTCGTTCACTTGCGACATGGATGGCAACCAGTCAGTCAAGACATATCCACGTCCTGGTATTGATCCATTTGCTGGTAGGTCTATGCCTATCACAGCAGTTGGTGCAAACACTATCACTGTAAATGCTGGTGTATCGCAACCCAACAGATACTTCCAACCTTCTGCTGTCAACTATGATCCTACTACGGGACTCATGACATGTCAAATTGGACAGCATGGTCTTGGAGTTGGGCGCAATGTAGTTCTTTCTGATAACTCATTCACATTTACTTGTGATCAGGACGGCAACGCGACTCAGCACACTTATCCACGTCCTGGTAGTGATCCATTTGCTGGTCAGTCTATTACTATTCAGGATGTTGGATTTACAGAGCATACTCCAACTGATGCTCCATACAATGCTTCTACAGGAACGGTAACATTTACTGTCGCTAATCATGGATTCTCCAGTGGAGACTATGTACAGATTCAAGATGGATCTCTCACATATACTTGTGATCTAGACGGAAATACTGCACAGAAGACATATCCACGTGCTGGATATGACTATCCATCTGGACGTTGGATGCCAATTGCAGTTATTGATGCAAATACATTCTCAATCAACGTAGGGTCTTCTTCTTATACTGGAGCACATACATTTGTAAGTGCTTCTGCTAACGCAATCAGAAGACAAGATGGTTGGATGTCCATCAATGTTGGTAATGCAGGAACTGCATCTGGATCTGTTCACACTTTTGTTTCTGCAACTGCACAGGCAATTAAGTTTGAACCACAATCTCCACACACATTTACTGGTGCAACTGCTAATGCAGTCAAGCATCTACCACAGTCTGCACATACATTTGTAAGATCTGTAGCTAGCTCCCTGAGTGTTGGTGGTTCCGAATTCAAGATTTACCTTGGATTCACAGATCAGACACATACTTATGTAAGTGGTGGTACAGTAACATATGGTGGAAACACTTACAATATCACAAACTTTGTTTGGGATAATATTATTAGTGGTGCTGCAACAGTCACTCTAGCATCTCCAATCCCTGGAATTGCAGAGGATGATACGGTTCAGATCAATAACATTCTACTAGAGTGTGATAATGGTCAGAAACTATATCCAAGTTTCAGCATTCCTGTTGATGATGATCAGTGTCGTCAAGACGTTGTTCACTTCCTGAATGCTCTAACTAGAGACTTGGAATTTGGATCCAACTTCAACGTAATCGAAGCTGCTAAGAAGTACATTGTTGGAGCTAAGATTGGATATGTAGAAAACGAGATCATTCAAACAGTTCGTGCGATTGAGTATGCTAGAGAACTAGCAACCTTCGCAATGTGTAACTGGAGAACTGGTAACAGAACTCCAAGTGATCCTATCTACACGCCAGTATACTCTTCTCTACCAAGATACTTTGATGATACTGTTATCACAACAACAGCAGGAACACCTGCTTGTGCCAACGTAGCATCTGCTATTGATACACTAGCATACCTCTGGGTAGATGTTCTTGCAAACAATGCTTCTGGAACATATCTGGATGCAGCATATCTGATTGCTCGTAACAAGGATCTTATTGCTGATCAGGCATATCTTGACACTCTTGTTCAGTATCCAGCACTAGGACTTAATAATGTAGATGAAAGAAAGTGCAGAAGAGATATCGGATTCATCCTGAAAGGTCTTGTAAGAGACTTGTGCTTGGGTGGTAACTCTGGAACTGTAACCAATGCAGAGTTCTACTACACTGGAGCACAACTAACAGGTATTGACTCCGCATACTTACCACAAACTCTATATGCATATCAGCAAGTAAGAGATTACGCTATTGCTGCGATGCGTAACTGGACTGATGGTGCTGGCACTGCCGTAACCACATCTTCGCCAATCCCACAGTTCACAGACGGAACTATTCTCGCTGATCCTGGAAACCCAGATTGTGCAAACGTAGCATCTACAATCACAACACTATTCGCTTTACTAGAAGATATTCTAGACGGCACAGTTGCTCCTGGTGTTACGACTAAGAATACAGGAACTCTGTATGATACTTCACAAATTCTAACCTATCCTGATAGTTTTGCATATGATCAGGATGGTGTCAGAATGGCAATCCGTGGTGACTTCGATGACTTCCCAATCATTGAGGCATCACCATACACCCAGAACTCTTCTGTTATCTCCTTCCTAGGTGGTGGCGGTGCTCTGATTGACGGTTCTAAGGTCAAGCAACCTAACTGTCCTTTCCCTGGTCTAGAACTAGACGGTTCTGCATCGTTCCCCAACCAGGGTAAGTCGATGGTTGCTGCGGCATTTACGATCGTCTCCTTTGGTGGTACAGGTTATAAGGTTATCAACGATGGTTACACCCAGTTGGTTTCTGTCTTCGTTATCTTCTGTTCTGATGGTGTTCTTTGTGAGTCTGGTGGTTACGCATCTATCACCAACTCTGCTACTAACTTTGGACAATATGCACTAAGAGGCACAGGATTCAGAAAAGATCCATATGTCTTTGATATTGCAACAATCACCAATGTATCCGCAACTCCAACTGGTAGAACTATTCTAACAGTTAGTGGACTTGGAAGAGAACCTCTTGAGCACTATGTTGTCAAGATTGATGGTGTTAGAAATACAAATCCTGACATCGAATACTTTATCGATGCTGTTGGTTCTGTAACTGTTGGTCCTCCTTTCTCTGCACAGTTGACCATCGATGATGGAACTGGTCAGGCAATGGATCTAACCAGTATTGCTACTGGAAACCCAGTCTCTGTAGGATCACTAACTGGTTCCACAATCAATCTCCACAGACCATCTATCGTCAACTCTTCTTCTCACACTTGGGAATTTGCAGGTTCTGGTATCAACTACCTAGCACTACCTGAGAACGGTGGTACTAAGGTTGAGGCATTTGAACAAGTCTCTGAGAACTATGGACGTGTTTATGTTTCTGGTACTGACGAACTTGGTGACTTCAAGGTTGGTACATTCGCTAGAATCGAAAACAGAACTGGTGCTATTACCTTTACTGGTACGGTTACCATCTCTGAAGTTGAATTCTTGAAACTGAAAGGTGGTGACGTTGTTGTTACTGGATTCTCCGCTGATAATACACTGGGCGGTGCTAGCTCTAGTAACTCTGTCCTACCCACTCAGAAGGCAGTTAGAGATTACATCACCAACAACCTTGGTCCATACATCAACAAACCATACTCTACGAACGCTGTTCCTAGAGCACTGGTTGAACTTACCGATTCTGGTAAGATCTCAATTGACCAGATCCCAGCACTCAGACCATTTGAAGTCTACACTGTTGCAGATCAAAATGCGAGACTTTCTATTGAAGGCGCACTTGCTGGTGACATCGCAATCCAACAGGATACATCCACATCATTCATTCTAAACAATGACCTAGACAGTCTATTTGCTGCGTTTGTTCCTGATCCCACGATTCAGTTTACTCTCGGTGATATCTTCACTGGTAGTCAGACTGGTGCTCGTATTCAGGCAACCGAGTATAGACAAGGTGTTGTCTATCAGTTGAATATTACTGATGGTGGTTCTGGATATACCCAACCTCCAGTTGTAACTATCAGTGGAACTCTCCAGCAAGGTGGTGTAGAAGCAAAAGCAGAAACTACTATTGCTAACGGTGAGGTTGTAACACTATCCTTGATCGTCTATAACGGATTCTTAGGTGGTAAAGGATACACTGCTGCGCCAACGGTTACTATTGCCGCACCACAAGGATCTGGAACACAAGCATCTGCTAATGCTCTGATTGAAAATAGACTGTATGGTGATGTTGTCAACAGAATCCTCATGGAGGATACTGATGATATTGAGTCTAGTGATATCCCTGCTGTTACTGTCAACATTACTAGAGTTGTTAACACATCTGCTAGCAACAATAACAACTGGGTATCTCTATCTTCCAACCAGATTGCTGCTTCTGACATTACATCTGGTGTTATCGAGACAGACAGACTTGCAAGTGGTGGTGCAGCAAACTCCTTCACATTCTTACGTGGTGACCAAAACTTTGCTCTAGCAGTCCAATCACTCAAGGGTGCTGAAGTTAGATACTTCGATAAACTATACAGCACAGCAAGTTCTGGTGCTAGCCAACTTATTTTCCAAACCAATGCTGACGTTCTCATTGGACACGAAGTTGTTGCTAGTGTAACTGGTATTCAGGCAAATACTAACATCACTGGTGTTATTACTGCGGGTGGACTAACTACCATTTCTCTGAACAATCCGCTAACTCAAACAATCAACGCTGGAACAATCATTGAGTTTGAGCGTGGTGCTTCACCAATGATCTTTGAGTCTTCTTATACTCAAGGTAACTTTGTTGATGATATTATTATTGCTCAAGGTGGTCTTGGATTTACTGACGGTCAATACTTTGACGTTGAAGTTCTAGGGGGAGCAGGAACTGGACTCAAGGCAAACATCGTTGTTTCTGGAAACGCAATTACAGAAATTACAGTTACTGATGGTGGTACTGGATATACAAGTGATTTTACAGTTGTTTCTCCACCTGCTGCCATTGGCGCTGGTTCTGGAATGGTTCTGGAAGTCAAGATCTCCACGGTCAACAGACAGTATGCAAACGTATCACTTGACGTTCAGCGTGTAACTGATCTAACAATTTCTTCTGATCTATACGGAACAATTGGTGTTTCTAGATTCAAGAAAGATCAGTTTAACCTTGGTGTTTCTGGTAACGGTTCTGTCGAACTCAAGACTGGTCCTGGATCAGGTCGTGACGCTGACCTTCTTGATACACGCCAAGGTTCGTTCTATCTAAACTCTAGTAACCAGAATGCTGGCACTCTGCCAACAGATAGACTCGCTGGCACATATAACATCAGTGTTTCTGGTACTTCTGGTAACACACTGCGTCTCTTAACTGGTACTAACAACCCAACTTCTAACCCATCACCAAACAACTTTGTTGAGGGTCTGGTTGCTAACACTATTAATAATAG
>BCSF01000244.1_pt1 | contig 23875 bp, 31 predicted proteins | sample 1016431 | NCBI WGS metagenome assembly BCSF01 (sample SAMD00045685;SAMD00045686;SAMD00045687;SAMD00045688;SAMD00045689;SAMD00045690;SAMD00045691;SAMD00045692;SAMD00045684;SAMD00045690;SAMD00045691;SAMD00045692;SAMD00045684;SAMD00045685;SAMD00045686;SAMD00045687;SAMD00045688;SAMD00045689, study...
ATAAAACTCCAAGACAGTTGGTGTTGTTGCTGTGGGTGCGTTTCTGTAAAGGTTGCGCGCCTTGCTGTCTTTCTGTCTTGCTCTGTCGGCTTTTCTCGCTGCGTCCGATATAATAGACAAGACACCACACAAGACACGGAGGCGGCATGTCTGACCGTAAATGCTGGCCACAAGTCCGGGCGGCTTGCAAGGCTCGCGATTATGAGGCGTTGGTCTATGGTTTGATGTTGGCTGCGGAGCCTGCCTTACAAAAAAACGCGATACCCGATTGGGTTTTGGATTTGGTTGTGGAGCTGGGGAAACTTGAACGGGCGCGGTTGCAGTACGGAAACACCGAACAGGCCGACGATAAAGGGGCGCCAACCATCACCGCGTCGCCTCCCGATGCGGTGTTGCGTCTGCTGGGTGACTTGTAAATGTGGCGGGAGTGGCTACCCGTTCGGCGTCTTGCTCCACGCTTGAAGGTGCGCAGCAAGGCGGGGCGCTTGGTGCCTTTCGTTTTCAATGCACAACAACTCGTCTTGCTCGATGCGTTGGAAACCGGGGCCGATGTCTTGGTGTTGAAGCCACGGCAAATCGGCGCCTCTACGCTGGTGGCCTATTGGTTCTTTTGGGTCTGGTTCACTTCTCCCGACCCTGTGACGCTGGTCATTCTCAGCTACAAACAGAAGTCGTCGAAGCATCTTCTTCGCATGGTGCGCGGCTTCTATGAGTGTTTGCCTGTGGAGCTGCGGCGCCCGTTGTCTGTGTCGTCCACGTCTTCCATGCAGTTGGAGGATACCGGGGCGGAGGTGCTCGCCATGGGTGCACAGGATGACGGTGGTACTCGGTCCTTCACTGCGCAAGCCATTTGGCTCAGTGAGTTCGCATTTGCCCCAAATGGAGCGGAGCTGCTGGCCACCACCGAAGGTTCGTTGGCTCCCGGTGGTCAGGTGGTGGCGGAGTCCACGGCTAACCATTGGGGCGATGCGCTCCACTTGGCTATCCAGAAGACGGAGCGCGGCGATGCGTCGTGGCGGGTCTTGTTCTTTCCGTGGCGGGATGTGCCTGCATACGCCGTGTTTGTGCGACAACTCAAAGAGGACCCCGCGAGGGCGGCCCGTGGCACCCTGGAGAGCGGTGCCCGCAAGGCGGCCGCGCGCATCCTCGCGCTTGTTGACAGCACGGACGAAAAGGTAGCCCTCGCGGCGGCTACGACGCTTCTCGACCGCACCGGGCACCCGAAGACGGAACGGCGGGAGATCCTACAAGCGATCGCGGCCCGCGTGGTGACAGAGCCGGCCGATGCGGTGATCGATCTGGACGAGGCCATGGCCGGAGGCGGGCTCGATGGCTGAGCCGGATCGCTACCTCGTGGACGCGGCGCGGCTGGATCGGCTCTTCGTTGTCGTCGGCGCCGTCGGCTGCATCGGGTGGATCTTGACGCTCTGCGGGGCTCTGTGGGCCGGCTACGCCGTGGGCAGTGCGGACGGGCGGGCGGCTATGCTTGACCGCTACGGGGCCTCAGAGGCGCCGTGACGGCCTCCGACCTTCCGCCCTACCCGTCGTGGGGGACGCGCGCCGATCGGGTCAGGTGGGCGCGCTACGTCCTCGTGCGGCCGGAACTGTGCGAGGCGATCGGAGAGCGTGCGACCCGGGCGGCCATGGCGCTGCTCAAGAGCGAGGCGGACGACATCCGAGCGCATCCCGGGCGGCCGCTCCGTCGGGTGGAGCTGTGGCGGCCGGAGTGCCCCGTGTGCATTGACCCGACTTGGCCGGCGGACCCGGACCGGGGCGGGGCCGTCAATGGCGAGGGGAAGCCCTGCGGCATGGTCCGGCCGGGTAGCCGCGGGCTTCGGGTCCACGGCTATGCGATGACGCACGAGGGCGGAGGCGTGCACCGGTGCCCCGTGTGCGGACTGTCCGAGGTGCGGACCTCCCAAGCCGTCGCACTCGCTGAGATCCTGTCGACGCTTGCGGTGATCTTCGTCCTCATCGGCGGCAACCGGTCCAGCAAGAGCGTAACGGGGCGGCTCGCTGCGATCGTGGCCGCGCACGGGACCGATCACCCGGATGTGCGGGCACTGCTGACCCGCAACGGCATTGCGGCCCCTCGGATCCAGCCCGGGCCTCGGATGGTGTACTCGGGCGCCCTGACCAACGCGGACAGCCGCGACTACGTCCGCCCTGGCTACGCCTCGCTCCTGCCCTCGTGGCAGTGGCAGAATCAGGGCGGCATCGGTGACGCGGTGGCATGGCCAGAGGGGAGCGGGCCGGCGCAGCCCGGGTGCATCGTCTTCAAATCGTGCGACGCGGGCGCGAAACGCTGGCAGGGTGCGAGCGTGCCGCTAATCCACGTAGACGAGAGCCATGCGGACGCGGAGCTACTTGGGGAGCAAGAGATGCGCGTGGCCGATGTCGGCGGGCTGATCCTCGTCACTGCCACCCCGACGCGCGGCATGGATCCGATGTTCCGGGACATCCTCGACCGACAGCCGGAGCCGCGCCCCTCTGCCGATGTCGCGCGCTACGTCCTCGACCCGCTCGACAACCCTTTCATCAATCAGGACGCAATGCGCCGCCGGTTTGCCGGGATGACAGAGCGAGCGCGCCGGGTGAAGCGGCACGGCGAATTCGTGAAAGTCGAGGGCCTCGTACATCCGGGGTGGGATCCTGCGGTGCATGTCATCCCGTCGATCCCCCTGGAGCAGATGCAGGACTGGCCGCGCGTCGACGCGTGCGATTTCGGCTTCCGGGCGCCGTTCGCTTACGGGTGGGGCGCGGTGGACCCTTTCGGCACGCTCCACGTTTACCGGTTGCGCTACGTCGCGCGGGTGACGACAGACGAGCACATCCTCTCTGTCCTGCGCGCGGAGGCTTGCCCCTCGTGCTGGCCCTCAGAGGCCGCGTGGCCCTCAGATGCGTGGTGGGATGCCCGATGGGCCGCGCAAGCCTCGTGCAAGGCGTGCGGGGGCACAGGGCGCCTCTGGCCGGAGCCTTACGCGAGGGCGGCCGACCCAGCCGACGCGGACGCCCGGGCGCAGTGGGCGGCCCGAGGGGTGCCGACGGTGCCGGCCCGCAAGGCGAGGCGCGCGGGGTTTGAGCTGCTGGATCAACTCCTGACAGTGCAGGACGGCCGGCCTGGTCTCGTCGTCCACGATCACCCGTCTACAGCCGACCTCCGACGCGAGATAGCGGCGCTCGCCTTCAAGCGGCCGGACGACGATCCGCGGGTCGGGGCCTCCGAGCGCGTGGAGATGGAAGTGGTAGGGGACGATCACGCTTGGGACATGCTGCGGTATATGGCGATGCAGGCCCGGGCGCTGCGGTTGATCTCGGGAGGCGGCGGGTAGCCGGTGCCGTGGTGACGGGCATTTTGAAGGTTTATTCACGCGAGGGGCAGAAAGTTGTTGCGCTGACAATAGCGGCAAGGCATATTGGGTGGGCCGGGGGCGGACACCCCGGCCAACCCGAACGGAGACAACAAGATGACCCTCTACACTGTCGAACTCGCGCAGAACGCTCAGCCCGCTATCGTTGTTGACCAGATCGCCCTCTACCGGCTCGCCGAGTCCCACGCGACGGTCAAGCGTTGGACCTGCCCGAGCGCCGGCCGCGAGTACGTCAGTGGCCGCCCGCACATCAGCTACGGCAACCGCGGAGAGCGCCGCGTGCACGGCGTGACGGACGTTGACGGCTTCTGTGCCGCCGTCCGCGCTACCGGCGCCAAGACGCGCAAGTGCAAGCGGTACGTCAAGGTGAACCCGCCGCCGGCCGTGACGGCAGAGTGGCGCCGCCTCGGCGACATCTGGCAAGGCATGGCCGCAGAGGGCCGCACCGACTGGCACGGCATGAAGCGCGTCCTCTTGAACGCTTGACCCGGCCGTCACCCCTCACCCGCCCGGGCGGACACCCGGGCAACCCTGGAGACTTCATGCGCTGCGATTGTTGCGACATCTACGGCCGGCCCCTTGAGCCTTGGGGCGGCTACCCGACGGAAGAGGACGAGAGGCAAGAGGAGGACGAGGAGCGGCCGCCGCGGGTCGTGCAACTGCCGGCCGTTCTGCGCACCGCCGGCACCCCTCGGGCCGACTCCACCCGCAAGCGGCGGCGGTTCCTGTGGATCCTTTCGGGCGACACGATCCGCGTGACCCGGTCCTATTCCGTGGAGGACGGCGCGCGGTACTGGCGCACGGAGGAGGAGCGGGTAGCCCGCGGCCCTCGCTGGACGCCGGAGGCAGTGGAGCTTGAAGCCCTCGCCCGGGCGCGGATCTCGTGGCTCCCAGGGTGGACCGGAATCTCGTCCCGCACCAACCCGGACCACCTCACCGGCGAGCGTCACGGGAGCTACCGGGAGTCTATGGCAGCCGTTGACGTCGCCCTCGCTCGCATGTCCGAACTGTCCGAGGCTACCCGGGTCGATTGCGGCGTCGGCATGTTCCGCACGCTTCCCGAGGCCCGGGCATCGTGGGAGGAGCACAAGCGCAACGTGGCCGCTTGGGAGGCCGCTACAGCCGCAGGGCCGGACGGGTGGACCGGAACTCTTACAGACCGGCGCGTGCGCGTGGAGCCGCTTCCAGGGGCCACCAAGTCGAGCCTCTACGGCAGAGGGCCGGCCGTGCGCGTGACCGACCTCGCGACCGGCTACGCCCGGGACTATGCCGCCCACGATCGGCCCCCTCGGACGTGGGAGCTTGCGAAGCCGGAGCGGTAAACCCGCGCGGGGCCGTCGTTGTCGGTGTTTTTTCGCGAGGGGTGAAAATAACCCTTGCGTGTTTCATCGCAATAGAGCATATTGTTTGTGCCGGGGGGGCGGACACCTCGCCGGCTCAACCGAACGGAGACAACATGCTTAACGCCGCCGAAGCCACTACCGCCCTCGCCCTTGCCGCCTACCTCGCCAGCAACGTGACCGACGGGATCACCCTGGAGACGGCCCGCGCGATCTTCCCCGTGTGTGACGGCCTCATTGTGGATGTGTGCTGCATGGAAGACGCGGACCTGATCCACGACACAGCGGCCCGCGTCGCCATCGTGTGCGACCGCATCACCGCCGCGCACGCTTACGGCAAGATCGACAACGACACCGCGTGGGAAGCTCGCACGCTCGCCCGCGAGAGCCGCGCCCTCTGCGCCGAGATGATCGCCCGCGGGTGAGGCCCCCGGGCCGGACGGGTGTGCTGCCTTGCCGGTCTTTTTTCACCCGAGGCGCAGAAGTTGTTGCGCCGTTCATCGCGATAGCGCATATTGAAAGCGTCGGGGGGGAACGCCCCGGCGCCCACCGAACGGAGATACGACAATGACCGCACGCGACCTTCAGCAGATGCCCGCCGCCTTCGCCGCCGCACACGCCCGCTACAAGCAGGAGGCCGCCGCTAACCGCGTGCGCTTCGCCGTCCTCCGCCGTGACGCTGCGGCATTCGGCATCGCCGCCGCTGACTTCAACGCTCGTTGCCGCGCGGCCGTTGACGAAGACGTCGCCGGCGACGACTCCGGCGAATGGATCCGGGTGGCGCTCGATATCGTTCGCCGCGCCGGAGCGAAAGAGCTTGGTATTCCGGTGGAATGCTACGACTTCGCCGGCTCCGGCGTGGATCTTGAGGAGTACGAACAGGCGTCCGCCCGCGCTCGCGATTGCGCAGAAAAGCGCGCTGCCGGCAAGACTCGGCGCAGCCTGAGCCGCGCAATGGAGCGCTCGCTTGTTGAGCGCGAATGGGAGGCAGACACGAACGGCGGCATGTGGCGATACTGAGGCCGGCCCGCCAAGACGCCCCGCTCCGGCGGGGCTTCGTCGTTCTTGGGCCGGCTCCACTGCGGAAAGTTTCACCCGAGGCGCAGAAGCTTGTTGCGCCGGTAATCGCGAACCTGTATATTGAAAGCGTCGGGGGGAGGAACGCCCCGGCGCCCACCGACACGGAGACAAGACGATGACTGTCAACTGCCCAAAGTGCAACGGAACCGGCCACCTCAACGCCTTTGCTCACATCGCTAACGGTGACTGCTTTATGTGCGGCGGCACCGGCCGGGTCAATGCTGCGGCGCACACTGGCGACCTCGGAGGCAATCCCCGCAAGTGCAAGACGGTACAGCTCCCGGGCGTCGGGTCCGCTTGCATCTGGCGGGACGCGGTCGGCTTCGTCGCTGACGTGTGCGACGCGCACGGCGAAAGTGCCGGCCGCGTTTGGTTCGGCGTCAAGGCGGGGCGCGTTGTGGTCGACAGTGTGAGCGATGGTATCCGCGGCCGCCGCCCGCAATACGCCCGCGCGCTCCAAGCCGCATACCGCGGGTAGCCGGCCCGGCCTATTCCGGGGCCTCTGCGCCCCTTGTGGCGCCCTCGGGACGCCCGCCTGGGTGTCAGGGCACAGGGAGGCCCCGCGGCTGCTACGGGGCCTCTGCGGGCGCTTGCTGGCGACATGAGCGGAGCGACATGATACGCTTGCGGCATGAGTGAAATTGCCACCCGCGCCAGCCTGCCGATCCGTGTTCTCCGCGCGCTGCGGGTGGTGACGTATGCGCCGCCCGAGCAAGAGGCGCAGTTCAACGCCGGGTCGGACTTTGCCGCGGCTGTGTCGGTGCCCACCAAGTACGACCCGAACCGCGCCCGGTCGGCACTACTGGCGAACCCGTGGTACTTCCGAGCCTGCCGGCTGAAGGCAGAGAAGGCCGCGGCGCTACCCCTTGAGGTGCAAGCGCAGGACACAGAGGGCCAGTGGGTAGCGGTGCCAGATCACCCGCTCCGGCTGCGGTTGGCCTCGCCGAATAGCGGCCAGACAGAGCTACAGTTCCGGCAACAACTCGTGACGGACTACCTTCCGAGCGGCGACGCCTTCATTCTCGGCGGCCCCTCGGACAGCACCGGGGCGCCCGCCTATCTCAAACTCCTCGAACCCGCGCGGGTGGACATCACTCCAGGGCGCGACGGCTCGCCCCTCGCGTATGACTACGATGAGGGCGGCACAGAGCGCTGCTACCCGCCGGACGCAATCGCCCACCTCCGGGCGGCCTCTGCCGGTGGCGACCTCGAACGGCTCTTCGGCACCGGTGAGGTTCAGCCGATGGATCGGGACATAGACGCGGACGTCAAGCTGGCTGCGCAGATGGCCCGCAAGAGCGGCAAGGGCCGGCCAGATGCGGCATACGTCCCGAGCAAGCCGGATACCGTGTGGGGCCGCCCCCAAGTGCGCGACATGCAAACGCAGATCGATCGCGTACTGACAGAGCAGACCGGCGGCGTGGCTGTGATGTCCGGCGCGGGCAAATTCGAACTGCTCGACTGGACCGTGGGCGACCTCGGTGGGATCGACGCGCGCAAGTTCACCCGCGAGACGGTCGCGGCCGTCACGGGTGTGCCGCCTACCATGCTGGGCAGTCAGGCAGCGAACTACGCAACCGCCGAGATGGAGCGAATCAACTTCATTGAGGACACCCTGCGGCCGCTTGTGCGCCTCATCGACGACTGCCTCACGGACTACGCGCGCCGCCTCGGCTTTGTGGGCGTCCGGGTGCGCCACATCGTGCCGGAGATGCAGGACAGCCGTACCGAACGGCTCAAGCGCGTAGAGCAGCACATCGCGCACGGGATGGCGCCGGCAGACGCCTACGCCTTCGAAGGATTCGACGACGCGCCCGAGCTGGCTTCGTTCGGAATCCCGGCGGGCGACGCTCCGGCCGATGCCGATGCCGATGCCCCGCCGCCCCCGGCCCCCGGGATGTCCGACGACGATCGCGACGACATCCGAGCACAAGCGCAAGCCCTCTCGGCCATGCTCGCCGACATGGAAGACGACGAGGACCCCGCAACCGTTGACGACCTCGTGACGGAACTCGCGGCGCTGCTCGACCTCCTTGCCCCGATCCTGTCTGAGGGCGAATGATGGCGGTGCAACTCCCGCCCTGGCTACCGCGTGCGGCCGCTCCGGCGGGTGTGTGCGAGCACGGGAGGAGCAAGGGCGGCCCGATCCCCTCGCGATACGATCACATCGATCTCACGGCTACCCAGGGGATGCAGAAAGAGGCCGCGATCGCGCTCGACCTCCGGCGCAAGCTCCGCCGCGGAGGCACTCGGAAGGGCTACGAGATGGCGCGCCGCATCGTGTCCGGTCAGCGGATCCACCCCGACAACGTGCGCGACATGTCTCTTATACTCCCGCTTTCGGGCGCAAGCGGACGCGCAACGAGGGACCCCCAAGTGGGACTATCGGAGCGACGAGGTCAGCAATTTGCGGATCGCGTGGAAGTTGTGGGGAGGCGACCCGGGCCACGCGTGGAGCCGCGCCCGACGTCGGCAACTCGACGCCGCGGATCGCGAGGCCGAAGCCAAGAGCCTCACCCCGTGGATCGCCCGAGCGGAGGGCGAGCGCGCTACCTACTGGCGGCAATGGCTCGACCGTGTCCAGGGGCCGACAGAGCGGCGCATACGCGCGCAGTGGCGGCGCGGGCGGCGTGGCATGTTCCCTGAGCAAGCGCGCCGCTACAGCGAGCGTGTAGGGGCCGTTCTCGGCGGGCAACGATCGGCGGCCGTGCTGCGGGACATCACCCGGGAGCAAATGGACGCGATCCTGATGGATGAGCTGGAGCGCGAGATCCTTCTGGACGAGTTCGATCGCGAGATCATCGACGATGCCCTCCGGCTTGCGTTCGGCGCGACGGCCCGCCGGCTGCGGGTGGATCTGGTGTGGGATCCGACGACGGACATCACAGAGCAGATCATCGGCAACATGATCGTGAACGTCCAGCAATACACGAAGGACCGCGTGGCGGCTATCGTCCGCGCGGGGACTACCTCCGGCGCGTCGATCAACGAGATCCAGCGCACGCTAATCCGCGACCCAGGATTCAGCCCGATGCGCGCCCTTCGGATCGCGCGCACTGAAAGCGTGCGGACGATCTCCGAGGCCACAAACAACGCCTACATCTCGGCGACGGTCAAGGGTGTGGAGTTCCGGGTGGAGTGGGTCTCATCGCGAGATGCCGCCGTCCGGCCCGCCCACCAAGAACTCGACGGCGAGACAACCGACCCCGGCGGCCTCTTCGAGATCCGAGGCGACACCGCGCCCGGTCCGGGCCTTTTCGCCGACCCCTCCCTGTCCATCAATTGCCGATGCACCACCCGGCCCGTCAACGTCAGAGGATAGCATGAACTTCGCACCTATCGACATTCTCAGCACTCCGGCCGATGTGGTCCGCGGGTGGATCGGCGCCGCCGGCCGCATCGGATCGCGCGCAGAGGATCACCTTGTGGCCCGGATGGCGGCCGCCCTCGACGTCTCGACCGATGACGTCCGCGCGCTCGCTGGCGGGTCCGTCCGGCACCTCGGGCAACTCCTCGACTCAGACGATCTCGTGGTCCGGCTCGCCGGGTCCGCAGGCGCGTCGCCCCTCGCCCTGTCGTACCGCACGCGGATGCTACCGGGCGACATCGGGGCGGAGGCCATGGACGGAATGGAGCCGGACGAGGACGAGGACCCGAAGCCCGCCGGCTACCGCTTCGTCATGTCTGACGCCAACCCCGACCGCGCCGACGACATCGTAGAGCAGGGGTGGGATCTGGACGAGTTCCGTAGCAACCCGATTGCGCCCTACAATCACGACTACACCGGCCTCCCCGTCGGATCTTGGCGAAATGTGTCCGTGGTCAACAATGCACTGCGCGGCACCCTCGTGACGGCACCCGTGGAAGAGCATCCTATCTCCGTCGTCGTTGACAAGTACCTCGCTATGGGCGTCTTGCGCACTGTCTCCGTCGGCTTCCGGCCTCGCGCCGTCATCGCCCGCGCCTCGCTCAACGAGGAAGACAGCCGCTACGGGGATCGGGGCTTCGTCTATGTGCGGCCCCGCTTGCTTGAAGCGAGCGTCACCCCGATGCCTATGAACCCCCGCGCCGCCCTCTCGCGGTCGCTGGAGGACGTCGCGCCCGAGTTCGCAGAGGGCGTAGAGCGTCGGCTTGCCGATCTCGAAACCCCGGCCGCCGCGCCCTCTTGGGCGCCCTTCCTCCGTTCCGATGGCCCGGGCTTCGTCCCGTGGCTCAGTTGATTCTGCTCATGTCGTGTGCTACGGCATGAGTGTCACTCATGTGCCCGGCCTCGGGTGCATTCCCCCCGCATGGAGCAAGACCCATGTTTGACGCAACGAACCCCGTGCCGATGCTCTCCGAGGCCGACACGCAACTTCCCACCACCCAGGCCGAAGCCGCAGAGCGGCACGGCCGCATCGTGCAGCACGCCCGCGCCCTTCACGCCGAAGTGGAAGCCGGCCGCAAGCGCGACGCCGAGAAGACCGAGCAGATCGCCCGCATGGCGGACGAGATGCGCGGCCTCACGCAGAAGGTGGCGGAGCTGAACGCCGCTGACCCCTTCGCCTCCGCGGGTGGTTCGGACGCTGAGCTGCGCCAGTTCGTGGACAACGACGGCCGCCTCTTCCTCCGCGGTTTCGACTCCGACGCCGGCCCCGAAATGCGCCGCCACGACAACGCGGGCCTTCTGGACTCCCGCCCCGTCAACGACGCGCACAAGGCACTCCAGGACGCTTGCGAAGCCCTGTATGTGGCCACCACGATCAAGTGCGGTCGCGACGGCTTCTCGCACGCTCAGGACGCCTACCGCGTGGCCGAGGTGCGCAAGCGCCTCCCCTCCTCGTGGAACAAGGTCCAGCGCGCGTGGAGCGCCATGCCCGCAGCCGTTCGCAAGGCTTGGGACGGCGGCACCGGCACCGGTGGCGAGTTCATCCCCCTCCCGACCCTCGCCTCTCCCGTGTGGCAGGTGGGCGAGTTCGATCCCGAAGGCGTCCTGTCGATCTTCCCCCGGATCCAGATCAACACCGAGAGCGTCAAGCTCCCGGTCGGCACCCTGTACCCCGTGCCCTACAAGGGCGGAGGAGCCTCCGGCGACAACCCGGCCGCTCTTGCCAAGGGCTCCGTTGGCACCGATGAGGTCACCCTTACGGCCGCCGATATGTACGTGATGGTCCTCATCTACGAAAACGCCGCCGAAGATTCGATCGTCGCGGCCTTCCCGTTCATTCGGTCCGCCATCGCCCGCTCGCTGGCCATCGGCACCCGGTTCGCCATCCTCAACGGCGACACCGCGGCCACCCACCAAGACGACCTCGCCAACTGGGACCTGCGCGGCATGTTCGGCGCCGTCGACGCCGGGACCATCGACTATCGCCGCGTCTTCCTAGGCCTCCGCGCCAACGCCCTCGACAACTCCAACGGAGTCGACCGGAGCACCTTTAGCCTGTCCACCCTGGCGAGCGACATCAACGCCGTGGGCGGCCCGCGTGGCGTGCCCTCGGACGTGCCGATCCTCACGAGCTACGAGGGGTATCTGGCAAACTTCGTCAACCTCTCGGGCATCGTGTCCGCAAACGACTATGGCGCCCGCGAGCCCATCGCCGCCGGCGAAGTCGGGTCGATCTTCGGGCACCCGATCATTCAGACCGACGCCATGAGCGCCGATCTCAACGCCTCGGGCCTCTACGACAACGTGACCACCACCAAAACCGGCTACGTCGTCTTCAACCGCACCATGCACCCGATCATTGAGCGCGCCGGCACCACGATCGCGCTTCAGAACGACATCACCGTCGGCGGGTCCTACATGCGAGCCAAGCAGCGCGTTGGCTTCAAGGACCTCACCAAGAGCGCCGATGCCGGCGTCCGCTACGCCTACAACATGAGCAAGTAGGGAGAACCCCATGAACTCCGAACGGATGACCCCTCACGCCTACTGCCCCGTCGCGGTGGCAACCGCTGGCACCGCTGGCGACCTCTTCGTGGTGTGCGGCTTCGGCGGCAAGAGCGTAGTGCGTCGCCTCGACTTCGTGTCTGATGGCGGCGTGACGGCCAACAACACCAACAACGCGGTCTTTACCGCGTCCGTTGGCGGCACCACGATCGGCACGATGACTACCAACGTCGCCGGCACCGGTACGATCGCTGACGGCGGCGTGGCCTCTATGGTCCTCACCGCCGCGGCCTCGAACCTTGTCGCCGAAGGTGGCGCGGTCAAGATCGCGATCACCAAGGGCGGATCCGGTGTCGCCATCGCCGGTCAGGTGGCGGTGACTTTTGAGCGCGTCCGCGCCGACTGAGAGGACGAAGATGCGTGATCTCCGTTGCATTGCTATGGCCGGCCACCCTGCTACCACCCTTGCAGGTGCGGGCCGCCCGTGGTCGCACGGAGACACGCGAACCGTCCCGGGGTTGACCGCTTCGGCACTCGTCGAGCGGCACCCCTCGAAATTCGCTGTGGTGGATCGCGTCATCCGTCGCAGTGAATCGTCTCCAGCAATGCCGCCCGGTCTCGCTGACCAGCACTGGCGGCCCCTCACGGTCGCTGTAGCGGCCGGGACGCACGATGCCTACCTCGGGCCCCTCCGAGAGGCCGAAGCCGCAGGGGCGGGCCGCAGGAGCGTCCTACGGGCCATTGACGCCCGGGCGCGTGAGGTTGGCGGGGAGGGCTAAGTATGGCACTCGCAACCGCGGCGCAGATCCGAGCGGCCACGCGCATCAATGCCGCCAACGATTCCCTACTGGACACCCTCGTGACGCGGGCAGATGCCGCTTTCGCGCGGTACTGCGGGCACCCGAAGCCGGACGCGGGCGGCTACACGATGGAAGCAGCGACCTACACGACGTTCCCGGGGCGCTACGATCTCGGGATCGGCAAGGACGCCCGAATCGCCGTCATCCCTACGCCTCCGATCCTGTCCGTCACCTCGGTGCACATCGACCCGGACCAAGACTACACCGCGAGCACGCTTCTGGCCGCGTCGGAATACGTCGCCGACGGCCGCACTGTGGAACTTCTCAACGATGCGACCTATTCGTGGTCGCACCACAAGCGCGCGAACAGGGTCAAAGTGTCGGCCGGGCACACGATCGCCGATCACGAGGTCTTGACGCAAGCCGCGATCATTCAGGTGGCCCACTGGATGAGCAACACCGCGAGCGCCGGCAGTTCGAACATCTCGACCGCAGGGCAGAGCCGCCCCGTCGCGCCCCTCGGATTGTTGCCGGAGGTCAAAGAGCTTCTCTGGGACTACCGGATCGGGGTGCCTTGATGCCGCCCACGATGACACCGGAAGAACTGGCCGAACGACTCCAGGGGATGCAGCCGCGCCTTACCGCGATCCTCCAACGCAAGGCGATCGCGTTTGCTCTGATGCTCGAAGGCGACGCGAAAGCCAACGCCACGGAGCGCCCCCGGAGCCGGACCGGGCTCCTCCGCCGGAGCATTGCCGGCACCGTGCAGGACACCGACACCGGGATCACGGTGCAACTGTCCGCAGGGGGCCGGCACGGCGGCCGGGATGTCATTTATGCGCGACTCCAAGAACTCGGCGGCACGATCCGACCGGTGCGCCGCCGCTGGCTCGCCATCCCTACGGACGAGGTCAAAACGGCCGCCGGTGTCGCGCGCTACCCGTCGCCGCGGAACTACCCGGGCCGCTTGTTCTTCCACCAGAAGAGCGCCGGCCTCGCTATGCTCCTCGAAAAGGTCGACGGCCGGAGCGTGGTGCGTTGGTGGCTGCGCAAAGAGACCACGATCACCCCGAAACGCTACCTTGCGCGGTCCGTGGACACGAACGTGCCGAAGCTCCCGACGCTCCTCTCTGACGCGCTGCGGCTGTCGCTCGCGCCGTCGATGCAGGGGGCGTAATGGCCGCCAAGAACCGCAACGCCATCGCCTCCGGCATCTCGTCCGCCCTCGGGTCGATCAACGGCAGTGCGCCGTATACGCACGACCTCACCGGGGCCGGCCAGATCGAAAACGTGGAGCCGGCCGGGCCTCCGCAAACGATGATCCACCCCTATGCCTGCTACTGGCTTGGAACACGGCAGGACATCCGGGACGGCGCCGGGGCGGACCTGTCGCAGTATGGGCAAACCCTGGAGTTCTTCGTTCTCGGGGTGGTGTCGCAGATGGAAACTGTGGCGGCCACGCTTGCGGCCGTCAACGACCTCGAAGCGGACATCGTGGAAGCCCTACACGCAAACCGCGGCCTCTTGGGGTCGGTCTTCGACCTCGAAATTGCCACGCAAACGATCTCAGGCGCCGAGCAATCGCCCGGGGCGAACGGCGCCTATGTGCTCCTCGCGGGCCGCTGCTTTTGGGCGAGGGTGTGACATGAGCTGGCTCTCTGCCGAATGGAAAAACCGCGCACCGATCACCGTCGACAACAACGGCGGCGCGGCCACGATTGATGTCGAGTGCACCGCCCCGCAACAATGGCCGGAGTTCTGGGACTCTGTCCGTAGCGACGGCCACGACATCCGAGTGACCGACTCTGACGGGGTTACGGCCTTGACGTGGAAGCGTGCCACGTGGAATCACGGCGGCAAGAACCTCGTCCTTGAGATCGACAACTGGACGCCCGCGAGCGACAACGGCACCGTCATCGCGTGGATCTACTGGAATCACGAGGGCACCCCTCCCGATGACTCCGGGTCATTCACCCCGACAAGCCCCAAGACCGGCACGATCCTCAACTGCATCCCCTCCGCCGGCGCGGTCGTTGTCCCGTGTGGGCCGCTCCCGACCAATTCGGCAGTGCCCCGCGCCCGCTACTCGTGGCCGCCTAATCAGCAAGGCGGGATCTTTTGGGATCTCGCGGGTGTGCTGGAGACCCACCGGCAACCCTACGCCGCACACAGCCAAGCCGAAGAGGTAGCGGCCGTCGTCGTCCAGACCAACAACGACGGGAGCGGCTACGCCTCCGGCAACACGCCGGGGAATACCCGGATGATCGAGTACCGCGGCCGGTCCCTCGTGCTGATGTGGCTGGCAGCGGGCGTCAACGGGGCCGACTACACCGATCAAATCACCGTCACCACGACTAAGGGGCGGTCCCTCATCTTCGCGGCCGTGCGCGTCGCAAACACACCGCAGGAGTAGGCAATGGGTAATGAGTACCTTGGGCGAAACGCCGCCGTCGGCATCGGATTCGAGAGCACCGAAGGCACCGCAGTGGCGGCCGCACGATGGGCGCGGCTTGCAAGCCTCACCCTCAACAAGGCCAGCACCCGACAGAGGATCGATGATCTGTCCCTCGGCGGCACCGGCTACACCCTGGCGCGCTACCTCGAATCGATCACCGTCACCGGTTCGATTGACGTGATCTGCTACTACCAAAACGGCGCGCTGACGTCGTTCTTGCGGGCGATCATCGGCGGGACGTGGTCCACGGCGGGCGCCGGCCCCTACACGCACGAACTTGAGCCCGGGGCCGCCCCTCCGGCCATCACCCTGCGGACCGCACGGGACACCCTCCACACCTCCGGCGCACTGCAACGGGGCGACGTCATCGCGGGCGCCCGGGTCACCTCTGCTACCGTGACGGTCAACACGCCGAACACGGCGCGTCTTTCGATCAACTTCGTGGCTATGTCCAGCACCCCGGGATCTGCCCCAACGCCGACCCTTCCGGTCCACGATGAGCCGGTCTTGTACCACCACGCAAACCGGTGGCGCTTCAACTCCGTGGACTACACTCCGCGGAACTTCGCTCTCGCCCTGGAGAACGGGGTAGAAGGACTCACGGGTCAGGGGTCCGCGTCTATCACCGGGGCGGCCGTCACAGGCATCCGCACCGCACAAGCGACCGTCAGCCGCTACAAGGACAACGACAACTGGCCCGACGCTCACACGGCCGGGACCGAGTCCGACGCGGATATCACCTACACCAGCGGGACCGATCAATTCCGCATGGATCTGCGGTCGGCGATCATCCTCGAACCGGTCGCCATCGAGAACAGTAGCGTTGGGCTTGTCGAGGAGTCCGCCGTCTTCGCCGGTCGCGACGACGGCACCAACGCCATTCTACGCTTTGTGGTCGTCAACGATGACGCCAACGCGGAAGACTCGTGATCGACCTCGGCGCCATCCTCGCGCCCGTGTGGGTTGAGGCGGCCGGGCTTGGCAAGCCGCTCGCGTTCGGGTGCGTCCCGCTCGCGCCGGCCGACTTTTTCGAGCACTCGGACGCGCTCGCGTCTTTCATCGTTGCCGCAGCCGCCGCCGCGGCCGAGAATGCCCCGGAGAAAAGCCGCATACCGACGCGCGCCGAGATTCAGCACATGCAAGTGATCGCGGTCCTCACGGTCCGGCAACTTCGGGACGAGGACGGCAACACGCTCCCGTTCCGCTTTGTCCTGCAAGAGGCGGACGAGGACGAGGCCGCCGCGCGCGTGTGGGTCGGCCGGCTCCCGGTTGCGGACGTGTGCGCCATCGCCGGCAGTGGCATCGCTCAAGCAATGGACGCGGCGCGGCGTGCGGCCGGGTTTCGCCGAGAGCGAACGGTTGATGCCGCTTCTGGACGAGATGGCGAGGCGGTACGGGACGCTCCCGGGGCGCCTTCTGGCGCCGCTTGACATGCACCCGATCTGCGCGCAGTGGTTCGACCTCTTCGTGGGTCGCGCGTGCGTAGAGGCCGCGGTCGGCACCCGGGAGCAATTCATCGCCCGAAACCGCGATAGCGGCTCTCTGCGCTACTTCATCCCCATCCCGGGAGCGTGACCCATGGCAGACGGGATCGTCCGCTACATAATCGAGCTGACCGACAAGACGAAAGCCGGCATCACCTCCGCGACGCGGGGCGCTCGCACGCTTGAGCGTCAGACCGAAGAAGCCGCGGAGGCTGTGGATCACCTCGGGGACGAGAGCGCGCAGACCGGCCGACAAGTCGCCACAATGGGCCGCCAAGCCTCGAAGGCGTCGACAGGCACCGCAGCACTCGGGAAGGGCGCCGGAGGCGCTACAAGCCGCCTCGCGGCCGCCAAGAGCGCCGCGGCTTCCTTCGGTGCCGCCCTTGCGGCCCTCGGGCTTGCGCGGGTTGCGGCGGAGTTCGTGGGCTTGAGTCAACAGGTGGCCGACTACCGCAACGACATCGGAGACGCGGCCACCCGGTCCGGCCTCGCCGCGGAGACGATCCAGGGGCTACGCCTCGCCGCCGAGGGGGCCGGCCTCACGTTTGAAGCCCTCGCGCCAGGGCTCGACCAGTTCGCGGTGCGGCTGTCTCAGGCGTCGACAGGCACCGGGCGCACCGCGGAGGCTTTCGCGGCCCTCGGGGTAGCCGTCACGGATGCAGACGGCGGCCTCCGCAATGCAGACGAGGTGTTCCGCGAGACCGTTTCTGCACTCAACGCCATGGAACCGGGCGCGCAACGGTCGGCCCTCGCGGTCGAAGCCCTCGGACGGTCCGGCGGCAAACTGCTCCAAGCCCTAAGCGGCGGAGAACTCGATAACTTTGTGGAGCAGGCCCGCCTCTTCGGCATCGACATCGGACCGCGGGCGGCTCAGGAGGCGGGCAATTGGCAACGCGCATCGGCAGACCTCGCCCTCGTGCTGCGCGGCCTCAAGGGTGACATCGTGGACGCCTTCGGGGTGGGCGCGGAGGAGTTGTACCGCTTCACTGACGTCCTCGTGGTCACTGTCGAGGCCGTCCGAGTCTACGCCGAACGGTTGCCGGCAGTGTTTCAAGCGGTAGCCGATGCGATCGGGGAGGCGTTTGCCGTCCTGCCGACCCAGTTCGATCGGATCATCGCGCGGCTGGAAGCCCTCGGGACCGTCGCAAGCGCGCTCGTGGAAGGCGATCTAAACGCGATTGGCGAGGCGGTCCGCGGGGCTGAGCAAGGCATCGGGGCGGCTGACGCGGCATTCAACGAGCAAGCGCGCGCGCGGGATGCTAGCTTTGCCCGGGTGTCGTAACTTCTGGAGGCCGCAAGCGAAGCCGCGGCGGCAGCGAGCGGGGCTATCCTCCTCGCACGGCAAGACACGCGCGCAGGAGCGGCCACGCCGGGCGGCGGAGGAGCAGGGCTACCCCCGGCGGCTGCGGGGGCCTCAGCGGCCGCACAAGCCGCCGCAGGGGGCACCACCACCCTAAGCCGTGCCGACCTCGCGGCAGTGGCCGCGGCGGCCGCAGGGGGCGTGCAAACAATCGGCGGGGGCGCGGGTGGCGCGGTCGACCCAGGGGCCGCGGCCGCAAATCGCGAATTCCTCGCGGGCGCCCTCCAAGAAACCCGGGCCGCCATCGCAACAAGCGTGCAGAACTCCGCCGGGATCGCGCAGAACGCCCTCTCGGGCAACCTCGGGGGAGCCATCTCGCAAACCGGGCGCGCCCTCGGCGGCTCTGCGGTCGCCTCCCTCGGGGCCGCGGGTGCCGTCGTCGGCGGTCTGCAATTCATCGGGGAGCAAGGCGCGGACGGGGTCAGCGAAACGCTCGACGGCGTGAAAGACAGCCTCTTAGCCGCCCTTGAAGCGTTGCCGGAGTTGATCGGGGAGGTTTTGCCAGAGTTCGCGATTGCGCTTGTGCGGGATCTGATTCCGGCCCTGGTACGGGCGGCCCCACAAATCTGGCGCGCGTTGCTCATCGAGCTTCCGCTCGCAATCGGTGAGGCCATTGTCGACGCACTAAGGTTTGGCGACTCCGAACAGGTGGACTTTTCGCCGTCGCAGGTCGATAAAGTCATTCAAGCGGTACAGGACATGCCCGACCCCGCTACCCCGTTCGGGCTACAGCAAGCGGATGAGTTGCGACAGCAGAACGCCGGACGCCAAGCCGGCCGCGCGACCGCCGCCGGCCGCTCCGGCTTCGGACGCGCAGAGGATCGCCTTGCGATGTCCTCGACGCGACCGCGGCGCCGCCCGTCCGTGCCTGTCGCGGCGAATCCCTTTGATGAGTTCTCGCGGCAGTTCTCAGTCCAGGCCGGCGACTATGGCCGCTATAGGTCGCGCATCGGTGGGGTGTCCTGATGTCGTACACGTCGCAGATGTCGATCTATTGGTATCCCATGGGCACCGGAACCGTCGAGACCGTGACACTGCCGTTTATCACGGACCTCACGGACGAGGATCCCGAGGTAATCGCGGCAACCGGCGAGACGACCGCGGGCGGCATGTTCCGGCAGTTGTATGGCGACTGGCGCCGGGTCATCGTCCTGCGGCAACACATCCGGCCGGGGGACGCGACAGAGAAACCGGTGCTACAATCGCTGCGATCACTCCAAAGCCACCTAATCGCGGGGCATTCCGTCGGTATCGCGGTGGCCCCTCAGAAGGCTTTCGGCGCATTCACCGTCGGCTACCCGCGCGGCACGAGTACGATCGGGATCCCCTCGAACGCTTACGCCGGGTGGTCGTCGTTGTCGTCGCTTGCGGTCGGCGATGAGGTCGTAGTCCAGTCGCCGAGTCCAGAGGGCGCCCGGGAGGTAATGCAAATCCAAGCCATCGTAGCGGTCGGGGCGACTTTCGCCGTGACGTTCACCCGCGGCTTCCGGTACGACCACCCCGGGCCGCTTTTCGTGCGATACCGGACGTTCTACCCGCACTTGAAACTCCCTGACGATCAACTCGAAACACCGATCCTGACCACCGCAAGCCGCGGAAAGACCTTTGATCTGCGGCTTGAGTTGCGCGAAGACATGCAGGAACTATGGTCTTTCGGCTCCTCGGGTGAGCAGTTGGCGGGCACCGGGGGCGACCACTTCCGCACGCCGGAGGAGATCCAAGCCGGACGACTCCAGGGGATCGTCTAATGTGGTCGTCCCGCCTAATCGCGGCCCTTCACTCGCCGACGGGCAAACCGCGGATCAGCCTGAACCGCCTCGGGTGGGCGAACACGCCCGGGCAGAACACAGCGACCGCGCGTTCCACGTGGAACACCGCCGGAGTCATCGGCATTAGCCCCTCTGCGGGCTTCTCGGTTGCGTCGCAGTCGATCGGGGTGCCTGACTGGACGAGCAACCGCGGGACGCTGCGGATCGGCTTCGGCGGGCTTGAACACGCCCGGTGGGCCTCCTCCGAGGTGCCCCGGGGGGCTATCGCGCGGGTGGCCCTCCAGTATCCCGGGATGACGTTTGCGGAAGACGTGTGGGTCGGGCGCATCACCGCGCACGATGGCATAGGGCCTCAGTTGATCCTCTCCGGGTGGGACATCCTCGCGGCGGCCTCGTCCCGCGCGGCCTTCATTGGGGCCGGGGAATCGGAGCTGTTCTACCACTGTGACCCCGACTCGATACACACGGCGCAACTCGCGCACACGTGGAGCGCCGGCACTCACACGACACTGCAATTCGCGAGCCCTCCGCAACACGAGAAGGAAACCGGCCAACCGGGCGCGGTCCTCGTGACGCCCACAAGCGGCGCGGATCCGTTCATCCTGACGTGGACAGGCAAGAGTGGAAACGACCTGACCGGGGTGAGCACTGCGGGCGTCTTCGGCACCACTGAGACCAATGCGGCGGCCGGGTCGACCGTCCAAGAGGTGTGCTGGATCGATGACACCCCGGTGCGGGCCGCGGCTAAGATCCTGGCGAGCACTGGCGCCGGCACTAACGGCGCCTACGATACGCTCCCGTATTCGTGGGGCTACGGGTTTGACGCCTCATTGATCGACGTTGCCGGCATCGTGGACGCGGGGGCCGCCATGGCGCCCGCCTCGGGCACTCACGAGGTCTTGACGGTCAGCACGACACGACAGCCGCAGGGGTTCGCGTGGCTGACGGGCGTACTACAGAGCTATGCGTGCTGGCTGACGATGCGACAGGGCCAGATCACTGCGCGCGCGGCGGTCGACCGGTGGGCGGCGGTGCCTCCGGCAGTGATGACGCTGGGGGCAGACTCAATCCTCCGCGCCGTTCCTGTGCGGAGCATCTACGACCCGTCCTCCTCGGTCGAATACGGGCGCGTGCGGTCGGTCTACGGTGCGGGGACGACGATTAGCGGCGGCGCCACCCTCCCGGCTACCCGGCCGGCCGCAATCGACTACGATACTGACTACGGCCACCAACTGTACCAGAATCAGGTAGCCATCGCGGATAAGCTCAACGAGCGAATTGCCGCGTGGCAGAAGCGCATCCCGAGCGTTGTAGACGTCCAGACCACCCTCTCCGCGGCGCAATTGTGCCCCGGGGACTGGGTCGTCCTCGCGCACCGGGGGATCTGGACAGTCAGCAATCCGACCGGCGGGCCGGTCTACGCAATGGTCGGGTCAATCTCGACGGATTGGGGCGCGGGTGTCGTGTCCCTCCGCCTCTACATTCAGCATCGACAGCAAGATGCCTGACCGCGCCGCATGAGCGCGGGACATGATAGCATGAGCAAAACCGCAGGAGGCCCCCCGTGGCATACACGATCACCGTCACCCGGCTTCGGGATAGCGCCGGCCAGCAATTGCACAAGGTCCGGCTCTCCGGCACATCCATCGCCGCGGGCACCGTCGCCGAGATCACTGTAGCGCAGCACATCCCGCAAGCGTGCACCTTGCAGAGGGTGAACTGCTTCAACGCCTCCGGGTCGATGAGCAACCGGCAGCCGGACATCACCCAGGGGCCGACCGGCCAGAGTTCCGTGGATGCCTCCTGGCCGGTGCACTACCAAGCCACGAGCACCGCCAAGGCTACGGACATCTCGGACACCGGGCTTCGGCTTGTCGTCGCGGTGCCGGAGACAGAGAGCCTCTACTACCGCATGGTGCCGGACGGAAGCGCGGACAACGCGGAGACCGTGGACCTGTACTTTTTGCCCGTGACGGCGGGGCAGTAGAATGCCCGTCCTACCGAGCAACGCGCAGACGTTCCCCACTATCTCCGGCACGGGCGGAGGCGGTGGGTCTGTCGATCCTGTCACTCCCCCGGCCGCTCAGTCTGCGACGGCTTTGCAGGGGGGCTCCCTCGCTGCGGTGACGTTCGGTTCCTTCACTGACCCGGGCAACCGGATCGCGTCCTACTCGGCGACGAAAACAAACGTCGTAGGCAGTGCCACGATCTCCGGCTCTGGCCTCGGCGCTTACACGATCTCGGGCGCGGCCGATGGCGAGGTCTTGACGATCGAACTTGACGCCCTCGACGGCAGTGGGGACGTGCTCGCCACCGCGACGTATACGGGATCCATCGCCGGAGCGGCGCCCGGCTCGGAACTCCTCCAGACGTGGGATTTCCGCACCGCGGACAACGCCACCCTCTCCGGGTCCGGCACAATCACAAGCGGAAGCGGTGCCACGGACGTGGTGGACTACAACGTCTTCGTCCAGTCGGGCAGCCCGACCGCTACGACGGACATCACGGTCGCCGGCTTACGGGTGTTCCGATCGAACGCCAACAGTGTGTCGGGGATCGCGCTGGCTCTGGCGGACGTCCTGGCACTGTGCGATGACGCGCGGGACACGCTCCTCTTCTTCGTTCACTTCGCCACTATCAGCAACTCGGTAATGGTGAACAATCAGAACCTCGGCATCAACGCCAGCAACGCCAACAACAGCATCAGCAGTACGCCGACGCGCGGCTTGTTCTTGAACAACACAACGGTCAGCAATCTTGCAATCCGGGTGCGGGAGTACGACGGCGGAGCCACGACCGTAACAGAGCGCAACTACGGCCCATCCTGGCCCACCTCGGGGACCGCGCTTCTCGAAGTGTCAGGCAGTCGGGTGCTCGCTGGCTGGAGTGATGCAGCGGCACCGGCTCGCAGTGCTGTGACAGTCGCTACAGCCGGAATCAGCAGCGCAGACACCGCGCCCGCATCGGCGCCGGTGTCCACACCTTTTGCGCACCTCCAGATCGCCCCGAACCCTCAAGTAGGCGGGGACATCCAGTTGACTATCTCGCACATCGAGGTCTTCCGCCTCGCAGCAGGAGCCTCCTAATGGCCTATCTGACGACCGAGACGCCCTTTGTTCAAGAGGGCGACTACACCGGACCGGATGACGTACCGCGTACACTGGTAAATCTCGGGTGCCCGCGCATAGACGAGCAGGACGCGCGCCGGCTCGCGACCCACTATCGAGACCGCAAAGAGCAGGGCCTCGAACCCCTCGCCGCCGAGTGCCGCGAGATCGCGGCGCCCTTGATGGCGGCACTTGTCGCGGCCGGCCTTGCCGACGGTGGCAACTGATGCCGTACCGGTGGAGCCAACGCAGCCGGGACCGCCTCGCTACGTGTGACCCAGACCTGATTCTGCTCTTCAACGAGGCGCTTGCCGACCCGGCTTGTCCGTCGGACATGTCGATCGTCTGCGGACACCGGGGCGAGGCCGAGCAAAATGCCGCCTACGCCCGCGGCGCATCCTCGCTCAAGTGGCCCCGGAGCCGTCACAACTCCGTGCCGTCCATGGCGGTCGATGTCGCGCCCTATGTGGCCGGGTCGATCTCGTGGGACTGGGACTACTACCGCCCTCTTGCCGCGCACATCAAGCGCGTGTGGAGCCGCCTCAAGAGCGAGGGCAGGGTATCCGGCTCCCTCGTGTGGGGCGGTGACTGGACACGCCTCAAAGACGGCCCGCACTGGCAGATCGACCGCTGACCCCTGGAGACTCCATGCCTCGCCCCCCGGCCCACCTCCGCAACCTCGGGCGCGCCATCGTGTGCGGCTCCCGGTCCGACCTCATCGCGGCACTGGATCGCGCCATTGAGCCCCCCGGGGCGTGGTGGGAACGGCTTTCAGACCTCGCCCTCGGGCCGCTCGCCGATGCGATCATCGAAGGCCGCCGGGAGATCGTGGCCGGCGCGCGTGAAGCCCTCGACGCCTACGACGCGAAGCAGGGGGCCTAAGTGCTCCTCTCGTGGCTCGCATGGATCGGGGTAGCCCTCGGGCAAGACCTCGCCCCGGAAGCCTCAGACGGGGCCTCTGCGGCCGGGCATTGGGAGATGTGGGCCGCGGGCGGCGGTGCCGCGATCCTTTCCGGCGGTGGTGGGGCCGTCATCGTGCGCAAGGCGGTCGCGCTCTTGTCGATGGAGGGCGCCGTGCAAGCGGCCGCCGAAGCCACCGCGGAAGCCCGCCAAGAAGTCAGCGCCCTGCGGTCCGCCCTGGCCGCGGAAGCCGCACGCAACGACGCACAAGCGGAGGCCATCGCGGAGATCCGCGCGACACTCGCGGACATGGCCGCGCCGTCCTCCGATGAGCAGA
>BCSF01000245.1_pt1 | contig 23791 bp, 21 predicted proteins | sample 1016431 | NCBI WGS metagenome assembly BCSF01 (sample SAMD00045685;SAMD00045686;SAMD00045687;SAMD00045688;SAMD00045689;SAMD00045690;SAMD00045691;SAMD00045692;SAMD00045684;SAMD00045690;SAMD00045691;SAMD00045692;SAMD00045684;SAMD00045685;SAMD00045686;SAMD00045687;SAMD00045688;SAMD00045689, study...
CTCTTACCGTTGACCCAGCAGACGGTGTAGCAGATGACGCTTATGCGTTAACAGTTCGCAACAACGAAGCAACCGACGGTAGAAACTATGGGTTGTGGGTTCGCGCTGGTAGTACGTCTGCTGATGAATCGTTTAGTGTTAGAAACCACGACAACTCATCAACTTATTTTAAGGTTAGGGGTGATGGCAATATTGGGATAGGGACTGCGAGTCCCGGCAATAAGCTGACGATAGCTACCACAGCCAATGCCAACCAGTACCTACAGATAGATAACGACGATACTAATTCGTTCTTTGGTTCTCGCTCAGACGCCCTGACGGCTGTGGAGTCTAACAACAGCATAATATTCACAACAGGGTCTAGCTACCTAGAGCGTTTGCGTATCAAGAGCGACGGAACTATCACCACAGCCACATCAGGAACCAGCAACCTACGACTAGGCTCTAGTGCTGGTGTGTCTATTGCTTCTGGCGGGAACTACAACACACTTATAGGTGACGCTGCTGGTGCAGCCCTTACGACTGCGGATTACGCCACGGTTGTAGGTTACCAAGCAGCAAATAATACAACTACGCCGGGGGAAGGACTAACTGCTGTAGGCGCTCATGCACTGTACACCAATACTACAGGAGAAGACCTTGTAGCAGTTGGTCGGGCAGCGTTGTACTCCAACACTACCGGAGAGGACAATGTTGCTATTGGCCGTTCCGCCCTGCAAAGCAACACCACAGCAAGCAACAATATTGGTATTGGATATCAAGCCTTATTTGCAGCTACTACAGGAAATCAAAATGTAGCGATAGGCAGCAATGCACTAGACGCTAACACTGTTGGTGATAGAAACGTTGCAATAGGTAACTATGCATTAACAAACTTTAACCCGTCGTCAAATGCGGACACTTACAATGTTGCTATAGGCTATACCGCAGGCAACAACCTAACTACAGGTGTTCAAAACGTCCTTATTGGGGGTATTGCTGGTGATGCGCTTACTGTAGGGTCTTACAATACAGTCTTGGGTACAACTGCGTTAGGTGCAGACACTCAAGGCTCTAAATCAACTGCTATTGGTTATAGCACCTTAGTAAATCAAAACTTCACTTCAGCAACAGATGCTTATAATACAGCAGTAGGTTATGAAGCAGGACAAGCAGTCACTACAGGCGTCAAGAACACCTTCGTGGGCGGTCTTTCTGCTGACGCAACAACCGTTGGCTCCGATAATGTTGCCGTTGGATTTGAAGCATTATCCACAAACGTAGGCGGTGCAGCTAACGTTGCTATAGGTGCAGAAGCTCTTGAGAATATGAATCCCGGCTCTTCCTCAAGTGCAACTTATAACACGGCGGTTGGCGTTAAAGCTGGCAAAGCAATCACTACGGGGATTCAAAACACTCTCATTGGAGGTTTAGCTGGTGATCTTTTAACAGATGCTGATTATAACGTAGCAGTAGGTGTTTCTGCTTTAGGAGCAGATACGTTAGGTAGTAAGTCAACTGCTATAGGCTATTCAGCTTTAACTGCGCAAAACTTCACTTCAGCAACAGATAGCTTCAACACGGCAGTAGGTTATGGGGCTGGGGTGGCAGTCACTACAGGTGTTAGCAACAACCTCATAGGCGGTCTTGCTGGTGATGCGCTTACTACAGGGTCATATAACCAAGCTTTAGGTGTGGCTGCATTAAGTGCTGATACTCAAGGAAGTAGGTCAATAGCAATAGGCCATGCTGCTTTAATGACCCAAAACTTCACATCAGCTACCAATCCTTACAACGTGGCGATAGGACATAACGCTGGATTAGCACTTACCACTGGTCAATCAACAACACTGGTTGGTGGCTTGTCTGGCGATGCTATAACGACTGGCATGGAAAACACTGGTGTTGGCTACAAGAGTTTAAGTGGCACAACCACAGGAGGATACAACACTGGTCTAGGTTCACGGGCTTTGGATGGCAATACCACTGCCAGCTATAACGTAGGTATTGGCTATAATACTCTCGCATCAAACACTACAGGGGCTTATAACACCGCTGTGGGTTCGGTTGCTCTTGACGCTAATACAACAGCCAGCAATAACACGGCTGTTGGATATGCTTCTTTAGGTAACAGTACAGGTGCTAATAACACAGCGGTTGGGTATTACGCTCTGGTCGCCAACACGACAGGCGATACAAATACTGCCATTGGTAAAGACTCTATGGCGACCACTACCACAGGCAATAACAATACCGACGTGGGAGCCAGATCACTAGACGCAAATACCACGGGCAGTAACAACACCGCTATAGGGGATAATGCGCTTGGGTCGCAGCAAACAACCAGCAGCAACACGGCTGTTGGTGTATCTGCTATGCAAAACAATACCTCTGGCACTGAAAATGTAGGCGTAGGTTTTAGCGCCCAGCGAGACAACACTACTGGCATTTACAATACGGCAGTTGGTGGTTACTCATTAACAGCTAACACCACAGGTCAGTACAACACGTCTGTGGGCAACAGGGCACTCAACGACAACACAACGGGCAACTACAATACTGCCGTGGGGCAAGATGCTCTAGGAACAAACACCACTGCTTCTCACAATACGGCTGTAGGCAAAGAGGCTCTGAAGGTAAACACTACTGGCACACAAAACCACGCTTTTGGTTCTAATGTTTTATATACGAACACGACCGGAAGTTACAATGTTGGAATGGGCTATGCGGCTCTAAATGTTAACACCACTGGCGCTTCTAATACTGCTATTGGTCATGGTGCTATGCAATATAACACCACCGCTACTGGCAATACTGCTTTTGGCTATCAAGCCTTACTTTCAAATACAACAGGTACTAACAACGTGGCTGTTGGTGCTAATGCTTTGGATGCTAATACTACGGGTGTAAGAAATACTGCTTTAGGTCAAGACGCTTTATCCGCATCGACATCTTCTTACAATGTTGCTGTAGGTTATGCTGCTTTGAATGCCCAAACTTCAGGCTCTGAAAATACCGCTGTTGGCGATGCATCAATGTACACCAACACTACAGGCCATAGTAACGTAGCTGTCGGTCAAGGTGCGCTCTATGATAATACTACAGGTGACCACAATACTGCTTTAGGTCATAACGCTTTATCCAATAGCACTACCGCAGACAACAACACTGCTGTGGGCGCAGACGCTCTTCTAGATCTCACGACAGGCTATGACAATACTGCGATTGGGGAACAAGCTGGCGCATCAATCACTACGGGCCGTGAAAATGTCTTTGTTGGTACTCACGCTGGTGATACTACTGACGATGGAAAGTACAACACTGCTGCAGGACATGAAGCCTTATCAGCAAATTGTGGTGATGCTAATGCCGCTTTTGGTTATGTAGCTTTAAACCAAGCAACAGGCTCAGATAATACGGGAATTGGCCCTGTTGCGGGTTATGAAGTTACATCAGGCTCCAACAACACTTTCCTTGGTCACGATGCAGGGCGTACAGGAAGTCCGGGAGGCGCTATAACAACAGCCTCTAATATCTTGTCTTTAGGTGACGAAAATGTTGCAACTGCTAACATCCAAGTAGACTGGACGGTTGCGTCAGACGAAAGAGACAAGACAGATTTTGCTGATCTTGATCTTGGCCTAGACTTCGTAAAAGCCCTAGAGCCTGTTACTTATTACTGGGACAAGCGTTCTAAGTACGGTGACAAACATGCTGAAGATTATGATCTGAATGCTCAGACTCCAGATGGCACTCACAAAGAAGATTGGATGGACATTGGCTTTAAGGCTCAGTCTGTCCAAGCCCTTGAAGAAGCTGCTGGGTATACAGCGGCAGCTAAGAAAAACCTTACCGTTTCATCTTCTGAAGATGGGAAGCAGTTAGGTCTTCAGTACAGCAAGTTTGTACCTATTTTAGTCAAAGCCATTCAAGAATTGTCTGCTCAAAACGCAGCATTAACCGCCCGTATTGAGGCACTAGAATCTTAAGTAAGGAGTCTGAAAATGGACGAAAGAGATGATGATCAAAAAGCACAAGACTACACGGCTATGGGCCACAGTGTAGACCTGATCAACGATATTATTGCTGGTAACAGGGATGATGAAATGGAAGCTGACGAGCGACAAGATTGTGTTGATCGCAATGTAGCTCACCTTGAAATCATGGTTGCCAAAGATGATTGGGGCGATGAGGACATGGCCGCTTCAAATGCTGCTATCACTGCTGGCAACGGCTACACGGCTAGTTAATGAAGGTAAGCTCTCCCTCTGTTCAGCAGGTCAATTGGCAGGCCGTTGCGAATAAAAAGCAACAGAAGCTCGAAGACGCTGCGAAAGGGGAAACACTCAAAAGAATTAGAGAGGAGCAGCAGTTTGAAATTTATAAAGCTAAAGGTAAACAGTTAGAATTAGAATCTGTTTCTTTAACCAAACGAATTGATATAGAGGTTTAAAATGAGCGAACAAGAAGTGCAGCCGATAATGGTCACCATTGAAGGGTCTGAATACGATATTAATGCCCAAAGTGATGCTGCAAAAGAACATTTCATTGAAGTTAGCAATCTGAGGCAAGAAATCACTGAGCTTCAAAACAATATTGCTGCTGCAACTCGTCGCGCTCAAAGCCTTCAGATAGCTCTCGGTTTTCGAGAAAATGCACTCAAAGAATCTATCACATTAGTAGAGGATTCTGAGGATGTGCCTGCACAGGGGTAACGTATGGCAACGTATGTAAACGATTTACGTTTAAAAGAGATAGCAACTGGCGACGAGTCAGGGACTTGGGGTGCAAGCACCAATACAAACCTTGAGTTAATTGGTGAAGCTTTAGGTTATGGCACGCAAGATTGTTTTAGTTCGGACGCTGACGCTACAACGACAGTTGCGGATGGAGCCACCGACCCAGCAAGGGCTATGTATTTTAAGGTCACCTCTTCTGCGACATTAAGCGCAACAAGGACTCTGACTATTGCGCCCAATACCGTTTCTCGCGTGATGTTCATAGAGAATGCCACTACAGGCTCACAATCTATAGCTATCTCTCAGGGCAGTGGCGCAAATGTAACCAGTGCTACAGGGAAAACAAGAAGCGTAAACCTCGATGGCGCAGGCTCTGGCGCTGCTGTTGTTGACGCTTTAGGGGCAATAGAAGATTTAATTAAGACGGGCACCAATGCTTCTTTAACCCAGCTAAACATTACAGCGCAGGGAGATTTAAGGTTAGAGGATAGCTCTGGCGGTCAATATGTAGCATTGCAAGCTGCATCGACCGTTTCGTCTAATGTTACGTTTACCTTACCAACTGCTGATGGTTCTGCTAATCAAGTGATCAAAACAGACGGCTCTGGTGCGCTTTCTTTTGCCAGCGTAGCGCTGCCCTCTACTAACGTATCGTTTACCCAAGTAGATATCACTGCACAAGGTGATCTTCGACTGCAAGATACCACTGGCGGTCAGTATGTAGCACTTCAGGCACCTTCTACAGTGTCGTCTAGTGTAACTTTTACGATGCCGGGAGCAGACGGTTCTGCTTCTCAGGTAATTAAAACTGATGGGTCAGGAAATCTAGGCTTCCTTAGTGCTGCTGAATTAGCAACGAATGTTTCGTTCACCCAAGTGGATATAACGGCGCAAGGAGATCTCCGGTTACAAGATGGTTCTGGCGGTGAGTATGTTGCTTTACAGGCTCCTTCAACTGTTTCGTCAAATGTTACGTTTACGTTACCCGGAGCAGATGGCTCTTCTGGGCAGGTTCTAAAAACAGATGGTTCTGGTGCATTAGGCTGGGTTAGCGCATACAGCGCCGGAAGTTCTGCTGAATTTGCTCAGGTAGACATTACGGCACAGGGTGACCTCCGCTTACAAGATGCGGCTGGTGGGCAGTATGTAGCGCTTCAAGCTCCGACAACGGTAAGCTCTAGCTACACTTACACGTTGCCCTCGGCGGACGGTTCTTCTGGACAAGTTCTAAAAACAGATGGCTCGGGCGCGTTAGGCTGGATTAGCGTAAATACTCCGGGGGGCGCTGCTGAATTTACTCAAGTTGATATAACAACGCAGGGTGACCTTCGTTTGCAGGACTCTTCCGGTGGGCAATATGTAGGACTTCAGGCTCCGTCAACAGTAAGCTCTAGTTACGTTTATACGCTTCCCAGCGCAGATGGAAGTAGTGGACAGTTTTTAACAACTAATGGTTCTGGCGCTTTGTCTTGGGGTTCAAGCACTATTGCAGATAGCTCTGTAACAACTGCAAAGCTGGCTAACGATGCTGTCACTCAAGCAAAAATAGGGGATGATGCTGTAGGCGCAGATCAGTTGGCGGCTAGTGCTGTGGTAACCGCGTCAATGGTAGATAACGCAGTAACTACAGCAAAAATAACTGATTCAAATGTCACGACGGCTAAAATAGCTACTGACGCAGTAACCCAAGCCAAGATAGCAGACGACGCAGTAGGTGCAGACCAACTAGCGTCGAGTGCAGTTGTAACTGCTTCTATTGTCGATGATGCGGTAACTACGGCAAAAATTGCAGACGATAATGTGACAAGCGCCAAGCTGGCTCACACATTAGACATTGTTACTTCTGCTACATTTGGCGGATCATCAAACGGCGTAGCAATATCTCAAGGTGCAATTGCCCTCAAAAACGGTGGCACTCAATCAAAGATTGATTTTTATTGTGAATCTTCTAATGCCCATTACACAAGGCTGCAAGCCGCTCCGCACAGTTCTTATTCAGGAAACATAACGCTTACATTGCCAGCTAGTGATGGCGATTCAGGTCAAGTGCTAACGACTGATGGCAGCGGCGTAATGAGTTGGTCAACCGTCAGCAGTGGAGCTTACAATGCTTGGTCAATTAAAACGTCAGCATACACTGCAAGTAGTAAAGATCAGTTAATTGTTAATAGCGGAAGCGCGGTAACCATTACCTTACCTAGCAGTCCCAGCGCAGGCGATACAGTGATTATTAGTAATGCTGGGGCAGGAGTGGTAACCGTTGGACGCAACAGTTCTAACATTAACTCAGCGGCAGAAGACGGAACCATCAATCAAAACGGTAGTGCCCAGCTAGTGTATGTTGACAGCACTATTGGCTGGTTCGTTATTTAAAGGAGAATTTTATGGCAGTTTTGGGCGAAAAAGGCGGTAGAGCCAGTCTGCAAGAAATTGTGATTTTAGAAAGCAAAACATGGTCGCCGCCTTTTGACTGTAAGGCGCTTGTCACTGTTGTTGGTGGCGGGGCCAGCGGTGGGGTTGCTAAGACTGCCGCAGCAACTGGTTCAAACGCAGCAGCAAGCGGAGGCGCGGCTGGAGGCATAGCAACCTCTCTGCTTCAGTTAGATAGCAGTGTAACCTACACAGCTACAATTGGCGCAGGAGGCGCTGCGGTTACTTCAAGTGGATCGACTGATTCTGACCCCGGTAGCGCAGGCGGCAATTCAAGCTTTTCTGGTTCTGGCATTACAACAATGACGGCAAATGGAGGCGGAGCTGGAAACGGCACTTACAATGCCAGCAGCACGGCAACTGCTTCAGGGGCTTCCGGCGGAACAGCTACGGGCGGCACAGAATCAAATATTACTGGCGGAGGTAGTGGGACAGCTACTGGCGCGACATCAGGAAACGGTTCGGCTCCTGCTACGGGAGGCGGTGCTGTCAGCGTCCTTGGTATTGCTTATGCGTCAGGCACTGCCAGCTATTCTGGTTCAGGAGCTGCTATCGCTCTAGCAACAGGTGGAGCGGGTGTCGGCGGGTCTTCTGGGAATGTAACGGCAAGCGAAAAATATACAAGCGGCGGTGGCGCAAGCGGTGCAAGTGTTGCTGATTCTACAACCGTTGGTGAAGGTCTTTTTGCTTATGACGCTGACCACTTCCCTTCAAGCATGTTTCAGCTTTTTGGTTCAGGGGGTGCGTCCGGCGGTACTGCCACTGGTGGATATGGTGCCGGAGGTGCAGCCGGGGTCAATGCTGGTTATGGCGGCTGGTTCGGTGGTGGCGGTGCATCTTCAAGAGCTAACGCAACTGGTGCTGGTAACGCTGGCGGCTATGGTGCTGGAGGGGGCGGTTGTTCAATCGTTTCGACGACCAGCGGTCATACATCCACATCTGGAGCAGGCGGCAGCGGCGTTATCATTGTTAAAATTTTGGAAGTTCTATAATGCCAACATTTATTATTAAAGAATCAGGTGCAGAGGTTAATCGAATTGTTGCCTCTGCTGAGTTTGTCGCAGATAACTATGAAGAATATGAATTAGCGCCTGTGTCGGCGGAAGAAAAAAATGCCGAAGGTAGAGCGTGGCGAGATTCAGAGTTAGAGCGAACAGATATTATGTCTCAAACTCCAGATTGGCCGAACCGTGATGACTGGTTAACGTACCGCACTACATTAAGAGACTGGCCTTCAACGTCAGACTTTCCTGACACAAGACCAAATGATCCGGATTACGTTGATCCTGAGACAGCGGAGTAATGGGTGAGCGATTTGCAAACGCATGAGCGTGAATGTGCGCTACGTTTTAAGGCAATAGAAGAACGCCTTGAGCGAGGCAGTGCGCGTATGGATCGTTTAGAACATGCCATATGGGGTGTATACCCATTTATTTTAGCGTCAGTTTTTTTGGCCCGGTATCTGTGATCAAGGATGATAGGCGAAGTCGCAGCGGTTTTATCCGCGTTAAAGGCCCTGAACGAAGGGTTGGCTACGTTCAAGGAGACAGCGGGTCATGGTAAAAGCCTGCAAGGCATTGTCTCAAAATGGGGAGAAGCCTCAGAAAAATACAACGATGTTGAACGCGCTAAGGCTGGCAAGATGTCATATAAAGAGGCTTTGGCTATGGAGTCCGCTAAAAGACAATTAGAAAATTTTGACCGCCAGTTTAAAGATATCTGTCTCATACAAGGCCAAGGAGATCTCTATAACAGCGTCAAGGGCCGAATGGAAGAGTCCCGCCTAGCCCATGAGAAAGAAGTTGCTAGGATAAAAAGAAAAAGAAAGGAGATGAGAAAGTATATTGAAATAGGTACTTCCATTGTCTTGGGCTGGGTCTTTTGCATGGTGTTAATTTGGGGATTTGTTTGGATAGTGGATAATGCTGGTGGATGATTATGGCTTTCTTGCTGGTCGTAATAGTCAAAGGCGAAACTGTATCGGATGACCGGATGTTGTTCTCAAGTATTTACAGGTGCAATGAGTTTGCAATTGCTATTGAAGAGGGAAGAACAAGCTCAAAGCACATTAAAAAATATCGGACACAACAAAATGTTGGCGCATATTGCATACCCAAAATGGTTCCGCGTGGAACGGAGTTAGTTGAATGAAAATAATACTGTTTATAGCTGTTTTACTTGCGTCTAGCTGTTCCGCTATACCAACCTGCGGCACTAAGTCGATAAAGATACAATTGCCTTCATCTGTCCCCTTTATAGGCAATGATCCTTTTGAACTCTCCAGAACTAATGACCATGTTGACTGCGAGCTAGATCCTGATGAAAGGAATCCTAATGGCTAGTCATCAAGAACTCAGCCATTACTGTGCTGAAAGTTATCGAGAGTCGGACTTTGAGGAAGCCAACATCGAAGTCATTGTTAGGGAGAATGTATTCGCTTTTCGCGGAACAGATGAGCCTAAAGACGCGATTCGAGATCTGAGAATCCTGCCATTGTGGACACGCGAACTTGGCTGGTGTCCGGCAGGGTTTCTCAAGGCATCTAGGAGATTGGTCAACAAAGTTACCTCGGTCTGTCTTGAAAGAGGTATTGACCACAAAAATATTGAATTGACAGGGCATTCCTTGGGTGGTGCGGTAGCGTTGATTACCGGAGCATTGATGGTGCGTGATGAGATACCACCGTTACAGATTGTAACGTTTGGTGCGCCCCGATGTGGACGACTCAAGATACTTGACGGTGTGCGAGTATCTCAGTATCGCCACGGAAAGGACATTGTGCCGTTGGTTCCCCCGTTAATGCGACGACACAACAAGCTATTAGAGTTTGGCCGACCGGGTGAAAGCTACATCAAAGATCATTTTATGCTGAACTATGTAAAAATGAGCAAATCACCGGAGTATTATTAGGTGAATGCTAAAAAGCTAGAGCCGGGAAGCGATTACGCTAAATATGATGCTGATGGCGACGGCGTAGTAAGTGATTCTGAGCTAGAAGTCAGTGCTAGGCTCCAAGAATTGGAGATGTTGCATGAAAAAAGCGATGCGCAAAGAAATATGGTTTGGTTTGCGTTATTTGGAATGCTTTTGTACCCATCTGGTGTGGCTATCTGTTCTTTTTTTGGGCTAGATGATGCTGCTGTGCTGTTAAGCGATATGGCTAACATGTATTTTCTAGCGACTGGAGGCGTTGTAAGCGTGTTTTTTGGAAGCCAAGTTTTTGTAGGTAAAAACAAATGAATGTTGATGTCACACAAGTTTACGAAGAAATAGCAGCAGATGAAGGAAAGATTCTTCATTGTTACATGTGTAGCGAAAACCACAAAACTGTGGGGATTGGCCATAAAGTGTTACCAACTGACCCAGAATCTAATCTTCCGGTGCATGGGGCTTATGATGACGTACCAGAAGAGGAAGGCATTACAGAAGAGCGATGCTACGAGCTATTTCAAAATGATGTTCAGATAGCGATTGATGGGTGTTCAGCAATCTACGCCAACTGGGAGAATCTCCCGCAGGAGATGAGACATATTTTAACAAATATGTGCTTTCAGATAGGGCAAGGTGGATTAAGCAAGTTTGAAAACATGAATTCGGCTGTAGAGCAAGAGGCATGGGGTATGGTGTCGCTTGAAATGATGGATTCAAGATGGGCGCAGCAAACGCCAGAACGTGCTGCTAGATTACGAGACAGAGTTTTAGCGGTAGCTGCCGCAGGAGAATAAAGATGAGTCAATTGCCATATGGTATGCCAACCACTGGACGTTATGACCCTATGTCTATGGGCGGTTACAACATGCCAATAAGGGACATGAGGTATCGCGCCCCTCTCCCCTACCCTAGTCGCCCGCCAATGGGCAGGGCTGGAGGGAAAGGCGGCAGGATGCCTATGCCAAGAAACCCTTATGAAAGACGGCTACCTCCGCTTTATGGTGGCGGTATGGGGCAGGTTATACCAACTAATATCCCCTTTAGAGATCCCGGCTACGGCGCTCCTATGCGTTCCCAGAACCTAATTCAATCCATGTCTGGCCCAAATAGTCTGGTAGATCCATACAGAGGAGCAAGCAGCCTTGATATGATGGACAGGTTTAGGCAACGTCCAGATTACGGAATGCCTCGCTATCCAGATTTCCCCTCATCAGGCCAATACCCATCCCCTTATCCTACATTCCCTCAACCTTATCCTCCGATGTCGGGAATGCCCGGAATGCCCGGAATGCCTGGAATGCCTATGCCCGGAGGTGGTGGAAAAGGCGGAAGAAGTCCTTACCCTCCGACTCCGGGTTATCCTCAACCGCCTTTGTATACGACTCCGAGGTTTCCTGATGAGCAACTGGAGCAGCCCCCTACTCAAGAGCAACCTACTCAAGAGGAACCTACTCAAGAGGAGCCTACTGAAGAGCAGCCTCCTGTCCAAGATCAGCCCACAGCAACAAGCCCTAACACTTGGGGAATGGCAGCCAACCCCGGCTCTTACACAAGAGACACTTGGACTAACAATGGCTTTTTAGTTAAAGATCTTGATGGAAACAAGTTTAGAGTAGCAACAGAAGAGGAAGCTATAAGAAGAAGCGGCAGTGGGCAATCTCCTGCTCAAGAGCAGCCTCCTGCTGAAGACTTGGGTTACAGTTTAAGGCCGAGCCGAGCAGGCACTGTTGCGACGATGGTGAACCCATTTAATATGGCCCCAGCGGGAGCCGAGGGAGAGCTACGAAACGTAATGATTGACGATGGCTCTGGAAATGCTGGAAGAGTTAATGTCAATTGGGAAAGTTTGACTCAAGGTCAGAGAGATGACTTAACAAACATATACAAACAAAATCCAGACGCTGGCCAAAGAGCAAGGGAGGCATATAGATACATGAGATCTACGTTTGGGCTTTCTAGCCCAGAAAACATGGCCCAAGGCGGATTGGCATCTTTATCGAGCGGAGGGGTAGTTCCTTTGTTTCGTGGAGGAATAGCTTCGTTAGTAGGAAGAAATTGATCAATGCCGTTACAGAAGATTCAGTTTGCTCCCGGAGTTGATAAGGAGGGAACCGAATACACTGCCGATGCAGGGTGGTTCGACTCTGATAAAATCAGGTTTAGGAAGGGCAGACCGGAAAAAATAGGTGGTTGGTCAAAGTTTAATACAACCGCTTTCCTTGGAGTTTGTCGCTCGATCTTTGCTTGGGCATCGTTAGTTTCTGTTAAGTATATTGGCATTGGAACTCATCTAAAATTTTATGTTTTTGAAGGCATAAGCCCTAACGACATTACCCCAATAAGGCTGACAACTTCCGCAGGAGATGTAACTTTTTCTGCAAGCAATGGTTCATCAACTTTGACGGTAGCTGACACAGCGCATGGCGCTGTTAAAAACGACTTTGTTACGTTTTCTGGGGCAGCAAGTTTAGGCGGCAATATTACTGCGACTGTTTTAAATCAAGAGTATCAAATCGCAAGTGTTATTGACGCTAACTCGTATACGGTAACCGCTAAAGATGCTGATTCTGGCGCTGCAATCACTGCCAGCGCTGGAGATAGTGGCAATGGAGGTAGTTCAACAGTAGGTGCTTACCAGATTAATACGGGCCTTCCTAACTATGTTTCGGCTTCAGGCTGGGGATCGAATCCTTGGGGCGATGCAACGTGGGGCAGCGGTTCTGCCGTTAGCGTGTCTGGACAGCTTAGGCTGTATAGCCAAGATAATTTTGGCGAGGACTTGGTCTTTAATGTTAGAGAAGGTGGCATCTACTACTGGGATCAGTCTAGCGGTTTATCAAGTAGAGGCGTTGATATTACCTCGTTAGGAGGAGCTTCTAATTGCCCAACGATTGCCTCACAGGTTTTGGTTAGCGATAACGATCAGCATGTTATTGCTTTTGGGGCTAACACGTTAGGTTCGGCAAGCCAAGATCCCTTGTTAGTTAGGTGGTCAGATCAAGAAAGTATTGTTGATTGGACTCCAACAGCAACTAATACGGCTGGCGGTGTTCGTATTAACTCTGGTAGTGAGATTGTTGGTGCCGTTCAAACAAGGCAAGAAATACTGATATGGACGGATGTTTCTGTTCATTCAATGCGGTTTATTGGCGCCCCGTTTATATTCCAGTTCACCACAATTAGCTCTGATGTTTCCATGATATCTCCTAACGCGGCTGTCAATGCGCGTGGAAACGTTTATTTCATGGATAAGACGGGATTCTATATCTATAACGGCGCTGTTCAGCAGATACCTTGCTCTGTGCAGGATTATGTTTTGTCCAACATAAACATGTCGCAAGCATTTAAAGTTTTTGCTGCGGAGAACAACGCTTACTCAGAGATTATATGGTTCTACCCAGTTGGCACTGGAACCTCAGAAATAACAAATTATGTCAGCTTTAATTACAACGAAAACCTTTGGGCTGTTGGCACACTATCTCGCGGAGCATGGTTAGATAGCGGCGTTCTTGATAATCCAATGGCTTCTAGCACCATAACAAGCACCGATGACAACTATGTCTATAACCACGAAGTCGGTTACGATGATGATGGTTCTCCCATGACCGCTTACATTGAGTCTGGTGACCTTGAAATTGGTGATGGCAACAACTTCATGATGATCGACAGAGTTGTTCCAGATTTTGCGTTTAGTGGTAGCGGTTCCCCTACAATTGATATGACCATCAAGGGTAGTAATTTTCCCTTAGAAACGCCGACCGCGTTGGCTACGTCAACTATTACGAATACCACTACACAGTCAAACATCAGGGCTAGAGCCAGACATGCAGTTCTCAGGGTTGAGTCGTCTGGTTCTGGATATGGCTGGAGACTGGGAACATTTAGATTCGGGATGAGGCAGGACGGGAGGCGATAATGGCTGAAAGACGCAGAAATCCTTTGCCTGTTCCAATGGCAGAATACAACACTCAGAACGAAGCAATAACCAGAAGAACCTTAGAGTTTGCTCTTGATCAATTAGAAAACGACGTTGACATGGCAAAAACCCAAGGCGATAAGCCGGGATCTTTAGCTATGCGTAGGTTTCAGTTTCTTCTTATGGGAGCAAGTTAGTGGCAGATGCTATCAAGGTTTTAGGTCAACTAGACGTTAGCGCGACAACTACCACTACTCTTTACACTGTGCCAGACCTTACCCAGACAACGGTAAGCTCTTTGGTTATCTGTAATCGAAGTGGCTCCGGTATTACGTTCAGGGTCAGTGTTCATGTTGCTGGCGCTGGAGCAGATGACAAGCAATTTATTTTTTACGATGAAGCCCTAGCGGCTACAACAACTAGAACCGTGGTAATCGGTATGTGTTTAAATCAGGCGGACATAGTTAAGGTTTACTCAAGCGCGGCAAACGTAAGCTTTAATATGTTCGGTGTGGAGACTACATAATGCAACAGCAACCTCAACTTCAAGGCGTAGCAGACCTATTAGCCAATCAAGGCAGATACGGAGATTCTATGCTAGTCCACATGAACCCTATAGAGGTTCAGGGTCTTGCCTCGATGTCACCTACTGGATCTCTTACTGTTAACCCGCAAACAGGACAGCCAGAGGCGTTCCTGCCATTTCTGGCCCCGCTGTTGGGCGGGATGCTAGGAAGCGCGGCTGTTGGGACAGGCGGACTTCTTGCTGGAACAGCTTTAGCAGGCAAAACAGCCTTGGCAGGAGCCATAGGCTCTGGTCTGGCAACAGCCGTTGCAGAAGGCGACCTTAAACAAGGTCTTATTTCAGGGATTACAGGGTTTGGCATTGGCTCTGCTTTGGGGAACGTTTTTAAAGGAGCAGAGGGTGCTGTTAGAGCAGGAGAGAAAGCGGCAGCACAAACAACAGAAGCATTAAACCAACAGGTTACGGCATCACTTGCAGATCCCGGCTCTTATGCTGCTTCAACTCTAACTGACATTCCTGCTGCCGCTCTTAACAATCCTGATCTTGTTAAAACCGCAATAGAAAAAGCTGCTTCAACTGCACAGTCAGATGCTATTTCTGGAGCGGTTGCAGACATGGACTTTCAGGACAGAATAGGAGAGGTTTTTTCAAGGCCCGGAGATACGCTTGCAGCACTAACAACTCCGCAAGCATTAATTCCTGCTGCTGTTGGCGAGGGCACAAGGCTTCAAATGCAAGCCTCTGAGGCAATGGACGATTTTGCTAAAGATGAGAAAAGAAGAAAGAAAGCTGATTACGACCGCGCTTTATCTCAGAGAGATGCCAACGTATTTGACCCTAATATTACTCCAGACCCCTTTGCTACTGGCCCAGCGTATGGTGCTGACTATGCACAATATGCAAATGCTGGCGGCATTGTTTCGCTAGACCCCAGCGATTTCAGAAGGCGTTTTAATGGTCTGGTTGAGATGGGCGCACCTGTTGTTGGTATGTATGCTGGAGGCCCCTTCCCCACGTTTAATTTTCAGAACGTTGGCATGGGGCCAAGCAATCCTATTCCCGCTGGCAGACAAGCTGCATTGAGAGGGCCGAATGTTATCTCGCCTCAACAGTTAGCAACCGCCTACCAGAACCAAGGATTGCCCGGATTTGGGCCTGAAATAATGTATTTCACTGATTCTAAAATGACAGACCCTAATCCTTATGAGGGGTGGAGACCGCCTGCTGAGACCCCCGCTCCGGGGGAAGGTGGACAAGGCGGAGGGGGAGATGCACCTCCTCCGGGTTCTCCTGCTGAAGCGTTAGCGTTATATCAGTCTGGACAAATAACGTTAGAAGAATATTTAGACATGGTTCTTCCTAATCTTGCTAGGCAGGGAACGGGCGGAGGTAATGCGCAAGGCCAAAGCGAAGCAGCAGCAGAAGTTGACGTTCCTGCGCAAGTAGCTACAACAGACCCTGCAACTGGATCAAGCTTAACCGCAGATGAGATAGCGGATCTTTATGGTCAATACATGAATTATGGCGGTGGATTTAACTTTAACTTTGGAATGCAGGAAGGCGGCGAAACGCAGGTTCAAGGGGAGGCAGATAGGCTAATTGATCTAACCCAAATGGCCATCCTTGGCAGGCTACCAGAAGAAGAAGCTGACGTTGTCATTCAAGCGTTTGTAGATGAGTTTGGAGAGGAGGCTTTCCAAGCTCTTAGAGAGGTTACATTGGAGCAAGTTGTACCCGGATCTCAAAAAGAGGGCGAAATTGTAGGCGCAGGCGGCGGCATGGATGACCTAATCCCCGGCATGATAGGTGATCAACAGCCTGTTGCAGTGTCTCCCGGCGAATACATAGTGCCTGCTGATGTTGTTTCCGGCATTGGAGATGGCTCAACAGACGCTGGCGTACAGGAATTGGACGGTATGCTAGATAGGGTTAGAATGGAACGGACAGGCACCACGCAACAGCCTGCTCCGTTAGCTAAAGGAGGAATGCTTCCACGATGAAACTACAGCCTGTAGAGGGTCTGTCTCTGGCAGATATTGGCCCAGATGAAGTTACTATTCCCGAGTACACGGTAACGCTGGTGCCAGCAAATTATATCAACACTGTCTGGGATGAGGCTAAACCCTTGTTGATGGGTGGCGTTGATAAGTCAAATCAGCGATGGAATATAGAAACTCTATATCACGCCTTGATGCAGGGTGACCAGCATCTGTGGGTAGCATTTGATGATCGTAAAGATATTACATCTGTGCTAACGACTCAGTTCATTACATATCCAACTAAGCTTTCCCTTGCAGTTCAGTTTGCTGGCGGTCTTGAGGGCCAGACAAGCACCAGCATTTTTGATTGTGTTCTAGACAAGCTGGAAAAGTTCGCAGTTGATTCTGGTTGCACATGTGTTGAGTTTTGGGGCCGAAAGGGATTTGCATCTTGGATGCGCGAAGCTGGTTATGAGGAAACAGCGGTATTCTACGAAAAGGATATAAGTCATGGGCGGTAGATCAGGAGGCTCTGGAACGCAACGGAGCGAGGTCACACAAACTACATCGAATCTCCCAGAATACGCACGGCCATATTATGAGGAACTTCTTGGCCGTACAATGTATGAAACGACCAGACCGTATACCCCGTATCCGGGGCAGCGGATGGCGTACTTCGACCCTTATGAGTCAATGGCTCAAGAGGGTACGGCGCAGATGGCTGTTCAGGGAGCGCCTACGCAAATAGGTTCTGCTACTGACATAGCTACTCAGATAGGTTATCAACCAACTGGTCAGGGCGTCGATATAGCCCGTGGTTTTCAGCCTCCTATGCAGAGAACAGATTACTACGGCGGCAGTGTTGCAAACCCATACACTGTTGGCGCTTACATGAACCCGTACCAACAACAAGTTACGGACATTCAGAAGCGTGAAGCTAGACGACAGTCTGAAATGCAGGCCAATCAACTAGCAGGACAGGCTGCACAGTCAGGGGGTCTTGGCGGCTATAGAGAGGCCATCATGCAGTCTGAGAGGCAGCGAAACCTAAATCAACAGCTTGATGATATTCAGGCTCAAGGCGGTTTATCGGCTTATCAGCAGGCCATGCAGGGCATTGAGGCCGATAGGCGTGCCAGAATGGAAGAAGATGCTAGGCAAATGCAGGCTAGACAGCAAAATGCCGCGTTGATGGAGCAAAGAGCTAGGCTGGGCCTTGCTGGTCTGGGCCAAGATCTGGCTACCAGAGGACAATCGCTACAGGCCGCAGGGGCATTAGCTAACCTTGGCAAAGCTGATCAGGCAATGGCGCTTGAAAGGCTGGGCGCTTTAGGTGGCGTTGGCGAGATCAGAAGAGGTATGTTGCAACGATCTATGGATACGGGTTACGAGGATTACCTTCGTCAGAGAACATATCCGTATCAGCAACTCAATGTATTCAGCCAGATGTTGCAGGGCTTACCTGTTTCACCTGAACAGACACGGGCTTTATATGGTGGCCCGTCTGCTGCACAACAGGCTCTTGGTGCTGGCATTGGTGGTCTGGGTCTTTACAGGGCGTTAAGGGGGTAGCATGAACATTATTGAGCAGGAAGATTTAGTCAAAGGGTTGCCCGATCAGGTCTTAATTCAACAAGCCCAAATGCCAACAGGGGAGATTCCTCAGTTTCTAGTTGTGTCTGAGATACAACGAAGAGAGAAGATGCGCAAGGCGTTTGCAGAGCGTGTGCCAGAAGAAACGGTTACTGAGCAAGGTATATCTGTGGGCTGTGCGGCTATGAACCCGAATCCTGACCCGTTAATGGCAACAGCGATGGGCGCACAGCCGCCTATGGGTCAGCCACCGATGGAACAACCTCCCATGATGCCGCCTCAATCACCTATGGCGGGACAGCCTCCACAAGATCCTATGATGGGTCAGCAAATGCCGCCGCCTGTACAGATGTTTGGGGGCGGGGGCGCTCCATATAGGTATGTTACTGGGGCTAGAACGGATGATAACCAACCAGCCCTTTTAGATTTTAAAGCTAAAAGGCGAAAAGCTTTTTTAGAAATGCTTGAAAAAAGAGCTATGGGCGAACCTGTTGGAAATTTAAGTGCTTTTCGAGCTTACTCTGAGGAGTTTCCAGAACTTTTTTCTGAAGCTCAAGAAAATCTAGCATTAGTAAACAAGAATGTAGGAGTCTTGACTAAAGCCCTTTCGCCCGGAGGACTAGAAAGTGTAATTAAAGACCCAGAAGAATACCAAATGAGTCGGGTAGACAGAACATTTGACATTTTTAGTCTTGCTAAAAAACAAGAAGAAATAGCTAATGCTAATACACCTGCCGCTGTTAAAGCTGACGTAAAGACTGGATTAGAAAAAAACCCTCAAGGGTTTACTGATGAAAACTTTATTGACCTTGCCTCAGCATCAAGTGCCGGAGGAGAAAACAAGTTTATGCTAGACGGAATGGATTTTACTCCCGGCACCCTTGATCTTTCTCAGCTAGAAAACCTAATGAGAGCAGACCCAATAGACTACAAAAAGCGGGGCATAGATTTTTCAGGACTTATTGATGCAGAAGAAGCAAGGTCTAAGAAAGCCGCAGAGCAGTTGAGGGCGGACGCTCAAGCTAATGCCTTGATACAGCTTGGTGCTGGTATTGCTTCTGGTGATTTAGCGGGAGGAATTTCTAAAGCTGGAACAGCGGCTATGGCAAGCAAGAAAGAAGCTAGGGCTGAAGAAAAAGCACTTAGCGATCTTAGAAGAGAAATTGGTCTTGCCGAAAGAACGCAAGAGTCTGCTTTGTCAATTAAAGAGGCGGAGGCTAAACGAAAGCAAGATATTGACCTTGCTAAATTTAGTGTAGACGCACAGAGAGAGGTTCTGAAGCGAGATAAAGATGTCTATTCAGCTTATATTCAAATGCAAACTTTATTGCAGAAACGGGCAGAAGCTCCTACAGACGAGGAAAGAGAAATAGATTTACAGTTGAAGCAATCCAGAATTGGCTACATGGATGCTCTTGCAAACAGTAACTATATGAAAAGCCTGTATACCGACACTACACTAGACCAATACGTTGCTAGAGAATTAGCAAACGCAGACAGAATTGAGGAGTTAAGCTTTTTAAGAAATCAGTCCAAGTCAGAGCAAAGAAAATGGGCAAGACAAGAACTGATAGAAAAGGGAGGAATTGTGCCGGGGGTTTCAGGCGACATGGTTGAGGAACCCGACTCGTCAATCGAGGGTTTTAGCACTATTGGGTTAGTGGGCTAATAAGTAAATGCCTCTATACGAAGTACAAGACCCTCTAGGCAGAGTTCTTCAGGTTGAAGGCGAATCGCCCCCAAACCCTTATCAAGTCAAAGCTTTGTTTGAGCGTTATGACGCTGAAGAAGAAGAGCGTCTTGCGGAAGAAAGAACTTTTGGGGGCCAAGCTTTTGAAACGCTCAAAGCCATACCTCGCGGATTCGCAGGCTCATTCCTTACAGCAGGAGAGGGCCTTGCCGAGTTAGCAGACGCTGGCACTAACTTTGTCGGCCTTGAAGACGCTATTGATAGTGGCGATGAAAATGAGTTAGTCAGGCTCTCCAGAGATGGCAGGGCAGCGTTGCAGGAAGCAATGGGTGCTGATGAAGCCTATAGAGACACATGGGCTACCAAGTTTGGCGAGGGTCTTGGCTCCTTTCTAAGTTTCTTTACGCCAGCAGGCGCTCTTAAAATTGCTGGAGCCACAGGCAAGATTGCTGGATTTAGCCAAGCGGCTGGCACTGGATCTTTGGCTGTTGGTGTTGGTGCTGGTGAACAAGCCCAGAGGATACAAGCTGCAAAACAGCAAGGAATAGCTGTTTCTGAGGACGATGAAGATTTGGCAATACTGGGCGGCTCGGCCATTGGATTGTCAGAACTGCTTCCTGTTAACCGGTTATTAAGAAGAATATCCGCAGACGTAGACCCTGCCACCAAGATCAAAATAAGAGAAAGGCTAACCGGTGCGTTGGCCACTGGCACATTGGAAGGTGTTCAGGAAGCTCTTGCCTCTGTGTTTCAAGATGCCGTAGAAAGAGGTGTTTACAATGAAGACCTGCCTGTTACTGGCGGGGCCTCCTTGTTTGAAGAGTTTACAATAGGTGGTGCTGTTGGTGCGTTTGCTGATTTAGCTCTTAACGGGGCTGCTGGCAGACGAAGACAGATGGCTGCTGAAGCCCAGACAGAGTCTCAAGCTGACGAAAGGGAAGCCTTGGAGAACGCTAGAAATGATTTAGCAGAAAGAGTTTCTGCGGCAGCAGCCCTTGAAGCTGAAGCCGAAGCTGAAGTTCCAGCGCCAATGCCTACTGCTATAGACGCAGCCGAAATAGATCGGCCAAGCCCCACTCAACTGCGAAGCGCGGCTGGTACAACACTGCTGACACCGGGAAGATATCTAAGCGTCAGGGGTTCAGACGGAGAAGTTTTTCAAGCAGAAGAAAAAGTTTCTTTCAAGAAAGACAGACAAAACCCAGATAGAAAAATAGAAGAGCGTTACGTTAGGAAAGTAAACGACGATGGCTCATTTTCTACGATCACTATATCCAGAGATGGTCAGGCAATCCCCGGCATTGAGGTTGAAGAAATATCTGCTGCTCCAGAAACAGTCCGATCTAAAAGAAAAGATGACCCACTGCTTCAGTACGCTAGGCATGTGCGCAGGCTTCTTGGGGATGACCTGTTAACAGCAGGAAGTTTTACTTTCACCGAAGAGCGATCTGCTGACGGGGTTCCTGTTTTTAGGGCTGTTGATTCTATGGGCCAGCGTTATGGCAGGCCGCTTGAAACACAGGAGGAGGCTGCAATATTTGCGGGGCACCTGAACAGCCAATTGATTGAAGCCAATGTCTCAAAGTCCATAGAAGATTCTATAGAGGCCTCTGGGGAAACCTTCTCCCCAGAGGCAAAAGAAACCATGTTTATGTATGGGTACAGAATCTTGCACCCAGATCAAAACTTGATTACTTCCGCAGAGTTGGATCAAGCTGGAGAAACTACTGTTGCTACAGGTTTTCAGGAAGGGGCTATCCCTAATGGTGAGCTAGGCAACTATCCCCCCTCAAAGCTGACAATGTCTCAGCGGGTCAACAGAAAGCGCCTAGCTCAAGGCAAACCTGCTACAAACATGTTTACCGTCCAAGAAGCTAAGGTTGTCCTTAAAGATAAGCTTGGCAATCTAAGGACGGGGGAGCTAGAAACTGAAACATATGCGGCTAGAAAAGGCCCAGATGGCAACCCTGTTGTTGTCACATCCACAGGGGAGGTCATTACCGGGCACGCAACAGGACTAAAAAAGAAGGGCAAGAATCAGTACGAGGTAAAGCCTTTCGTCAATATGTTTGACGCATCGTTGTATGCAAAGAAAAGAAACTCTGACAGAGCTTTAACGAGTATTGACGAGTCAGTATTTGCAAACAAAAAAATACGCCAAGGCGAAATCGAAAGGCTTCTTGACGCTAAAAATATATCTAGCAAGGTATGCTCTCCTGAGTTTAGAGCCATGGTGGAGGCGTTTACAGGAGTGAAGGCCTCAGGGCGAAAGCGATTAATAGATCTTTCTAATGCAGAAATGAAAGTTCTTTATCAAAAGATTCGCTCCTTGCCGCAGTTTTCAGAGCCAACCAATCTAGTTAACTTCAAGATTCGGCCAATGAAGCCGATTGACTACAAGCTAGAGCCTCAAGCCAAAACCTCTCCAGTTGCTTTTGCAGAGCCAGTCCCAGAAACCTTGGCTCTAGCAGATCCTGCCGCACAGCCCATCGAAGGATTAGATCAAATCCAGTCAAAGCTTGATGAGGCAATGAAAAGCGTTGGCCTTTCTGACATCAAGGCAAACATCAATCATAGTCTTAGAAATGTTCTCCGTGACGCTGACGGCAATCTTATTTTCGGTATCAGGCAGAGAAAAGAAGGGGATCAGGATGTAAGGGAGTTTGGCTCGCAGGGTTCTGGAATAGTTGTAGAAACAAGCCCGGACGCTGGTGTTCAGGCCATGTATTCCAACGCTGCTAACGAAATCTTCTTAGGCATGGACAGGCTGGACACTAGCAAGCCTGTAGATCAACAGATTAATGAAGCCTTAGAGCTTCTTTCCCATGAGCAAGTACACGCCATGAGAACAATGAACCTGTTTACTGACAAGGAGTGGCAAACTTTAAGCAAAGCTGCCGCTAATAGAAAGTCAAAAACAGAACCAGACAAGACTTTTCTTGAGATTGCTGAGAGAGAATATGCAGGCGAACCTGATGAGGTAATCATAGCAGAGGCTGTAGCTGAGTTAGACAGGGTTTCTCGCAAAGACCCTGCGGTTGTCACTGGCAAACCAAAAAGCCTAATCAAGAAGATAGACAATTTCTTTGCAGATCTAATTGGTTTTAGAGACAGCACAGGCTTTGAGTCGTTCCAAGACCTGATTACAGACATTGAGTCTGGGGCTGTTGGTGCCAGAGAAAGAGGCGGCAGGCTTCCCGTTGAGGCTAGAAGAAGAGCGGAAGAGGTTGCCGAACAGACAAGAACGCCAGACTTCATACCAGAAAGATATTCCAGATCAACGAATATAATAGACTATATAAAAGAAAATCCTGACGGTTTTACGGTAGATCCTGTGACGCTTGAAACTCCATCAGGTGTTGCTGTTGCGCCAGTTAAAGCTCTTGAGGTTAAATTTGCGCCAGAGGACGTTACTGAGGATCTTATTGACCAGACTGTTGATAATTACAAATTACTTGCTGACGAACTAGATAGGGATGTGTATATTGGCGGCTGGTTCAATAACGATGATGGTTTATTCTACCTTGACGCGTCAATTACAACTGAATCCAAGGAAGAAGCTCTTTATATCGCAGACGCTGGCAACCAAGAAGCGGTCTTTGACTTAAACACATTTGAGGAAACAAGGACAGATGAAGGAATTAGATATCTCAAAGAAACAGGAGCTTATGACAGTCAAGCCGCAGATGCCGCGAGAAGAGATAAAGAAAAACTTGACCGCTTATTTGCAAAAGCAGGGGATAGAGGTCAAGCCGAAGAAGTAAGGCAAAGAGCAGACGGTACAACTGTCGGCGGCGACTCTGATCTACAGAAAGTCACCAGAGACAAAGGCGCTGTACGCAAAGTTGTAGAAGAAAACGAAAAATCCGCAGTAGATACCCCTGCGACTTTTGTTCCAGAGTTTAGCTACAGAGCAGACCCAGAAGCGCAATACGTTGCTAAAAATCCAGAAGAAGGACTACCCCCAAACCCCAACCTTTTAGACAGGTCTTTCAGAAAGATTTCGCC
>BCSF01000246.1_pt1 | contig 23713 bp, 41 predicted proteins | sample 1016431 | NCBI WGS metagenome assembly BCSF01 (sample SAMD00045685;SAMD00045686;SAMD00045687;SAMD00045688;SAMD00045689;SAMD00045690;SAMD00045691;SAMD00045692;SAMD00045684;SAMD00045690;SAMD00045691;SAMD00045692;SAMD00045684;SAMD00045685;SAMD00045686;SAMD00045687;SAMD00045688;SAMD00045689, study...
CTTTTGATATGCATAACTAAAGCAATTTAGTGGGGTACTAGATATAGATATATGGCAAGACCAAAGAAACCAACAAAAATAAAAGAGCTGCAAGGTACTCTGCAACCTTGTCGACAAATCGCCAACGAGATGCAAGTATCTGAGGTTGTTGAGTTGCCAGCAGCGCCAACTTATTTTGATGATTTTGCCCAAAAGGAATGGGATGTCACAACTAGCGAACTGTCTAGGATTAAAATGCTTCACATTGTGGACCTCTCTATTTTATCCGCTTACTGTTTTGAGATTGGCACGTATCACCGAATAATGGATGAGATGGGAGGTAAGTTTACAGAGCGCACTTACGACAAAGATGGTAAATTGAGGGCTTCTAAGATTGCACCACAATACAAAATCGCTCAAGCCGCTCTCCAAAATGCGATAAAACTTGCAAGCAAGTTTGGGTTTAGTCCTTCGGACAGGGCTTCACTTAGTATGCCCGACCAGGAAGAAGAAAAAACTGATGACTTTAATTTCTTTGGATAATGGAACTCAAGGAATGTGATAAGTTTTATTTTGATGAAGCTGCTGCTGATAGGGTGGTCTATTTTATAGAGAATCACATACATCATTTAAAAGGAGAATGGGGAAATAAAAAATTTAAGTTAGAACCATTTCAAAAAAAGATTGTCAGAGATTTGTTCGGATGGAAATATCGTGATTCAGATTTAAGAAGATTTAGAACTGCTTACATTTGCCTTCCAAGAAAGAACGGAAAGTCAACTCTTATTTCTGCAATCGCTTTGTATATGACAATAGCTGATGGAGAACCATCAGCAGAGACTTATGTTTGTGCATTCGATAGGTCTCAAGCTGGTATCATCTTCGATGTGGCAAGTGGTATGGTTAGGGCTGACAAACAACTGAACACTCATCTCAAGGTTTTTAAGAATAGCATAATACACGAGAAAAGCAATTCATCTTTTAAAGCATTATCTAGTGAGGCTTCTAGTAAGTATGGATATAATGCTAGTTGCTGTATAATGGATGAAGCATTCACTCAAAAAGATTCAAGCCTTTGGGATGCGCTGACTACATCTGTTGCTTCTCGTAGACAGCCAATGAATATCTGCATCACTACTGCTGGATTCAACAGAGAGTCTTTTTGTTTTCGTTTAGAAGAATATGGTCGCAAAGTGTCAGAGGGTGTGATTGAAGATTCAAGTTTCTACTATGTGAAATTTTATTGTCCTATGGATGTTGATTGGGACAGTGAAGAAGCGTTGAGGTTAGCAAACCCAGCTCTTGAAAGTGGTGTTGTAAAACTTGACTATCTAAAAAGAGAACAAGAAAAAGCTGTCAAGATGCCAAGTTATGAGAACACATTCCGAATGCTTCACCTCAATCAATGGATGAGTTCAGCTTCTAAATGGTTAAGCGATGCGCAATGGATGGAGTGCAACTTTGAAGAAGTAACACTTGAGCAATTCAAAGGACAAAGAGTTTGGTGTGGTCTTGACCTTGCATCAGTTCGAGATGTTTCGTGTCTTGTATTGTTAGCTGAAATAGATGAGAAATTAGTTTGTTTACCATACTTTTGGACACCTAAAGAAACAGCATTTGTGAGAAGCCGAAGGGATGGAGTGGATTATATTGGTTGGGAAAAGGAGAATCTTATGGAACTCACTGAAGGCGATGTCACCGATTACAACTACATCAAAGAAAGAATCAAAGAAATTGCTGAGGTTGTAAACATACAAGAGATTGCTTACGATAGATGGAACTCCTCACAGTTGGTGATTGACCTTGTAAACGATGGACTTCCAATGATTCCATTTGGACAAGGGTTCGCATCTATGAGCGCACCCACAAAAGAACTTGAAAAGATTGTACTTGCTAAAGAATTGAATCACGGTGGAAACAAAGTGCTTCGTTGGATGTGTTCAAATTTAGCAATGAAAACAGACCCAGCTGGAAATATAAAAATGGATAAAGCAAAGTCAAGTGAAAAGATAGATGGAATGATTGCTCTTGTAATGGCCTTGGGTTCTTATATGAACGGAAACACAACAGAAGAAAACCCTTATGATGACAGAGGTTTCGTGTTTATTTAGGGAAGTGTTTTGTATCTTTGTATTATAGTTTTTTATTTATGGGATTATTTGATTTTTTCCGCTCAGAAAAAAGAGATAACGGAAACACTTTTTTAAAAGTCAACTCTCCAATGTTTGGCGCAAATGCTGGGGTTGCTGTTGACAAAAACTCTGCACTTTCTTTCTCGGCTGTCCTGGCTTGTGTTCGTGTTATCTCTGAGTCAATAGGTTCACTACCTATCCACACATTTCGAGTTGAAGAAGATGGTGACAGGAAAAAAGACAAAGCTCACCCCGTTGCAAAACTAATCCAAAGACCAAACCAATATCAAACAACATACAACTTCTTTTCGGTAGCAATGACCAACTTATTGCTTGAAGGAAATTGTTATTTTTACATCGAGCGAGATGGTTCGGCTCGACCTATTGGATTGGTTTATCTTAATCCCGACAAAGTAGATGTGATTCCTTTTGAAGGCAATCTATTCTATCAACACGCTGACTTTGAGCAACCGATTCCGCAAACTGATATTCTTCATTTTATGGGAACGGGTTTTGATGGTAAAAAAGGAAAGTCAGTTCTTAAAATGCAACAAGACACAATCGGTCTTTCTTTAGGTGCTAACATAACCGCAGCGACTTACTTTGGTCAATCCGCACAAGTAGCTGGAGTTTTAAAAACTGACCACAAACTTACTGACGAACAAATACAACGATTGAGAAACTCTTGGAACTCAAGACATCAAGGACCTTACAACTCAAACAAGACTGCAATTCTTGAGCAAGGTATGGACTTCAAGCCGATTTCAATAAGTGCTAATGATAAGCAATTACTACAATCCAGAGCTTTTCAAGTTGAAGAAATCGCTAGAATCTTTAGAGTTCCATTGAGTATGATTGGACACCTTGAAAAAGCTGCAAATTATAATTCGATTGAAGCACTATCAACCGACTTTGTTAAGTTTACGCTTACACCTTACCTTGTGCAATTAGAACAAGAAATGACAATCAAATTGTTTAGAGAAAACGAGCAAGGTGAATTTGAGATTAAGTTTGACACAAAAGGATTGTTGAGAGGTGATTCCACTGCTAGAGCGACTTATTATCGTGAGATGATGCAGATTGGTGCTTTGTCAATCAACGAAGTCAGACAAGCCGAACAACTAAACAGAATCGGAGAAGAGGGTGATGTTCACTATTTCCCATTGAACTTTGCACCGATAGGAACAACAGAAGAAGATGCCGATTCCAACGCCTAACGATAACGAAACACAAGAGCAATTCATTGACCGTTGTATGATTGATGATACAATGGTTGCTGAATATGATGAGGACCAAAGATTGGCTATTTGCATTGCACAAATAGAAGAAGAAAGAGCAATAAGTGATATTGATTTCACTCCAACTCAAGCAATGATTGACAATGCAAAACAAGGTCTTGAATGGAGAGAAGAATTTGAAAAAGGCGGAACGGATGTTGGAGTTGCAACAGCAAATGCTATTATAGATAAAAAGATTACTGCTGATAGAACAAAAAGAATTTTCAGCTATTTAAGTAGACACGAGGTTGATAAGGATGCAGAAGGATTCAATGATGGAGAAGATGGTTTCCCATCTGCTGGTCGTATCGCTTGGGAATTGTGGGGAGGAGATGAAGCATTCGTTTGGAGTGCTGATAAAGTTAAAGAAATTAAAGAAATGGAAGAAAACAAATTGGAGAATGCTCCACAGGAAATGAGAACTAATCCTGACAAAGAGATTAGAACATTCAATGTAGAAAATTTAGAACTTCGACAAGAGGGTGAGGAGAATGTTGTTGTTGGATACGGAAGCGTGTTCAATACACTATCAAACGAGCTAGGAGGATTCAGAGAGATTATTTCAGAAGGTGCTTTTGATGGTCGTTTAGAGGATGATGTTCGTTTCCTTATCAATCACGATGGACTTCCTTTAGCTAGAACAACAAATGGAACACTTCGCTTATCTACTGATGAAAGAGGTTTGAAATATGAAGCAAAGGTTGCAAACACTTCACTTGGTCGTGATTTAATAGAGCTAATGAGAAACGGAACAATCAATCAAAGTTCTTTTGCGTTCGTTGTTGAGGATGACTCTTGGGAGGTTAAAGATGGAATGAATGTGAGAACAATCAACAAGGTTTCTCGTTTATACGATGTGAGTGCTGTTACATACCCAGCCTATGAAGAAGCATCTGTTGCACTTCGTTCAATGGAAGCGTGGAAACAACAAGAAGAAGAAAAGGTTATGAAGGATAATCTTGAAAAAGAGAAGGAAGAAAGGGAGAAGGAAGAAATGGATTTAACTAAACGCTCACTCGCTGAGTTGCGTTTGTCAATCATAAATAAAAAGTAATATAATTTTAAAACTGAAAAAAAGATGAAAACATCTAAATTTTACACAGAGGAACGTTCTGTTGCAGTTGAGAAAATGGAAGCAATCGTTGACTCAGCGAAAGTTGAAGGTCGTGAGCTTACTGATTCAGAAACAACAGAGTTTGATTCTCTAAATGAAAAAGCTAACTCTTTAGAGGGTATGGCTAAGCGTGCTGCTTCATTTGAAGCATTACAAGCTAACAAAGCAAAATCAGAGCCAGTTATTGAGGACACTCCGAAAGAGGTTCGTGAGTATTCTTTCCAAGAAGCAATGAGTGCTGCTTACTCTGGTCGTTTGGAAGGTCTTGTTAAAGAGATGGACCAAGAAGCTAGAAATGAAGCTCGTTACACTGGACAATCGTTCAAAGGTATCGCTATCCCTTCTGCTGTATTGACTCGTGCTGCTGTTGGTACTGCTGCTGGAAACGCAACAGACGTAATGGCTTGGACTGACCAATTAGAGGCGAACTTAATTCTTGCTTCAGCTGGTGCAAACTTTTACTCTGGTGTTAACAATATGAAGTTCCCAGTATTTAGCGCAATCAACTCTGGTTTCGTTCCTGAGGCTGGTGGTTCAGCCCCAGCTGCAAATGGTACTGCTTCTGGTTTGACTTTAAGCCCAAAGAAACTTATTTCTATCGTAAATGTTTCTGCTGAGTCTTTAGTTCAAAACACTGGAATCGAAGCAGCTCTTCGCAGGAATATGGCTCAATCTGTTGCAGCTACTTTAGAGAACGCTTTGTTAACTGCTGGAAGTGATGTATCAAATGGACCAACTTCTATCTTTACTGATGCTGCTGCTGGTTCAACTGCTGCTTTCTCTGCATCAACTGCTTTAGACCTTGAAACAACTGTTTTAGGAAACGGAGTACAATTAGAAGGTGCAAGAATGGCTTACTTAGTAGATATGAAGTCGTATGCAACTGCTAAGACTGCAGCTCAAGTTTCTTCTGTTTCTCCATTATATGATAACAGAGATAAGACAATCAACGGATACTTTGCGTTTGTTTCTACAAATGTTGGTAACGGTGGTGGTGCTGCTAAAGACCACGCTTTATTCGGAGATTTCTCAAAAGTACACATCGCTCAGTTCGGTGGACTTGACATTTTGGTTGACCCTTACACTGATGGTGGAATCGGTCAAACAAGAATGATTGTAACTTCTTTGGTTGATGGTGATGCAGTACAAAATGATACTGCTTTTGCTAGCTTGATTGAAGCATAATTGATTTGATAATTGGAGGAGGGTTTCGGCTCTCCTCCATTTTTACCAACAAAAGAGATGATAACAAACACAGATTTAGGTATTTCGGTTACAACAGGATATGGAAAGTTGAGGTTGAAAACAGCCCCAACACTAACCCCAGTATCTGTTGCAGAAGCAAAAACACATTTGCGAATTGATAGTTCATTCACTGCGGATGATACTTATATTGGAACGCTTATTGATGTGGCTACTTTTGCTGCTGAGAATTACACAAATTTGTGGCTAATGGAACAATCTTGGTATTTAGACATTGATTCTTTTCCAGATTATTTCAACCTATTAAGGGGACAAAATAGAAGCTTGACCATTAACTCTATCACTTATGCTGATGCTGATAATGCGACTCAAACTCTAGCTTCTTCTAATTATTTTGGTGACGGTACTATCAAACCAGCAAGAATATACTTTGCACCCGATGCAACTATTCCAAGCACTTACGACAAGCCAAATGCGGTGACAGTAGATTTTACAGTTGGCTATGGTGCAGCTTCTCAAGTTCCAGCACCTATCAAACAAGCTATTCTTTTAACGATTGGTCGTTATTATGAGATTCGACAAGATGTTGTAACTGGAACAATAGCAACTGCTATTCCTAAAACAGTTGAGTTTTTATTAGAACCTTATAGAGTGCAAGGATAATGTTGATTGGCAAACTAGATAGATTGGTGACTATAAAACAAGGCACATTTGAGGCTGATGCTTATGGTGAAAAGATAAGAACCACAAGCGACCTTGCAAGTGTTTGGGCGAGGTTTGAATTTGAAAAGGGAAAAGCTGGTTTTGAAGCGGACACTTTTATTGGTGAGAGTCCAGCAAAAGTGACGATTAGATATAGGAGTGATTTACAAATATCTCCAAAACATTTCATCTATTACAACTCCAAAGAGTGGTGGATTCGTTCCATTCAAGAGATAGGAAGAAAAGAAGGATTGTTGTTGATGGTAGAAGAAAAAACAACGGATGCGGAATGACGATAAGAACAGGAAAACAGTTAATGGGGTCAGGAGGTCACAGACCTCTAGTGGGTTTGGCGGTTGACCAAAAAGAGCTGAATCAAATTATCAATGATTTAGAAAATTTATTACCTCCGAAAAGAGGTACTAAAACCATTGTACGCCAAGCGATGCGAAAAGCAATGAAGCCAATGTTGACAAAGCTAAAAGATTTAGTTCCTGTAAAAACAAAACAGTTAAGAAAATCTCTTGCAATTATAAATGGAAAGTAAAGACGTAATTCTTTTCCAGCAGTTTATGTAGGACCAAGAGTAAAAAATGCCTACAAATCAAAAGACAAAAGTGGTTTTTATATGTATTTCCTAGAGTATGGAACTGCGAAAATTAAAGGGATGCGCTTGTTTGACAAAGCGAAAAGCTCAACAGAACAACAAGTTTACAGTTCAATCATTCCAAGTTTAAGAAACATTATTGACAAACGATTTAAAAAGAAAGGGTTGTAATGGCAGTCGGAAAAGCAATATATAACATACTTGCAAATGATAGTGATGTTGCTGCTATTGTTGGAACTAGAATCTTTCCTCAAAAGGTTGAGTTCACTGAAAGAATGCCAGCGATTACTTATTTTGTAATTGATACAACTCCTAACAATACAAAGAACGGTGTTTCAACTTACGACTATGTAAGGTGTCAAATCACGGGATTTGGTACGAGTTACGCACAAGCGCAAGATTTAGCATCTAAAATAAGAACTGCTTTAGACTATGTTTCGGGAACTTATGCTGGAGTTGTTCTTGATAAGATATTTTTTGAAGATGCCAATGATGTTTATGATGATTCATTTGGTGAAAAAGGTATTCATTATGTTGCGATGGATTTTCGCTTCAATATAAATAGATAAGATATGAAAGTAAAAATTACAAAAGACTGTGAGTTCAGAGGTGTCGAATATAAAAAAGGAGAAACCTACACAGTTGAGGGAAAAGCATACCGAGTTTTGAAAATGTGGAATGCAATATCAAAACCGACAAAAAAATCTAAAAGCAAGGAAACTCCTATTGTAGCTCCTTCTTTGGATGAATAATTATTAACAATTTAATTTAAAAAAAATTATGGCAATTTTTAACGGGACAGACTTGGTTCTTAAAGTTCAAGCTGTAAATGGAGCTGCTGATGAGTTTAAACTTATGCACTCCACAAGTTGCAGTCTATCGCTTAACGCTGACACGATAGACATTTCTACAAAAGATTCTCTTGGTTTCAGAGATTTATTAGGAGGGCAAAAATCATTTTCATTATCTGCTGATGGGTTGATGGATTTTGCTTCTACTGGTTCGACTACTGACCCAGATGAATTGTTTACTAATATGATGAACCGTACTTCGGTAACTTTCACTTTTGCTCTTGATGTTCAATCGGGTTACAAATACACTGGAAGTGCTTTCATCACTTCTTTGGAAGTTTCTGGAGGTGTAGAAGATGCTCCGACTTATTCAGTAAGTTTGGAAGGAACTGGTGCAATTACACAGACAGCTGTTTAATTTATTTCGTTGGTGGGGATGGGCTTCGGCTCTCTCCATCAACTTAACTTTTAAAACCAACGAAAAATGTTTGAAGTAGTAATACTAAACGGAAAAGATTATCCGATTCGATTCGGAATGAACGCTCTTAGAATTTATTGTAAAAGAACAAACAGAAGTTTGCAAGACCTTGACAAATTAGGAGTTGATATGAGCTTGGATGATGCGTGTCAGCTTATTCTGGCTGGATTAGGAGATGGCGCAAGAGTAGCTGGAAAAGATTTTGACTTGACAATTGAGGATGTTGCAGATATTTTAGATGATGACTTTGAAGCACTACAAAAGAGTTTTGATGTATTTGTAGAGCAAATTTATGCAAAATTTGACCAGAACGGAAACGAGAAAGAGGTGAAGAAAACACCTCGAAAGAAAAAATAGAATGGGACGATTTGGAAGCTATTGCCTATGGTTTTGGGTTGCTTCCGAGTGATTTTTGGAACTTAACTTTTCACGAGTTCTTTTTGTTACAGAGAGGGCGAAATGAACAGTTGCAAATGAAAGAAAGGTTTGAATGGGAAAGGACACGATGGTTGGCTTGTTTGATTTTACAACCGCACAAAAAGAAAAATTCCAAACTCAATCCAACCGATTTGGTGAAGTTTGAATGGGAGAAAAAAGAGGAAAAAATGGAACTCGAAAAACGTAAAAAAGCGGCTGAATACGCCCTTAAAAAGTACAAAATCGAGATTCCAGAAAACAACGAAAATGAATAAAAACCCTTATCTAGTAAATTTGCTCTAATAAAAGAACTCAACTTTTTAGGGTACATATACGACAGAGGGGTTATAATTGCTTAAATGCGCTAAAACAACGCTTAAAACGAACGCTAAAAAACGCTTAAAATGGCTGGAAAAAGACTATCGGTTTCATTAACATTAAACGATAAACAGTTCCAAAGTGGATTGAGAAAAGCAACCAAATCAATTCAAAAATTTGGCAAATCAATGCAGCGAACTGGCGAATCGCTTTCTAAAAATTTATCTGCACCAATTGCTTTAGCTGGTGTTGCCTCAATAAAGATGGCTTCAGATTTTGAAGAATCTTTAAACAAAACAAGAGTGGCATTTGGTGAATCAAGTTCAGCGATTGAAGCATTTGCAAAGACTACTCTTAAGAGCTTTGGTATTGCCGAAGGAAGCGCACTTGAAATGGCTTCTTTGTTTGGCGATATGGGGACAGCAATGGGAATGTCTCTTATACAATCGGCTGGAATGGCCAAATCATTAGTTGGACTTGCTGGAGATTTAGCTTCTTTTAAAAACATAGGAATCGAACAAGCGCAAACTGCGTTGGCTGGTATATTTACGGGAGAAACGGAATCTCTTAAAAAGCTGGGAATTGTAATAACAGAAGCAAATCTCAAACAGTTCGGTTACAACAAAACAATGACACAATCCGAAAAGATTGGAATTCGTTATCGTGCCATCATTGAACAAACTAAAAATGCTCAAGGTGATTTTCTTAGGACTTCAGATGGGGTTGCAAATAGTTCAAGGGTTTTGGGAGAATCTATCAAACAATTAAGTCAACAATTTGGAGTCTTACTTCTTCCGTTAGCAACAAAAGTTATTTCTATTTTTCAAGATTTAACCAATAAATTATCTTCTTTAGACAAAGAACAAAAGGAGTTGATTTTAACAATCGCTGGAATTACTGCTGTTATTGGACCTCTCTTGTTAATACTCGGAAAACTTGTGACTTCAATAGGTGCTGTTGGAAAAGCGTTTATGTTTTTAGCAGCCAATCCAATGGTTGTATTTGCCACTTCAATTGCTACTCTTGCTGGATTGTTAGGGTTTGCGATTTTAGATATGGAGGGTTTCCTTAAAACCGCACTTAATTTAGGAAAAGTTGGTCGATTAACTGCAAAAGCAATCATTATGTTTGCCGAAGCAACTGGGTTAATGAGTAAACCAGAAGCACTTGCAGCAATTGCGACAATTGATGGAATGAGTAAAGAGCAAGACAAACTGGCTTCCAATACTGAAAATTCAACGAATAAAATCAAAAAACAGAAAGAGGAGATTGATAAGCTTGTTCAATCAATGCAAAATGTTTCTTCTGCTAGTACTTCAGCTGATAGTATGGAATCAGCAATACCATCATTTGAACCAAAACAAGCTAGCACTGTTTCTTCAAGCGAAGGACAAACATCCCCAGCTTTACAATTTGCTGCTTCAGGGTTTAGTTCAGAGTGGTTTGCTAATATGGAAAAAGCTCTTGTTTCTTTTACTCAATTAGAGCAAAGAGTAAACGAAACAGCAACGACATTTGAAGGCGCATTTCATTCTATGGCGGTTAGCTCAGAAGCATCTTTTGCAGAGATAGGAAAAGCTGCTGCTAATGCAGCCAGACAAGTCATCAAGGCTGCAATTGGTCAAGCGGTTGCCAGTTTTATAGCTGACTCCTTTGCAAAAGCTGGTATCTTTGGGGTGGCTCTAGCGGCTGGTGCTGGAAGCATTGTTGGTAGTTTATTCAACAAAATGATTCCACCATTTGCAGATGGTGGTATGGTGAGCGGTGCGACACTAGCTCTAGTCGGAGAGGGTGCTGGAACAAGCGCAATCAATCCAGAGGTTATTGCACCACTTGACAAATTACAGGGAATGTTAGCTGATAGCGGTGGAGGTCGCACAGAGGTGTTCGGTAGAATTAGCGGTTCAGATATATTATTATCAAGCGATAGAGCAAAAGGAAATAGAAACAGAACAAGAGGTTACTAATGGGATTAAGGAGAGAAGCAGAATTTCAAAACGATTTAGGTAAGTATTTCAAACTTAATCTGTATGACTCGCTTACGAGTGGCCCATCAACGCCATTCATATTAAGTGCAAGAGGATTTGATTTAGAGTATCAAACCAAAGACAGGACAAGATTCACTGGAGTAATTCCATCAAGTGTGAGTTTTGATATTGTCCATACATCAAGCGCAGACGATACGCTTGTAAACGATATAAAAACAGCACCCTATAAAAGATTTCAGCTTGAGATATTGATTTCAGATAATGGAACAACTTTTTCTGAGTATTGGTGCGGAAATGTTTTGAGTGATGTTAGTGCCGAACAAAATCTTTCTTTTTTCGCTGGAACACAAACAACCATCACTGTAACGGATGGACTTGCTCAACTTGTAGATGTTAAGGTTGATGATAATAATACATATACACTCAATCAATTAACCCCGTTTGTTGATTATATAAGACAGTGTCTTTTGAATGATGTGGGGACTTCTTTTTGTTGGGGTGCTTCTGATAGATTTCTCCAAACAATGGTAAATTGGTGGACCAATACAATGCCAACACCAGCTCAAAGTGTTGACCCCTTAAGACAATGTGGTTCGATATTTAGAGCATTCAAGACAGTCGAAAACAATCAAGCTGTTTCAATCAGCTCTTTTGATATGTTGGATAGAATATGCCAAGCATTTGGCGCAAGGTTGTTTTTATCCAAAGGGCAATGGAGATTCCATCAAGTAAACTCTTTCGCTCAAATGAGTTCGGGTCAGTTTAGACGGTCTTATTACAAAGGTTCAAATACAATCATTGCAAGTAACCCCGATGACAATATCATCACAAGTGGCGGAAATGTTTTAAATGGCGGAACATTTGACACTTTGCCACCCGTTCAAAAAGTGAAAGTTGCGTATGACTTCCTTCACAATTTGACTTTGCTTAACGACCCGATTGTTTTGTGGAATACTTGGACTGATGCGGGCGGTGCAACAGGAACGCTCTCCAATACTGTTTATGATTCCTCATCAAATCTTTTGAGTCAAAGTCTTGGAAATATAACTCAAGAAACAGACGCATCTCTCGCTTGGAACTTATTGTTTATGCCTCGTTATTTCGGTACAGATACTCAATGGAATGCCTCAGACCCTTATCCTGGTGCTGCTGGCGCGGGACTTGCCACATACATCCTAGCACGATTGAAATTAGTTGGCGATGGCGGAACAACCTATTATCTGAACATTACTCAAAATTCATCGGGAGCCTACGAGTGGACCACTGACGCTACTTTAGTAGGTTTGAAAAATATCTTTTCCGCAAGTCATTATACTCATTATTGGAGTCTTGCTTCTGGCAGTGCCTTGAATACGAATTTACTAGGATTAAACGGTATTTCTGTTGATGGAACTTATGACGCTGTGCCCGACAGTGGTGAATTATTTTTTGAGGGTTATGGAAGATTTAGTTGGTTTAATCCTTTTGGTCCAAGTGCTGGTTCAACAGATGTGGACAATTCAATGACGATTTATCCAAATCAATCAGCCAGCCCAGTTCAAAAGGGATTGGCATTAGGATGTCCCACTCCAGATGGTCAAGACCAACATCTTTCTTATTTGGTAAACAACGCATCAACAACTAAAAACATTTTCACAGTGACTCAAGGAAGTTCGGTGTCAAATACAATCCTTGAAGCTGATGAGCAATTTCTTGGCACTGGTCCAACAGCAATGAGCAACACAAGAATCATTTGTTATTCCAACACCGCACTCACTGCGTTTGATACGGGAACAAATGAAACGTGGGAAGTTTATGAACAAACAACGGGCGATGGTGTCACAGGGAGAATAACCAAAATTTTAGGCAAAGAGATACTTTCTGGAAGAAAAGAAGGTGCGGACATTTTCAATGGTGCGTTAAAAAGAGAAGATTTTGAATACTACAACGCATACTCTGACATCAGTGGTTCAAAAATCTTTGTTCCTCAAGATATAAGGTTCAACGCAGCTTCAAGCGTTTGGGATGGTCAATGGATTCAAACGAATCTTGATTCTTCTGGTCAAACATATCTTTCCGAAGATGTTGTGAATTTAAATGCAACATTCGTTAATTCAAGCAACTACTAATGTTATTAAATACCTACTATCAAACACTCTTAAACACCTCGCTCACTTATGTGAATGCGGATTCTTTTGGAGATAACCAAACCCTCACATCATTAACCGTTTTAGCTGGGAATAAAACAGTTGCGAAAATTGGCGAAAAAGTCTTGTTATTTACCAAAGGAACAAGCAGATTGACCGAGCTTACTTTGACAGCTGATTTGGGTAAAACCACAACAATGAGCTTCAGTTCTACGACCTTTGACCACGACATTCCAGCTGGTAGCGTTGTATTGATGCCACAAGAAGGGAGGTTTGATAAATTAAACAATACGGATTTATACTTTCATCAATCAATATATTTGACTGCTGGAACAAATGGAAACGATTATCTTTCAGCTTATGGAAGCAATCAATTCAGTGTGAATAGTGCGACTACATTAAGTGATGGCGATTCAAAACCAAACAGATGGGGTTCTCAATTTGGAATCTTTGTTGCGCCTTATCCTTGCATTCTCAAAAAGATTAAAGGATGGGCATCAACTAATGCTTCTCACGCTGATGATGATGCTGTGATTACAGTTTGGCAAACAAGACCAAATGCGGGTTCAACTTCTAACCTTACAATCAATCGAGTCAGTTCTTTTACTCTTGAAAATGTAAACAATCAAAACCACTTATTTGATTTAGAAGATACGCCAACGGAAAACACCACACTTGCGGAGGGTGATATTATCTTTGTAAGTATTAGAAGAACGGGAGTCCACAATTCGGGTGTCAAATGGTATGCAGATTTAGGATTCGATATTGAAATGTTTAAACAACCCTTATAATGAAAACACTTTTGAAAGAGTGCAGTGATGTACTTACATTAAATATAACAACTCTAGCAATTTCGTTTACTGATATTGAAATGCTTTTGAAGATTGTGCTTTTGCTTTTGTCTATTATATATACAGCAGAAAAATTGATTAAAAACAGAAAAAAGAAATAAGATGAAAAACCTAATTTGTAAAATAGTATTTTATTTGACTTTTAAAAAAGTTTGTTTTGGAATGTGTAAAAGTTGTAAGAAATAATGGCTAAAGGTATAAATTTCACCCATCGTGAAAAACCCAAAAAGAAAAGAAAAGGAATCCACTCCAAAAACAAAAGCCGAACCAAAGGTGCTAAGCAATACGAAAAAAGATATAACGGTCAAGGCAAATAATATAATAGTGATTTGGCCAAGCTAATGGAATTGATTGTTTTAAGAATATCAAGTCAAGCTGATTCAACAAGTGGACTTCTTTTTGAAAAAACAGATTTAGGATTGAATTTTCTTTGTTATACTTTAGAAGATGAAAGGAGAGCTTTGAAGGTGAAGGGAGAAACAAGAGTTCCCGAAGGGGTTTATAATATAGAGTTCAGAAAAGAGGGGGGGTTCAATGCTAGATACTCTAAAAAATATCCTTCTTTTCACAAAGGAATGCTTCAAATTATGGATGTTCCGAATTTTGAATTTATCTTGATTCATCAAGGCAATACAGATGAACACACTGCGGGTTGTCTTTTGGTTGGTGATAGCCAAGAAAACAACATAATTATCAAGGATGGATTTATTGGCAAATCTGCAAACGCTTACAAAAGAATTTATCCGCTAATAGCAAAGCAACTAGAACTCGGAAACGAGGTCACAATACAATACAAAGATTATGCTTAACAACTTACTTGGTGGCTTATTCACCACTCTATCAAAACAAGCATCTACAATAATAGATGAAACGATTACCACTAAAGAAGAAAAGTGGAAATTGAAAAACGAGTTTCACAAAATTCTAATGGATAGTGAACGGACCGCTCAACAAGAGGTTTCAAATCGTTGGAAATACGATATGGAATTTGGAAACAAATTGAGCAAATCAATAAGACCTTTGACACTTATATTTTTAACCATAGTTTTCACAATTATTTCTTTTGCTGATGGTAACATTGGCAGCTTCCAACTAAACAAAGAACTTCTTCCAATTTGGAACACTATTTTATTAGCTGTTTATTCTGCCTACTTTGTTGGTCGCTCGATTGAGAAAGTAAAAAAGAAACAATGAAAAACCAAAAACGATACCGTCTGAGTGAAGATGAGTGGAGGTTGATTGATGATTACAGACAAGACAAAGAAAACAAAGCACTACTAACAAAAGAATGCAACGAAGCTGGAATTGATGTTGGCTCGGTGCATCATTATTGGTATAAGAGTAAACGCTTCTCAATCTTTGCTAAACCAAACGAGTTCTCAAGAGATGAATTTCTTAAAAGCATTGAGGATTTAATCTCTAATTATTCACCCTCTTATCCATCAATTGACTATCCAAAACGAAAAGAAGGACATCTTTTAGTGATAAACCCCGCTGATGTTCATATTGGTAAATATGCAGACGCTTTAGAAACGGGGGACACATATAATGTCAAAACAGCTAGAAAACGCATTTTAGACGGTGTTAGAGGCATTATCTCAAAAGCTGATGGGTTTGCTATCCAAAGGGTGTTGTTTTGTATAGGAAACGATATTTTGCACACCGACAATGTTCAAGGTACAACAACAAGAGGAACAAGACAAGACACCGATGGCAAATGGTATAGACACTTCACAACAGCTCTTGAGGTTTATGTTGAGTGTGTTGAGATGCTTATGAATATCGCACCAGTTGATTGTGTTCACTCAATGAGCAATCACGATTATATGAGTGGATTCCATTTAGCACACGCTTTGAAATCTTGGTTTAGAAACACTGACTCAGTAAGTGTAGATGATTCACCTATACATCGAAAGTATTATGTTTACGGAAGCTCATTGATAGGATTAACACACGGGGACGGGGCAAAAAGTAACAATCTCGCTTTGCATATGGCTCAAGAGAAGCCAAAGCTTTGGGCAAAGACTAAGCATCGATATTGGTATTTGCACCACATACACCATAAGCAACGATTTAAGTATTTAACGAGTTTTGATGATATTGGTGTTACATTAGAGTTTTTAAGAAGCCCTAGCGGTACTGATGCTTGGCACTATCAAAAGGGATATACTGGAAGCCCTAAAGCTGTTGAGGGTTTTATACACTCAAAAGAAAATGGTCAGATTGCGCATTTGACTCATATTTTTTAATACATTTGCGCTGTTTTTGGGAAAAATAAACAAGTTTTTCATTGTTTTTGTTAAGGATTTGGGGCTTTTTAGCCCCTTTTTCTTTTTTATTTTCATAGTTATTAACATCCTTTGTAATCTAGTATTGTTAATTATTTTATAAATTATTCAACTTTTTTTTGTTGAAATCCTTGTGTAGTTGGTTTGGAGTGCATATATTTGCTTCATAATAATTAACAAAAACACAAAACAATGAGAACTTTTCAAATTAAAAAAATTACAAGAATTACAGACAATACTGCAGAATATGGTTTTGGAGATTATACTGATAAAAAATATGAAGTAGTTGCAATTATAAAAGCTGATAACATAAGAAAGGCACAATCAATCTTTAAAAAAGAATATGATAATTCAGCAAAATTCAATAGATGGTCTAATCACTACGCATTAGAAATATAATAACAATGGGGAGAGAAATCTCCCCTTTTTAAATTTAAAACAATGACAAACGATCTAATTTCAAGTTTGTTCTTCAATCCTAAAGAAGAACTAAAAAAAAGACATCTCAACGCTGATATGGTAAAAGCTACAATCAATCAGCTTATCGCTGAACTCAAAGAGCAAGAGATGCGAAACAAAGAGCTTATCAAAGTGTATGAGCAAGAGAATGATTTGAATGATTTAGCTATTACGGAAGGAGTCAACAAAGGGCTTCAAATAGCACTGATTCACTTGCGCAAATTGAACGCTGATATATTATGGAAGCAAATAAATATGAATATCAATGAAAACGATTAAGAACTTTTTATGGGACAACGCTGGAGCAATTTTTTGCTATTCAGTAGCTGCATTAGTTTTTTTAGGAATTATTGCAATGGATTTAGTAGGAATTATAAATATAAAAATGTAATGAAAAAGAAAGTATTAAATGTATCACCTCAAGGAGATTTTGAGAGCCAATATGGACACTTCTATAAATGGGAGATTGAATTTGAGGATTTGAAAGCTGAATATCTAAGCAAGTCTGAAACTCAAAACAAGTTTGTGGCTGGTCAAGAGGTTGACGTTGAAATCACCACAAGACAATACAATGGAAGAAGCATAAATAAAGTGAAACCCATTCAAAACTTTCAAGGTGGATCAAAACCAGCTCCTAAAGCTGACAATGTGCAAGAACTAATAGTAAAACAAAACGCTCTCACAAACGCTTGTAATGTGATTGGAGAAGCTGATGTTACAAAGATCATTGAAGTCGCTGAGGTGTTCTCTGATTGGGTTCTTAAGGGGGAAAAGCCAACGTCAACACCTAAAAACGATTTACCATTCTAATGAGAGCAGGATCAGACATAGGATATTGCGACAGCGATTACAGAGAAAACAACACAGTGGACAATTTTCCTTATTGTGAAGAAGATATTATCGCTCAGTTAAGAACTAAAGAGTTTTTTGTTAATGCTGTGGAATTAAGGGAGGAAAATATGGATTTATACTTAGAAGATAATCAAACACTTGTTACATACATTTTTTATAATCTTGAATACTATTTATATAAAGAGTTTACAAGAAAAGATTTTCTCAGAGAATATGATGAAAGATTTAGCCCTTGCTGTAGTGCAGATATATATGAAGATTATGGTCGATGTAAACATTGTAAAGAAGCAGTAATATAACACAAAAAAATAAAATAAAATGAATAATTTAATAGATGAAGCTGTTGATTTGATGGAAATAAATAGCAAAGTTTCAAAATGTGTTGAAGCAGCTTGTTTAGTTTCAAACATTTCAAAAAAGGAATTTTATAACAAAACTAGAACAAGACATTTGATTGATGCAAGGAGAATGGTTTATGCTTTCTGCAAAGACACTTTAAATCTTGGATATTCAAAAACAGCAAAGTTTTTCAAAATGAATCACGCAACTGTTATACATCACTATAAGTGCCACAAAGAGTTGATGGAGTACGATGTTTTTTATAAAGATAAATTTGAGGGTTTTGAAGAACTTGTGAGAGCAGATATTGGTTTTTTTGATATAAAAAACATTATAAAAGAAGTAAGGTCAATCAAAGAAAAACACCTAGCTAAAGCATACAATGAAGAAAATTCTAGTCAAAAAGAGTAGCAATTTTACCACGATCAACAATGAGTTTATCTTTAATAAAGAGATGAGCTTAAAAGCAAAAGGACTTCTTTGCCATTTGTTAGCACTTCCTGAATCTTGGGACTTATATGTTGAGGAGGTTGAGAAGTGGCACAAAGACGGTAAGAAAGCCATTTATAGCGCATTTAAGGAACTATCTAAACTAGGATATGTAGAAAGGTCAACTCAAAGAGAAAAAGGTAAGATTGTTAAATGGGATTATGTTGTTTATGAAAAACCACTTTCCCAAAAGGTAGAAGTAGAAAACCTACAAGTAGAAAACGCACCACTATTAAATACTGATATAAAATTAAATACTGATATAATTAAAAAAGAGGTTTTTGATTTTGAAGAATTAGAAGAATTGAATGTTGAGGTATGGAAAAAATGGAGAGCGTATAGAAAAGAAACATTCCGTTTGACTTACAAACCAATAGGTGAAAAAGCAGCGATTGGAAAGCTGATGCGACTTTCTCAAGGATGCCACGAAGTCCAAGAGCAAATCATTCAGCAATCTATTGAAAACGGATGGAAAGGGATTTTTGACCTTAAAGAACAAAAACAATCTAAAACAAAGAGCGCACTTGACAACTGGCAGAAAGCTCGTAATATGATAAACAAATGAAAATACTAAATTTATATGCCTGTTTGGGTGGCAACCGCTACAAATGGAACGAAGTAGAAGAAGAAGCAGGTGTAGAAATAGAAGTAACTGCTGTGGAATTAGACGAAGAACTAGCTAAACTTTATCAACAAAGATTTCCTAAAGACAAAGTAATAGTAGCAGACGCACACGAATACTTACTAGAACACTACAAAGAATTTGATTTTATTTGGAGTAGCCCACCTTGCCCTACACACAGTAGAACTAATTACTTTACACAACATATTAGAAAAAAACCTGTTTATCCTGATATGAAATTATATGAAGAAATTATATTATTGAATAATTTTTATAAAGGTAAATTTTGTGTTGAAAATGTTATCTCATATTATGAACCATTGATAAAACCTTATAAAATAGGAAGGCATTATTTTTGGACTAATTTTTCACTAACAAGTATTATACCTATGATAAAATTACCCAAAAATGAAATAGGAACAATGGATATGAAATACGGAAATATAGCTTGTAAAAAACCAATTAGTGAACGAAATTCGGTTAATAGTGATTTAGGGTTATATATTTTGAATAAAGCATTATGTATTACTAAAAAGAACAATGTAAAACAAATAAATATATTTGACACGCTAAACAATGGATAAGACTAAACAAATATGGTATCGCTGGAAAAACGACCTTCCAAAACTCAAAGAAGAAGCTGTTGACATACTTTCACGAACTTACTTGGAGATAGGTCAAAAGCCAAGTGTTGAGGATATTGTGACAATGGCAAACATTCTAGTTGATGACTTAGCCAATAACACTCAATTCAGCACAATGACAATGGAAGATGTGTCAAGGGGTTTTAGAGAGGGCGTGAGAGCTGGAGATGAAGCAAGTGTGTTTCTAAATGTAAGGACTTGGAACATATGGCTACGTAAAGAAAAACAAAAGGTTGCAAAAAAAGTAATAGAATTACATAAACAACAGGAGATCGAATATGTTGAGAATGCTCGATTGATTGGTGGGACTATAAAAAAAGCAATAAAAAAAAGCGGGGATGTGTAAAATTGTGCGCTATATCATCCAACTTCGTTCTTATAGTATTGAACAGCTCAAGAATCTGATTGTCAATTCGTAGTGTTAAAACTGGCAATCGGTAGGGCGAAACTATCCTTATCCCTCTCTGAAGTTTATTATTAACTAGGTTTGGTTTTGAGTTTACAGAGAGGGGTGGGATTAACTAAAACAAAATAGATATGAAAGAGAAAGAACTAAAAAATGAAGTGATACACACGCTGGAAACAGTTGCCAAATGGATAAGAGAAAGCGAAACCGATTATGATTTAGAAGATTTGGAAGGATTGCTTGACGAAGCTGTTTCTTATTATGCCTTGTATCTCAAAAGAAAAGCAAAGTTTGATTCATTTGATAAGATAGACTTTGCACCAACTAGAACAAGCAGAGATATTGGAGAAGGGGTGAGGGCGCAGCTTCGAGATTATTTAGATGAATTATGATAGCTCTTAAAATTATATTGATTTTTATTTTGATGTATATTGGTTTGACCTTATACTTCCAACACCGAATGGATAAAAAGCACGAAGCATTCAAAAAACGACTAAACAATGAAAGCAAAAAACAAAGTAAAAACACTATTGACTAAATATCCAAGATTCAGAGATTCGGATAATAAACTGATTGCAGCGTATTGGCTGGAGGAATTAAAGAGAAAAGGATTGAATCCAGATGAAATGAGTGGAATGGAGTTCCTTCATCAGTTTGCTGATTCTAAAATTACCAACCCTGAAACAATCAGAAGAAGTAGGGCAAAACTTCAAGAAGAAGATTCATCTTTGAGAGGAAATAACTATTCTTTAAGAAAAGGAGCTATTCAAGATAAATGGAGAAAAGATTTAGGATATGACAATTACTAACGAATGTAATATGGAATTGATGTCAAGGTATGAGAATAATTATTTTGATTTAGCTATCGTAGACCCTCCTTATGGAATTGATATAAATACAAGTGGTAGATTAGGACATTCTGGAGGTAAAGGTAAAAGCTGGGATAGTAAAATACCTAGTCAAGAGTATTTTAAAGAATTAGAAAGGGTTAGTAAAAATCAAATTATTTGGGGTGGTAACTATTTTTATTTAAAACCTACTAGATGTTTTTTAATATGGGATAAACAACAGCCACAAAATGTTTCTTTTGCATCTTGTGAATTAGCTTGGACTTCTTTTGACCAATCAGCTAAAACTTTTTATATGCGACCACAAAACGCTGATAATATAAGAATACACCCCACACAAAAGCCCGTGAAATTGTATGAGTGGCTTTTAATCAATTACGCAAAAGAGGGAGATAAAATACTAGATACACATTTGGGAAGTGGCTCAATTGCTATTGCTTGTCACAATTTAGGTTTTGACCTTACAGCGTGCGAACTTGACAAAGAATACTATGAAGCAGCGATGAAGCGAATAAACAATCATAAAACACAAATAAGACTTTTTTAATGGCTAAAACAACAACAGCAAAACTCAAAGCAAAGCTAGACAAGCTCTTTAGTGAATACATAAGGAAAAGAGATAGCGACCACAGAGGAATGTGTAAATGTATCTCTTGTAGCAAAGAAGCACCAGCGTTTGGGGGTTCTATCCACGCTGGACACTTTATGAGCCGAAGGCACTTAGCAACAAGATGGGATGAAAAGAATGTCAATGCTCAATGCGCTGGTTGCAATACTTTTCGTGGGGGTGAACAATACCGTCAATCAATTGGAATAGATAGAAAGTGGGGAGAAGGAACTTCAGCCGAGTTAGAACAAAGAGCGCACACAATAGTAAAACTATCACGAACCGATTATGAAGAAGCAATCACAAACATTAAGCAAAAGATTAACGAACTCAATTAACAAAGATGTGTTGATAATTTTTAAACTCAATGATTGGATAATAGAATCGATTTTTTATATTAGCAACAATGACAAAGATTAGCACGATATTTGAAGGAGGAATTGCAAAGGTGGCAACACTTGCAGATGGTTCACTCTCACTAACGATACACACACAAGAACTTCCAGAGGAAACAATGATGCGCCTATTTAAGCTAAGGAAAAAGCCAGGAATGGTTCTAATTAGTTCTGATGGTATAAACAAGAAAGAGATTGAAGAAGTCGAAAAGTTCACAAGTGATTTTGAGGTTGGTGGCAAAACACCAAGCCAAAGACTTAGAGCGGTCCTTTACAGAGTGTGGGAACAAACAGAGCAAACTTACGACTTTCCTATTTGGTACGAATCACAGCTTGAAAGAATAATAAACAAATACAAAGCTACTCTGGATGCCTAGAAGAACGCTCTCTCAACTGATTTGGAAAAGCACGGAGAACGGTGTTGAGTTGAGATTGCCTAAAATTATAGATACAGATATTAACTTTCAATTGATGTTCGGTGAGTCTGAAAGCCATCCAGAGCAAACACAAAGAGAAACAACCAACGCTGAAAATTATGAGTGTAGAACTTACAGAGATGTTGAGCATTTCAAAAAATTTGTTTAGAATAACAATGGGAGTGATAATACTTTTTATTATGATTCCATTTGTGATTGTGTGGTTTAGTTTTTTATTCCTTAAATTTGTAATTGAATATGAAGTTAAAAGCAGTCCTAGAGGTTAGTATTATAATGCAAGAGGATGAGAGCGTTGAGGAGGCGAACTCAAGAGCCATTGAGAAGCTAATTGATGTAGTGGATGAATGGATAAATGAAAAGGATGGAGTCACTCCTTATATCAAACTAGAATACGATATTGACTTTGATTACATTAAAGAAATAAAACTATTGAACTAATGCCTAATTTACCAAAGGGAAAGCCAAAGAGCTGGATTGCTAATAGCAAAAAGAAAACACGATTCACTGAAAAGCACGTTTCAGAGAACTCAAGCTTTTATCAAAGCACCGCTTGGCGCAAAGTAAGGAAAGCATACTTCACAATGAATCCGATTTGCAAATGGTGTGAAGAAGAAGGAAGGGTTACTGAGGGAAAGATTGTGGACCATATTATCGAAATAATAGATGGAGGAGATACATTGAGCTTTGATAACTTACAAACGCTTTGTCAAGTACATCACAACCAAAAAACAGCGTGGGCTAAAATGAAAAGAATGAAGGGGAATTAGCTCAGCTGGCTAGAGCGCCTGCCTTGCACGCAGGAGGTCATCGGTTCGACTCCGATATTCTCCACAAATAATAAGAAATGAAAAAGAGCAAATACTATTACGACTATACAAGAAACACTGACAAACCTTTAGTGGATAAAAGAATCCCTCATTACTATAAAGGGAAATATGGGTATGAAGCAAGGAAGGTGTGTGACAACTTTGAACTGCCTTATCATCTAGCTACTGCAACAACTTACATTCTCAGAAGCTATCACAAGCACGATACACCGATTGACTGCTTAAAGAAGGCAATTGCTCACATTGAATTTGAAATCGAGAAATATGAGCAAGACAATAAATAAGATAGTGTGGGAGGTGTTCATTGAGAAAACAATGGGACAAGACAAATCCGATTTATACACTGATAGGATAAAAGATTTTTCAGAAGATATGTGTTATATTACATACAGAAACATAATAGAGCGCCTTAATAGTGGCGAAACTTATGATGACATAAGGTTTGAGGAGGTAATTCCAAAAGAAATAAGATTTGATTACAGGGAGGGGGGTGAAAAAGATTATAGGTGACCTACTA
>BCSF01000247.1_pt1 | contig 23570 bp, 31 predicted proteins | sample 1016431 | NCBI WGS metagenome assembly BCSF01 (sample SAMD00045685;SAMD00045686;SAMD00045687;SAMD00045688;SAMD00045689;SAMD00045690;SAMD00045691;SAMD00045692;SAMD00045684;SAMD00045690;SAMD00045691;SAMD00045692;SAMD00045684;SAMD00045685;SAMD00045686;SAMD00045687;SAMD00045688;SAMD00045689, study...
GACAAATTCGCGGATCTCTGGGTCAGTTACCCCAAGGCCCATCAATGTCATGTCTTGATTGTGGCCTGTTTTAATGCTTTCCATTGCTTCTGTTGCTTTGGCAAGCTCTGCCTGCAGGGCTTTTAATTGCTCTGCCAAGGCTGTCTGTTGTGCCTCTGCTTCTCTTCTTTTGTCTGCTTCTTCTTTCAATCGGTAGCTTGGCACCATGTTGGCTGCTGCTTTGCTTTCTTCTTTCTGCTCTTCACTCATAGTTTGTCACCTCTTGCGCTGGTGTTGCGGGTGTTGGCCCCTGCTCCTCAGTCTGCTCAACTGCTGGTGCAGGTGCCTGGTTTGCTGGCTCACTTTGAGCCAAGATCTGTGCCATGCGATCAATGTCAATCAGCTTGCTTACTGCTTGCTCATCACTCTCACATTGTGGGTGCAATTCTCGATAGGCATCAACCCTTGACATTAAGCCAAGCTCCATCTGCATCTTAATGGCCTCAAGCTTTGCCTTTTGCTCTTGGGCTGACTCTTCAATGCTGCCATACTCAATCTGATAGGCTGCTGGGTCTTCTGGCAATTGTGGGCTTGGCACAGCATAAGCGTTGACCATTTTGGCAGCCAAGGCCATCAAGTTTCTGTCTGCTTCAAGCCTGGCAGGCTCAAGCCTTTTTTGCTGGCGTCGCATGCCATCCCTGCTGACTACAATGGCATAGCCTGATTGGCCTTGGGTTACCTGCAGATCACTTGGATTAAGACCAGCAAAAATGGCCAGCCCTTTTTCATAGTGTGTCAATGCTTCTGCTGCACTGGCAGGCTCCATGGCTGGGCTGTATTGTCCGATTTGACCACCTGCAGGCCCATCACTTTTGAATTTTAGAATTGATTTGTGATCAGTGGGTATCACTTCAATCTGATGGCCTGCATAGTTTCTGGTGATGCCTGCTTGTGTTGTTATGTCAACAGCATAGCGCTGCGGGTATGCGCTCGATTGGTAGCCCTCACACCAGTGGCTCATCAGACCCATCAGCCTAAGTGCCCCTGCTTCTATCTCTGAGCCCTCATGAAAGCCCCACAGCTTGTGGCCTACTTCTGCATGGATCAAAACATAAGGCAGGCAAGCAATGCCATTGATGATGTATGGATATTGGCCAACCAATTCAGGTGCAAATTGCTCTGTTACGTCTTGCCTTTCATTTTGTGCATTGATTGTCTCAATCTTAAAAACTGGGGCCTGTTGGTTTCTTATGTCCCAAGTTTCAATTGTCCAAATCATTTCACCATTAACTGTTTCTCTGGGTCTTATTTCCTCAAGCATGCCAGGCTCATCAGGCTTGCCAGGCAAAGCCCTCATGGTTCTAATGGTGTCTGGGCTTACTGGTCGATAGCTGATCTGGTTTGTGTCTGTGTGCCAGTCAACACGGATCAATGACTCGCGAATTGACAAGGCCCACAAATCAAGTGTGGCCCTAATTGGCCACAGTTTTGATGTAATGATTGCAGACAAATCACCCTCATAACCATCAAGGGTGACTGTGGGCTGTTCAATATAAGCAGTGCTCAACTGCTGCCAAATCATTCTAAAGCTGTTGCGCGATAAGTCAGGGTGGATGGTTAGATCTGCTGAAATGTTTTGCCCAAACATTTGCCTGATCTCTTTTATGACATCATCCCTGTGTTGCCCTGTCAAAAGCCTATACCTAAGCCCTTGCTGCTCCCACCTTTGCAAATCATAGGCATTGTCTGGCCTGTATTGTGTTGGAATTTCATACATTGTTTACCCCTTACCCAATCAACATCAGGCCTGGCCCCTGATTGCCAGGGCTTAACCAAACCTCTGCCATGTAGCCCATTGCATCAAGCGGATCTTTGAGATCTGAATTCTCACCCCTCCAGTGTCTCATACTGTGGATCAATCTTGAGCAAGACTCATGCACCCTTAAGCGACCATCAACACAAGCACTGCTAATTAGCCTGGTGCGCGCAGCTACTGAGCCCCTTCTCTTGTATGGCACTTTGACATCAATAGGGGTGCGACTGCTGCCAGCTATCTTGGCCAATTCTCTCATCAACAAGTCATTGATTGAAAAGCCAACACCCAAGGCACCAGCACTGTTGCTGTCTGCCCTGCATTCATCCACATCATGCAGGCTGATACCATAAGCTTGGATCATATCTGTAATTTCTCTGGCATTGCTGGCGGGTGTGCCAGGGCTTTTGGGTATTAGTTCACTTAATACCCAACATGAGAAATTGTCCCAGCCAATCAAATAAATAACAGTCTTGCCAGGCTGCTCACCCCAGTCAATGCCCAACCCCAATGCCTGCAAGTTGGTGGGCTGCTCATCATCTGTAAAGATGTTGCCCTCAGTGAAGCCATCGATCCACCTGTCTTTGCTTAACCCTTCCCACTTTGCCAAGATCCGCTGTTGAAATTCCCAAGGGCTGCACTCTTCTCTTTGCAGCCTGATGCTTTCTGGATCCCTATGTGGTGCATTTTCCTCACTCAGCTCAATGTGCTCAATGTACCACCCTGGCTCTGCTTCAATGCTTTCTTCATTGTTGCCCTCAAGCAGATTGCGCAACCACCCACAAGGCCTGCCAACAGGTGTGCAAGTCAGCCACATGTTGCCTTTGTCCATAGACAAGCGAGATCTGGCAGCATGCCAGTGGGCTTCTTTTGGTGGCTCATCAACCCACAGCCAACCAACCCTTGCAGACTCAAGAGCAAGCAAAGACTGCTCACAGCCTTTGCCCACCAGGCTGCTTCTGTTGGCAAGCATCAATTGCTTGCTGCCCCTGTATTGATAGCCCACACCTGGCACATATTGGCAAGCAGGGTGCAACACTCCTGGTGGCTCCATCTCATGCAGCACATGGCTGATGGTTTGCCAGCCCTGGCGCAAGTCAGAGCAAAGCACCCACCCCATTGTGCCTGCTGGTGGTGTTTCTCTAAATGGGTGGGTGCCTGGCAACAAATGCCACCAAGCTTCACAAGCACCCCACAAGCTTTTTACACTTTTGTTGGCGGCAATAAATGCCCTTTTTCTTGATTGGCTTCTGTGAAACATCTCTTGTGGTGGGCTCATGCCACCCCTTGGGCCTGCTGGCTCTATCAAATACCGGCTCAAGCCATCTGCTTGGTAATCTTTAGAGGCAGTCATCAAAAAGCTTACAGGGTCAAGCATTATGCCACCTCTGCCAATGCTTCTTTCAGCAAGTCAACAGGCAAGGCCTTTAATGCTTTGACAATCTGCTTTTTGCCTTCTGGTGTTGACAAATCAACAACAGCATCAGTGTTGTCAGGTGCCACATCAATGGGCACATCTTTTCTGAAATTGTGGCGCCTTTCTAAAATCCAAGCTGCTGCAGACCAATGGCCGGACATGGCAGCAGCAGTGACCACATCAAGCATCACCCTGCAATTAACTGCCCTGGCCTCTTTTACCGTCTTGGCAAATTTGACCATGTTGGCATCACCCACCCCACTTTCTGCCTTTTTTATCCAACTGTAAAAAGTGGCCTGGTTTATCCCCAACATGTCTGCTGTGGCCTGGTTTGTCATGCCTGCTTCAAGAGCTTCTTTTGTCTTCTTGATTACTGCAGCAGTGCACCCAGATTTTCTGCCCCTTTTGGTCACTTCTTGCCCTTGCCTTTCTTCTTTTTCGTTTTCTTGTATGCCATTTGAGCCCCCATGGTCTGAATTATAGCCTATTGAGTAAGATAACTTGACAACAAAACCAAGGTAAACCAGCAAGGTTGACCCACTGAGACTGCAGGTATCCCCTGGCATATCTCTTCAGTGAGATAACCTGGGCCACCTTTTGCCGAATTCCTAACCTTTTCCCGCTCACAGCAGATCTCTTCTCACACATGGTCATCCTTTCTCTCATACATGATCACAGAACCTGTGGACTCAGTAAACCCATTGAGAGATAGCCCAGGATCAATGCCTGAGCAGGCTGAGTGTTTACCTTTAGTTTAGTCATCCTTTAAACCGCCCTTTGTCCATGGGTAGATCTGCCGACCATTGACCCTAATTCTTTTGAGCTTGCTGCACCCCAAGCCATGCAAGATGGCTGCAGCCCTCATGCAATCAGATCTTGTTTGGCTCTCAGGCTCTTTGCCAATCGCATCCTTAAGCACATCATGAATGGTAAAATCTGCACTTGTCCTGGCCAGCCACAATGCAATTGCATCCTCCCAAGAGTCTCTCTGCCTGTGGGCTTCTTGTGCTTGCTCCAAGGCTCTGCTGCCATTTTCTTCAAGCCACCATCTCTCACCTTTTTTGAATGCCACAACAGACTCAGCCCACAATTGGTGCACATCTCTTTGCAATTCTGGCAGGTTGATGACACCCACCTTGATTGGCCAAAATCGCCTGTGCCCACTTGGATCAGGGCTCAACCACTCAATTTCGTTGGTGGTTCCACAGAAGACTGTACCCCTGGGCCTTGACACCATATTTCTGCCTAGACTTGGCCTGTACCTGTCCTGTTGAATCGCAAAAAATTGCTTGACTGTCTGTGCATCTCTGGGCCTGATTGATGCCATTTCTGACATTTCCATAAGCCAGCAGCCTGGCAGAGCCTGGTACGCATCTTTAGATCTTAGATCAATGCTGCTGTCACTAAACCACTGATCTTTGACAGCCAAAATCCTCAAGGCTGTGCTTTTGTGTGCCCCTTGGGGCCCCTGCAACACTGGGCAGGTGTCCACCTTTACCCCGCCTGGCTCACTGCCTTTGTATGCCCTGGCCACCATTGAGATCAGCCACCTTCTGCCAAGCTCACTGTTTAAGGGGCTATGCTCTGCACCAAGATACCTGTGGAGCCACTCATCCAACCTGGGTGCCCCATCCCACTGCAGGCTTTCTAAATATTGTTGCACAGGGTGAAAAGTGTTTTCAGGCCTTGAGGCCACCCACCTGATTGCCTCTGCCACTTTTCTGGTTGGTAAATCAATCTGATAGATTTTATCCATCCAAATGGCTACACCAGACTCAATTTCATCAGTAATGTCTTTGCCTGCCACTTGAACCACAAAAGCAAACTGATTGAATTTGATTTTGCCTTTTAGCCTTGTGTCATGCTGCAGAATCTTTGTTGCATTCAGCAGCTTTGGCCATGGTGTGCCCTCTTTGATTATGTTGCCTGCCTTGTCTCTTTTGTCAGGCTTTCTGTCCAACATCAGCCACACTGCTTGCTCTGGCTGCTCTGCTTCTACACCTGCCAATTTGGCTATCTCATTTATATGCACTGCCTTGCTCCTTTTTGGTTATGATAGCCCTGTCCTGTGCATGCACAGGGCTTGCTTTCGCTCCTGGCCCCACACAATTGCTCTTGTGTGGGGCCTTTAGTTTTTACAGATTTGGATAATACAGGGCAAGCCTATCAACTGCCTGCCGCCATCTTTCTGGGTTTATCTCTGCCCCAGCATAATCACGATCAACTTTTACACATGCCCTGGCAAGTGGTGCAAGGCCTGCAAACAAATCAACCACCAAATCACCTTGCTCTGTCCACCTTTCAAGCCACTCAGCTTGCCAATCAACAGGCTTTTCACTGTGTGCTTTTCTCTGCCCCACATGTGCATTCGTTAAGCTGCTCCACTTTGTGCAAAGCTTTTGGCCTTTGCAGTACAACAGCACCAATTCACTTTGACCAATCCAATGAAAACCTGTGCCAGGGCTGCCACCTTGCTTAGTCCATGAGCCGCCAGACACATACCGCCAACGCCAGTGCTTGCCCATTTTGCCGACTGCATCGGTCCATTGCTGCAGCTTTGGCCAAGTACACCACACAGCAAGCCTTGCAGCAGGTGCAGCATAGTGGAAAGCATCTGCCAACACTTCTGCAATTTCATCATCTTTCATGCTTGCATAGTGGTTTTCAGGGTTGGCACTGTGGCCAGGGGCTTGGGAATAATGCCAAGGCGGATCTGCCACAATCAGTGTGGGTGCCCTGTCTATTTTTTCTGCTATGTCTCTGACGTGGCATTGATACAAATTGATGCCTTCTGGCATTTCTGGTGGTGGCACGTCAATCAATGTGAGCTGTGACATTTTTAAGCCCTTCTCATCAAGTCATATAGGGTGCCCCAGTAACCACAAGAATTGGCATGATTGCAGTTAGCCACACTGGTGCCACCATCTGCATCAATCCAAAAATAAACTGATTTTCTTGAGCAAGCTGGGCACTGTATCCCTTGAGCTTTCGCAGGGTTGCCAGACACCTTGGCCCCAAGCTGATGAGCAGCAGCAAGCCTTGCATGGGGCTCTTCTTTTAGTCTTTTGGCTATTTCCTTCTCATAATCGCGAAATTCCACCCTGACTGGGGCCAGCCTTTTTGCTGCTCTTGCCTTGGCTTTTTCTGCTTTTTCTTCTGCTGCCTGTTGATAAGTTTTGACCCCTTTGGCTGCTTTCATGTCTTCTTTCAAGGTGCCCCAACTTTTAGGCCTTTCCACAGCATATTGATACCAAGCCCTAACGTTTCTTTCAGCCAACATCTCAGCCCTGTCTTGCTCAATGTTGCCATGGTGCTGCATTATTCCTGCCCTTTCCTCATAGGCCAAAGCCCAATCAATTGGCCACTGTGCCAAATCATCTGGCAAAGCATCTGGGTGGCTCATCCAATCTGCTGGCCTTCTGCCTGTTTTGACATATGCAATGACATTGGCAGCCATTTGATCTAGGTCATCATCACCAACAGCAACAGCAGTGGTGATCAACTCACCCAATCTTTGTGTGTCTGCTGTGGGCGTTTTGCCTTCTGGATCTTCAATCCAATTGCTGCCATGTATAAACCAGGCACCCCACCTTTCAAGCTCCAACACCAGAGCCAAAGGGCTGGACCACCACCCCAATGCCTCAAGCTTGCAGGCAAAGGCCACCACTTCTGCCACTTCTCTTGGTTTTAGTGCTTCAATCATTGTTTGTTGCATTGCTCTTGCTCCTTTTTTGTTTATGGCGCTTTTGTGCCCTGTAAATGCTGACCACCCTGCCAGCCTGGGCAGCCCCTGCTTTTTGCACCCCTCCATTTGCTATCAAGATAGCCAACAATGGCAGCACTCATCTGCAGCGCTGTTGCTTTGTGCTCATCCCCAAGGGTGTCAAAAACACGCTCAATGCCATCCATTCTTTTGCAGCCCTTTTGGCCTTTTTTGCTAAACACATGACCATTTTTGTTGGGTCCATGCTTGCAGGTTTTGCAGTGTTTATGGCTGGTCATATGTGTACACCCTTACAATTGTGTGTGGCTCTTCTGTGGTTTTGCTTTTTCTGTCTTCAATTTTGGCCCATCTCTTGCTTGCTCTTAAGTCTGTGACCTGATTGTCATCTTTCCAAATGCATCTTGCCAGTGTTATGCCATCTTCAATGCCTTTGATTAGGTTTGTCAGATCTGGTTTGCTGACCTTTGGGGCTCTTTCGCCTGTGTCAGACTTTCTAAACAGATTTTTTGGCCTCTTGTGCACTGTTTCAACTTCAAGCAATACAGCAGCATCAGCAGGCAATAGACGTTTTGGCACAGCACCTGCCCTGGCTGCAGCATTGATTGCCAAAAAAGCCACCTTTCTCATCCATTGATTGCTTTTTGGGTCAGTGTACACAACACCAGTTTTGGTAAACCTGGGCCTGGCCAAAGGCACTGGCTCACCAGGAATTGTAAAAGTGCAGACCATGTGCCAATTTGGAATATCACCCATTAGGCACCACCCTGGCTGGCTGCTCTGCACTCTTCAGAGCAAAAGCCCTCCCACCAAGGTGAGGCACCAGTGTTTTCTGGATCTGGGTCATCATCTGGCAAGGGTGCCAAGCACTCAAAACAAATAGTGTCATCCCACACCTCATCGGGCACTTGGCTGCTTGGGCACATCACATGGCTAAACATCAGACTCACCCCAGAAAGCCATAAAGGCACTAAGCTTTTGATCTGGCACACCAAGCACCTTGGCCCACTTTAGTGCCTGGCTAATTGCTGGTGTCCTTCTTTTAGTTTCCCAGCCACTGACAGTGCTGTGACACACACCTAAATCATTGCCAACCTGCTGCAGTGTCATGCCAAGGGCAATTCTTAACTTTTTTGGATCAATCATTTTACACCTCACCTGCCACTATAGTGCTGTACACATTGTGGCGCAATGTCAAGCAAGCCTTGACGCGTTACGCCACATTTGATATTTTGGCATGGATCTGGGCAATGCCCAAAGGAGCAAGAGCAATGAGCAACAAAACTATCAACCACGATTTCAACAGCAGGCATTTGGCAGCATTAAAGGAAATGGATGTGGTACTCTGGGCAGAAATTGTGTTGTGCTGGCATGACAACACTGATGATGACAGACACCAAATTATTGGCTCTGCCCTGTATATGTTGGAAAGAGGCAACCACATCATCACTGCAAGGCCAAGCCACCCTTTGCAGGCATTGGGCTGGGACGCCCAAGGCCATCAGTGTGATTATGAGGAGGCAGCCAGGGCTTTGGAGCAAGGGGTAAGCAAAGACAAGCTGCCAGTCAGATTGCATGAGCACTATGAAAATGCAGCAATTACCCGCTCATTGTGTGAGTTTTGGTCTAACTTCAGCCAATATGGCATTTAATCGGGTGACAGCATGATTTCTAAACCATTTTTTTTAAGCAATAAAGATTCAAGAAGTTTAAGCAGGCACCTGAAAGATGTGCAAAAGCATCTAAACAATGGTGATTTGCACACAGCTCAACGTCATTTGGGCGCTATTTTGAATGAGATTTTTAATCTGGAATATCCAACACCAGAAGAAAAATTGCAGCAGTTGAAAAAGAAACAAATTGCAAAGGCATGGCTGCAAAATGATTGATGTTTTGGATGAGATTATTGCAGCTTTGATTATTTTTATTTTTGCAGTTTTTACTGCCCTGATTCTGCCAGATGTGTTGGGCAGTTTTCTTGTAAGCAACCCACACAACATGGAGCAACAGCAATGACAAAGCCAGAAAAAACACACACATTGCCACAGGCTCTGGCACAGGCACAGGCCTCAGTTAGCAGAGTGTTGAAAGAAGATGCCAACAGCTTTCATAGGTATCAGTATGCTTCTGCAGAAGCATTGATGCAGGCATGGACAGAAGCGTCAGCTCCAGTGGGCCTGTCATTGATCAGGGTTAGCCAATCGCGCACCAAAGATGATGATGGGCAAAGATGGCTGATCAGTGAATGGCAGCTACTGCATGCCTCAGGTGAAAAAATGTTGCTGTCTGATGAATGGCCCATTGTGCCAGAAAGGGGCAGGCCACTTGATAAGGCTATTGCCTCAGCCAAAACATCAAGCCTCGGCTATTTGCTCAGAGATTTGATGGTAGCCCCAAGGGTGTTGCCTGGTGATGATATGGATGACAGCGCAAGAGATGCAGCCAACCAAGCAGCAGCAGAAAAGGCAGAAGTCAAAAAGAAGACACAGCCAAGAAAGCGAAAACAGCAACCAAAACAAAAGCAACAAGCTAATCAGGTAGACACCTGGGATGAGCAAGCATTTGAGCAGCAATGCAGAGAAACAGGGCTTGAAATGTCAGAAGTGGTGCAGTTTTTGGCACACATGAAAAGACCCCACCCAAGCCAAATGCTGCAAGCTGACAGGGCCAAGATTTTGCCTTGGCTGGCAAAACCAGAAGGCAGCAAGATGCTTGCCAATTTTTTAATTAACCAGGCCAATGGGCCAAAGGAGCAAGAGCAATGAGCACGACAGTGCATATTTTAGGAAACGTGGCACAACAGCCAGAATTGACAGAGGTGAGAATGGCTCAAGGCCTGACCCACAAACTGCGGATCTGTATTGCGTCTAACCCCAGCAGGAAAAAAGATAACTTGTGTGCCACTTTTACTGATTGTGAGATTTGGGGCAGAAGGGCAGCAGCTTTGGCAGACCATGTGGGCAAAGGTGACAAGCTTTACATTGTTGGTGAGCTTATGACGCAAACCTGGACCAACAAAGAAGGAGAGCAAAAGAAAAAGCAGATTGTGAGCATAGATCGGCTCAGTTTTGCTGGTGGCGCTCGGGTTGACCCTGCTTTTGACCAGAGCCCAAAAGCCAAAACAGTGCAACAGCCTGCACAGCCTGCCCCTGTCTTTGACGAAAACATTCCATTTTAAGAGGTGCAAAATGAGCGAAAGCAAAAAAGAAACAGCCCTGCAATTGATTGATTTGGCCAGATGCCTTCTGCACGATTTAGAAGAGGCAGAAGGGGTAGCAGATGATGAGCTGGAGGCATTAATTGACTATCACTACAAATCAACAGCAGACAAGCTGGGTGGCTATCATTACGCCATTAAAGGCATCAAGAGCAGGGTGGCTGCACTGAAAACAGAAGCCAAGCTAATAACTGAGAGAGCAAAAACCCTGCAGAATCAAATACCAAAACTCACAGACAAGGCTTTGCAATTGCTTGAGGCACACAATGATTTGCATGGTGAGTCAAAAGTAAAGGGTGCAACATACACAGCCTGGCTGGCCAAAACTACAAAACTGCAGGCCCCTAATGATGTGAATGATTGGCCAATGCAGTTTTGCTGCACCAGAATTGAGCCTGATAAAGCAAAAGCAAAACAGGCCTTGCAAGAAGGTGAAACATTAGAAGGCTTTGAATTGGTGCAATCTATTGGGATACGATTCAGATGATGAGCCAAGATCCACCAGACCCTATTATGAGCCCAAGAGACTACTTGAGCCAATGGCATGATGCTCAAAAATACAGGGCACAGCTTGAGGCCTTATGTGGTGGCAAGTTTGTTTTGGATATGGCAAAAAGGGTGGTAAAACTCACAATTGGTGGCAGGCTTGTGGCTGTTGCATATTGCCAAGAGCCTGCAGGTGATGTGGCCATCTGTTTTAGTCAATTTGCAATGCAAGAGGCAGATTCTTAAGATCTGTGCAGGCCAATGGTTGGCTTATGTTCCCAGAGCCCCTGCCCTTTGTGGCAGGGGTTACCTGTTTAAAAGCCTGTCTAATTTGTTCTCAACATCCAAAAGCAGCTTATCACGCTCTTTGTCATACTTATCAACAACAGCAGCCCACCTGGCTCTTTCTTCTTTTCTTTCTGCCTCTGTTGAGTCTCTAAGCTGGTCTTCTCTAATTTGAAACTTGGCAGTCAGCTCATCAAGCTCTTTGCGCCATCCCCTAACCATTTCCATGTGTTTGGTGTCTGTATCAGATTTGATTGCCTCAAAACGGTCAAATTGTGACCTTGCCAATTCTTGCAATTGGTCAGCTTGCTTTGCTCTTGAGCCCTCACCTTTGATGTGTAGATACAGAAGCAAAGGCACAAGCCCTAAGGTGTCTAACATTGCCAAAGGGTCCATCATTCACCTTCTTCTGCTGGTGGTGCTTCCTCTGGCTGTGGTGGCTTTTGGGGCACCTGGTTGGGCATTTGCTTGACTATATCTAACAGATTGCCCCAAGGGTCTGCTGGGGGCTCTAAAACAGGCAAGGCCACAGGCACTGCCAAAGGCTCTTCTGTTGTTTTATGCTGCTCATCTTCTGCAGAAACCGAGCAAGCCAGCACCAGCAGAAAAAGCATCATCCAATTGTAAGCCTGACCACAACAGCATTGGCAGGGCTTGTGGTGCCCCCAGTGCCTGCAGTGGTCACACATGCAAAAGTGAGGGCTGTGACATAGGCCACACCTTCAGGAAAATCAAATTGCACTGTCTGGTTGGCTGCTGCAGGAAAGATAAAATCAGGGGCAGTGGTGCCCACTGTGGGACTTGCATTGGCGTATACTTTTACATACACAGCAGATGTGTTGCCACTGTTGTCAATGTAGACTTGATACAGTGTGCCCCCACTTGCATCTGCAGTTTCTGCAGTGCTGTTGGCTGTGGCGTCTTCAATAATGCTGGTGCCAATATATGAGCCAGCAACTGAGCCTTGTGTAACTGCCATGGTGTGCCTTTCCTTTTAGCTTGCAACCACTCTGGTGGTGACTGTTGCCCCTGTTGGGCCTGTGCCAGATGATGTGCCCTGATCTTGCTGGCATGCCATTGTCAGGGCTGTGCTGTATGTAATGCCAGACGAGATGACGCAATTAATGGTGGTGCTGGCTGGGATCCGTAATTGAAAAATTGGGGCAGTGGTGCCAAGGGTTATTTCACCAGCATCAAAGATCTTGAAATAGTTTGTTTGGCTGGTGCTGCCACTGACCAATTGCACAAAGTAAACAGATCCAGAGCTTGCCCCAGAAATGGCCACTGTGGGTGTTTCATCAATATCAGTATCCACAATTATCTTGTTAGAAAATCGCGCATCAAGGGTGGTGCTGCTGATGGCCATGGCTTGCCCTCACTTGTTTTGTAAAATGCTGACAATCTGATCAGCTTTATCATTGGTGTCATCAACAGTGGCTTGCACCTTTTCAAGCTCACTTTGCACATGCCCCAATTCTGTTTCTTGCACAGTTACTCTGACTTCAAGGGCTGCAAGCTGGTCATTGGCATCAGCCACCTCACCATAGAGAAACCAAATCACAGCACCCAAAGGGATGGCAACAGATCCCCCAGTAACTATGGCCTGCTTTATGTCCACTGGTGCGCTCATGCCTCAGCCTTCTTTTTGCTTGGTGCTTTTTTCTTAGTAACCTTTTTGGCTTTTCTGGCCTGTGCCTTCAAAACTGCCTCATCACAAACCTCAAAAATAACTTGAAGCAAGGCATCAAAAAGATACTCTTCCATTGGCTCTGAAAGCCAAGGCAAATCAACTGCAGCATTGATGGCCTGCACTGCTGCTTCTCTTCTTGCCTCTGCTGCACCCTCTGGATCTGCCTCATAAACCTCAATTAAGATTTGCTTAATTTTCTTGCCTGTCTCTCTTGCTCTGCTTCTCTTGCTCATGCTTACCACCATTGATCCAAAAGTGTATATGTGAAGGTTTTGCCTACCCCATGCTCAACCTGCAATTTGGCAGTGTTCATAAACTGAGCAAAGCCCTTGGGGTCATTAATTACGCAACAGCCTGCAGACCATTTGGAGTTAACCTTGCTGGCCTTTGTGGCAGATGCCCTGTGAATATTGATAGCCATGTCAGACCCTGTTTCAAAATCCTCAGGGCTGCCAATATCAATCAAATCATCTTTGTTGCCATCTCTGTAAATGGTCAAAGGCCCACACTGTCTGAGTGCCTCATAATTTTTGTGATGCCCCACCTTATATGCTGCAGGGTATTGGCCAGGCACCACCACTGCTGTGCCATTTCTGCCAAAGTCTTTGCTGGCTGTTTTGAGATAGTACGTGCCAGGGCTGGTGGTGCATGTCCAACACTTGCTGACCCACTGACCATGAGCGCGATAAATTAGAAAAATTAGATCGCGAAATTCCCCAGCTTTAATTTTCTTTTGACCCTTTTGGGGCTTTGCCCTGATGGCCACAAGATTCATATCATAATTGGCGGATCCTTCATTTTCGCCAAACACCGTAAAGCCCAAACTTTTTCCCCTTTCGAGCACCACAGGCATCATTTGATCACCTCCATTATTGCTGGCACCAAGACTATCAAAATTGCCAAGCATGCCAGCCAAAACTTTATGTGCTCCATGGCTCTGGCTATTTCTGACCATCTCAAATGGCAGCCTTGTTGCAGCTTTGCAGTGTGCTCAAGGCTTTTGCGCATTTCATGCAAATCAGCCCTGATGCTGCTGATTGATCTTGGCAAATTGTCATCCATTTAAGCCCTGCAATGCAGCATCAATCTTGCCTGTCACTTGGCGCCTTAGATCATCATTTCTGTCAACATCATCTTGGCGCGATTCAGGCACCCACATCACCACAATGTTGCCAGGGCCAAGCCCTTCAATGTCCTGGCCTGTTTCTTCATCATATGGATCCACCAATTGTGGGTAGCAGTCCAAAACATAGCAAACATCACCTGACATCAGAGCCCCCAACATATTTCTGGATCAAGAAATGGGTAATGGTGCATGCCTCAGTTGATCCACCACTTTGACGAGCTAACAAAGCTGCCCCCAAATATGGACCTGTATTGTCACTGCCATCCCAATACCCTTCATTAGTGCTAGATAAAACGGATCGATAATCGCGACCAAAAGCAATGTTGGTGAATGATGAGTCATTTGGCAGCCAGGGTATTACTGTGGCGCCTTCTACAATCGAAAATGCCCACCTGCCAATTTCTGGATTCATCACCAATTGCATGCACAAGGTGCTTGGCTCCCCACTGGCCACATCACTGCTGTTAGTGTTGCTGCCTGTCGAATAGGGTGCACCTGTCCGTTGTGCCAAATGATATTCATTGTTCGATGATGTTTCTCGTCTGTATGTGCCTTTTAGAATTGGCACCCTTTGTGTATCTTCCCAAGGGTGCCCAGTAGCCACCACTTTGACTGCATCCAGATTGCTTCTAAAAGTGATGCTGTTGACAATAAATGCAACACGGAAACAAGGCCACCCACCTGTTTCAAGCTTTGGGATGCCTGTGCCTTTAAACAAAAAATTGGAATGCTTGTTGGCTGCAGAAGCATTGCTAAAATTGCACACCAAGCCTGTGCCATTGACCACAGAGCAATCAGCGCTATTGCCAGTATCCCAAATATCATTTACCCAAAAAGTGTGACCACCAACCACGTTTTCACTGTTTTTGGTCATTGTTTGATTGGGCAAATCAGCAAAATTTAAGCGGCAAACATCAACCCAACCACCTTTCTTGGGGGCATGATAGTCAGCAGTTTGACCCAGAGATCTTGTCTTGCGGTTCATTAGTAATCAATCCGATTGCAAAAACCATGAATTGTAATGACATCTGCAACACTGGCATGGCCCCTGACAATGCAAGAATTCTGCAGCACCAGGCCAGGCACCACCATGGTTAAGCCTGATTGTGGTGGTATGGTCACATCAATTCTGTCATCTGGATCAGTGCTGGCAGTGGTTGCCCCACCTGACACATTGTTTCCAAATTCGATTGTGCAGAGCACCCCAGCAGTTGAGCTATTGTGGGCCCACAAAAAAATCTCATCAAAGTCGGTGGTGCCACTTACTGCAGTGTGAATAGTGTAGCCAGCATCATTGTTGGTGCTGGCTGCTGTGTCTGTGAGCTTAATGCCCCTGCCATCTGTAGAGCCTGACAGCTTGATTTTTGTAAAGGTGGCCATTTTATCCCCTATGAAAAAATTTGGATTGCCAAAATTTGCTGTGCTGCATCTGCTGCAACCAAGGTGCCATCTGATGCCATAGCTGTTGCTGTGCCAGATGAGCTAACACTCAGCACCCCACTGCTTGCACTAAGCCCAGTGCCACTGATTGCAGAAATGAAGTCTGCAATTGTGTCTCTTTTGCTGTTGTTTGAATCGTCAGCATCTGAAAAGCCAATGCTGTCAGCAGCAACATTGATGGTGGCCTCTGTCAGGCCTCCAATATCTGTGCCCCCACCACTGACAGTGGACCAAACCACCTTTGTGTTTGAATTATCCCAAGCCAGCACTTGCCCATCACTTGGAGTGTCTTGGCCAATTTTGGTGACTTCCCCAGAGGCATCAAAACTAATGGCAGCAGTGCCCCCAGCTTCTCTGATTGGGTCACCATCATCAGGTATCCAATCACCCTGTACTTTTAGATCTGCATCACTTTGCAGCGTCATTTTTTCTGCAAGTGTGCCATTTTCAGACAGCATAAACTGCATGCTTGCATCTTGCGTTGATGCTGTGGCTGTGAAGGCTGCTTCTTTTACCACTTTGATTTTTGCAGCATCAACAGCATTGCCACCTGTGTCTTCTAAATCAAAACGGACAGAAACAGCCCCAGTGGTGTCATTGGCATCTGATTGATTAGTAAGCTGCAGGGCTATAAATTCCCCATCTGTGTCTTTGCTCACAGTAATTGCATCACTGCTGGTGGTGGTGCTGCTTACTGTCATGCTGCCAGTCACTGCCAGGGTTGACCCATCAAACTGCAGATTGGCTTCTGCGTTCATTCCATCAGAGCCAGTGGCTGTGACAATGTAATTGTCAGCCCCATTGGTCATAAAATCCGACACATCCACACTAATGGCATCTGCAGCCACATCAATGCCAGTGCCAGCCCCAATGGCCAAGCTAACTGTGCCAGTGGTGCCACCACCAGTCAAGCCATTGCCTGCTGTGACCCCTTCAATATCGCCAGCAACAGAAACAGCAGCAGCCACCCACTTTGAGCCATTCCATGTAAGCACCTCATTGGTGCTGGGTGTATCCTGGCCGATCTTTGTAATTTCACCAGAGGCATCAATTGTAATTGCAGCAGTGCCACCAGCTTCTTTGATTGAGCCGCCATCATCCAATATCAGATCACCAGTGACTGTGGCATTTCCTCTGACAGTGGCAGCACCATTAACATCCAAGGTGGTGGCAGGGCTTGTGGTCAAAATGCCCAGCCTGTTGTTGCTTTGATCAACACTTAAGGTGCCATCATCCACCTCAAGATCTGTGAGCACTGTGGGGCTGCTGCCCTGGCGATAGGTGGCCATTGATTAGCCCTCCATCATGATGTGACATTGTGCAGATGCAGTGCCTGCAGCAACATAAATGATCTCTGATTCTCGCCTGGCCGATCTGCCTGGGCTTATATGCCACTCAAAAGCACCACCAGACTGAATGGGGAAATGGTCATTTCCAATGGCTGCCCCATCGGTGCCAGTAACTGCCAATTTGGCTGTGTCATCTGTGCCATCACTTTGCCGCATTGTCAGTGTCACCTTTCTGCACCAGGTGGGCAATGTAATGGCAGTGGCATCACCTGCACTGCTGTCCATTGTCACTCTTTTAATTGCCAAGGGTGGTGTTTCTGCACTCAGATCAGATGCCATGGTAAACCTCTTTTTTTTATTGTATCAGAATGGCCTATCGTCTCTCACTGGATCATCTTCAATTAACAATTCCAGATCCCAACCAGTGCCAGCCCAAGCCTTGCCCATCACAGTCATTAATTGATCTGTAAAGCCAACATCTGCATCAGTAACTTTGATCACATCCCCAAGCATTAGGTGGGAATGCTCAAGGCCTGCAAAATAGGTGACTGACTCACCAAGGCTGCCTTTTAACCTAACCAGATCCGCCAAAATCTTTTCTGTGGTGGCTCTGGTATAGATCCAAGGGCTTTCAAGCACCTCAGCTTTTGCGCCAAAACGTCCAATTGATATATCAGCATGCACTGTGCCCATTGTGCCAACGTCATCAGGCTTAAAGGCGCCAATTGTTGTTTGCTGTTTGTAGTCGCCTGTTTTTGCTCTTTGTGCCCATGCAAAAGTGATGGTGTTTCTTATTTCATCAGGGGTGCCATGCACTTGGATTGGCCCATTTCTATAAAAATCAGAGCCAATCAGTATTTCTTGGGCCTCATGTTTTGCAATGTGTATATCTTGAATGATTGGGTAAATGCCTTTTGCACCCGCTCTAATGGTTAGAGGTGGTATCAATTCGGCCAGGCTGACTATCCATTCCCACACAGTGACTGCAGGGTCATTGAGATACCCTGAGAACTCATATTGATTGAGGTAGCCCCTAACAGCTTGCCAGGCACCAAAATCGACATCATAAGGGGTCTGAGACAATGCCCACAAAAACAGATCCCCAGCAGCAGTAACTGTGCTGCCTGTTAGGGGATTTTCAAGGCCTGCCCCACCATCCCAGCAACACCAAAATTCTGTGTTTTCCAAAGACCATGTGCCAGTCACCTTGCTGTTGTTGTCTGGGTTAGTGACTTCAACTGTTGCAATAGGCTGCCCAATATCATCAACAGTGTTGGTGACGTTAAAATTGTAATCTTCAGCCGGATCGCCAGCAAAAACAGTGACAGTGCTGGCTGCCACATGGTGACCAGCAATTAGCAGCTTTGTGGCTCTTGGGGGCACATGTGTATCTCTATCAATGACATAGGCAGGGGATCCAGATGTTTGGCGAGTAACCCCAAGGGCGTTGATGAAAGATCCAGGGGTGCCAAAAACCAAGGGGTATGCCTTGCCCTCACTCTCATCATCAGTCACCACTGTGCTAATTCTGGTGCCTGATATGTACATTGTTTCTGTGTGGAAAGGCTCAGAATCAGCACCAGGCCTGCCATCAAGTGTAAAAGTAAAATAGCCAACAGGGGCATTAGGGTATCCATAGGTTGGCTCACTGACCCTGCCAACCACTTGCACAAATCTGGCCTCATAAGTCTGCTGCACAATGCCATTGATAATGGTTACACATGCAAGCTCACCAGTGGCCTTTTGTAATTGAAAGCCTTTGCGCCTGTGCTGTGCCAAATTTAAGCCATCAATGACCACCTCAAGGCTTGTGGCCAAATCATCCACAGTGTGTGAAAACCTGCTTAGACTTTCTGAATAGTCAGGCTCTGTAAGCCCTGCAGTGTAACTAATTTGGGTGCCATCATTTTTGGTCAGCACAATTGGGGTGGTGGATAGATAAAAATCGGATCCGCCAATTGTTAACCGTAGCAACCAAGCAAGCTGCTGCCCTAACACCCCTGGCAATGCTGGCGGCATTACACCATCTCCTGCAAGGTAACTTCACCCACTCTGATTACTTCATTTTCAAGCTCATCACCTAAAACTGTTTCCAAGGTTACTGGGCTAACAATTCTGGCAATCATAAACTGATCGCGTCTGTTGAAAACCTCAGAAGTGGCAGCAGACAATTTAGAAATGCTGGGCAAATAAACAACATGCTTGTGACTGCCCAACATTTCTGCCAGCCCCTGCATCTGCCCTGGCACATCTGCCACACTGGCAACAGCCTTTTCACTGCCAGTGCTCAAAACTGGCTTGTATGCCTGCAGGTAATCTGGATCGGCCCCAGACTCTTGCAGCCCTGTTGTGTCCATGCCTTCTGACCACCCAAATGCCACAGCCCTTGCTGCAGGCCCATGCTGTCTGCTGTATGTGGTGCCATCTGTGGTGGTGTCAAGGGTCACATTGGGTGTAATGGTTACAGATCTGCTCTGACTGTATTGGGTGCCATGGTAACTGACATGGCCCAGCATCATTGAGCCAATGGCAAAATAACCATCAGCAGTGGCCTGGGGCTTTATTGTGACCCTGATGGCTGAATACCTTTGGCCCCTAAGGTGCATAATTACACAGCACCTGTCTGGAATTATGTAACCATCTGAGCCAGACACCCTTTCTGTGCTGTCAATGCCCTCAAGCAGCAATGTGCACTTCTTGCCTTTGTGTGCTGTGGTTGCATTCCACAAACCAGATGAATTGGTGGTAATTTTTCGATATTTTGCAGCCCCAGTGGTGTCTTTAAGCACAAAAGTGGCGCCTTTTAGCTCATTTGCATGCAGGTACAGATCTGTAGCAGCAGAGCCAACAGGGTTAACCGTTGTGCCATGTCGGAACCATTCAAGGCCTTGCATGCCCTCTGATGTGTCAACACTTTTAATGAGCACCCAGCCTGACCCAGCTTGATAGCCCCTGATCTCAAAATCCTTAAAATTGATGCCTTGCATGCAAAGCATCAAGCTGTCACCCAGCAAGTCTGACTCATCACCAAAGCCCAAAGACTCATCAAAGGCAAAGGCAATGCTCTGCTGATTTGTGCCCACACTGTGCCACTGCACTCTTGGGCTTGGGCTGTTGTCTGGCAATATTCGATCCACACCATAGCCATACTTGGTGGCTATGGTCCATGTGTCACCTGGCCTAAATGGGCCTGCAGAGGCATTTACAAGCAAACCATCATCAACAAAAGATGAAAAGCCAAAGGCGCCCACCCTTTCTGGCATTAAGTCATCAGGATTAGTAAAGCCTGCTGCAAATTGATTGCCAGTGGCTGTGCCTGATGCAATGTGGAATTCTTGCCATTGTGAAGAAGCCCCACCACCTAAACAGCCCCACTTGATTGAATTGGTGGTTGCTGGTGGTGTGGTGTCATTGTTCAAAGATTGTGTGCTGAGAGCATTGATCCACTGCCTATCAGATCCGTTGTCATGCAGCCTGTACCACACCTGCAAATTGCTTTCTGATATTGCTATCAAAAAATCATAGAATGCAGAGCCCAAATTAAGGCCTGTGGTGGTGCCAAGGGCAGCCCCTGCATTGTTGTCATATATTCTAAAACCAGTGGCAGAAAGCCTAAAACTCACAGATCTGTGATCGTCTGCATCTGCAAGCCTTAGAATTACCCCAACATTGTCAGAGGCAAGATCACCAATTGTGCATTTGGCGCTAAATCGAACAATTAGCCCTTGCTGCTCAGTGCTGGTTAAATCACTGCCATCAATGGTGTAAATTCGACTGCCCCCACCACCAGTGACAATGCTTAAAACACCATCGGAATTAAGAGTTTCAGTGGTGGCTGTGCCTGATGCAGAAAAGCCCATGTCACCTGGCAATTCTATTGGCACCCATGTTTTGACCCAATTGGCACAATTCAAAGGGTCATTAAAGGTGCCCCTGTCTGGCATTGTTACTTGTGACCAGCCCCCAAGATAAAAAGCACTCAGGCTGTTGTCTTCATTGCCAGGATTAGCAGCATGGTTGGTGAGTGCCAAGATTCTGCCTTGGCAATGGGTCATTGTGTAGTTGGTTGGGTATGTTGAGGCATCCAAGCTCTGCCACCACACACCACCCTCATTGGTCAAAGTGGTGTCAGCTCCACCATCAAGCCAGGTTTTGCCACCATCTTTGCTGATGTAAATCAAGGCTTGGTGTGTTGATGTGCCCCCAGACCATGCAGAGGCCATCAAATACATGTTGCCTGTTTCATCCAAGCAGGCAGCCAGATCACCTGCTGTCAAAAAATCACTGGTGCTGTCCAGTGTGCCATAAGCATAATCACCGGCAGATTGATTATCTGTGTAAGTGGTGGAATTGCTGGCCAGTGTTGACAGCTTAAAAAATGCTGATGATGTTTTGATCTGTTTGATTACTTGGGCATTGGCAGCAATGCTGAAAATGTGAAATTGGCCATTTGATGCCAGCACCTCAGGCTTTGCCAAAAAATAGGTGCCTGACTCAATCAACTCAACCTGTGTGAAGTCAACGCCCATCGAACTGCTGGCAAGCTGCACCCAATATTGACACAGCTTGTCTGTGTCATGGTCTATCAATTCACCAATCAGCAACAATTGCCCACTGGTGAAGGCACCACGTATTTTGCCAAGATCAAAGCCTGCACTGCCTGACCCTGCAGAGCCTGACACATCAATTGGGGTGTTTAGCAGCCCTGTGCTGATGGTTTGCCATGTTTGGCCTTTGTCTGTAGACGTTTTAGCCCTGATCTGTGCTGTGTTGGCTGTTGTGTCTGTGTGCCAATAGTAAACCATCAATCTGTCATCAGGCAGCAACACAAGGCATGGTTGTCTGTCTGATTGACTAGATGCAACAGGCTCAACACTGGTGCCAACACTCCAAGTGCCTGCTGGTGTCCTAGCTGCACATGATACGCCATAATCACTGCCAACCTGTGAGCGATACACAGCCACCACTGTGCTGTCTGACAAAGTTACGCAGTGTGGTCATGTCCTTTTCAATGTGGCGCCATCACACCAACTGACTACCTCCCACACAGTAATGAAACAGCCAACGTCTTTGCCGCGATAGCTTTGGTCATTGTCAGTTGTGTTTTTCCACACAATGCCTGCCCTTGACTCTTTGCCAGGGTGCCCGCCTTCTGTGGCGTAAATTTGCAAGCTTGTGTTGCCTGACATGCTGCCTGCTGATCTAATGACAGCATCATAATTGCCTGATGCTTGTGGGATGCCTGGCAAGGGCTCTGCCTGTGTTAGGTTTATGCTTTTGTCTAACCAAACTGATGCAAGCCTTGGATCGTGTATTCCAAGGCCTCTGAGCTTTGTGCCTGTCTTATCCTCTGCCATCAGTAACCCCTTTGGCCAACACCATAACCCTTGGCAGGGTTAAGCAGCCTGGTGAGCTTGCCACCCCTTCTGCTTTCATCTCTGACAAACTTGTCAAAGTGCTTATAAACAGGCAAAGCAACCACTTGAGGCATTAGGCCTTGCCCATTGTTCAAAGCATCAACACCAGATCTGCCAAGGGCTGCTGTGGCCTGCCTGTTTAGCACTGCTTCACCTTCAAGGGCTGTGATCTGCCTTTCTTGCGGATCACCAATAATGCCACCACTGTGAAAGGGTGGGGGCTGGCTTGCAATGGCTGCAATTTGCACCCCTGTGGCTGCTGCTGCCACTGCAGACAGAAAGCCAATTGCAATGGGGTTGCCAGCATGCTCAGAGAAAATGTCTGTAATGGCAAGAGCAGCATGAATTTGAGCCTGAATGATGGCAGCAGCTTTGCTAGCCTCAAAAGCATTAAGTGCAGCCTGTCTGTCAGATTCTGCCATTTGGTCTGCCTTCATGGCATAGGCATCAGCAATGGTGCCAGACAAATCAGCCCAACCAGTAGCATAGGCATTATGCAAGGCTGCCAGATCTTCTAATTCTTGGTCATCTCTGGCTTTTTGATCTTCTCTTTGTTTGTCTCTAATTCTGCCAATGCTTTCAGCCAAAGCCTGCTCTGCTGCAAGTTTGTTTTCTGCATACTCTTTGTCCAGTGCTTCTCTTGTGTCGATTGATTGGGACAAAAATTCAATTAAAAGATCTTCACTCAGTTTGCCTGCTTCTGCCCTTTCCATGTGTGCCAAGGCTGCCTCTTCTAAGGCTTGCACCTCTGCATGATACCTGGCATCAATGGCCTCAAGATCTGACATTTGACCAATGGCAATTTGGTCACTTCTGCTTTGCATTTGTGCAATTTCAGACTCAACCATGCCTTTGATTTGTGCAATTTCTGCTTCTCTTCTTGCCTTTCTTGCTTTGTATCTTGCCTGCCTTTGTTTCTCGTCTTGCTTGGCTTTTCTTTCTCTTTCTCTTGCTGCTGCTTGCTCTTGCTTGTGAGCTTGCAACAGAAAGTCATTCAAAGTCATTAGGGTGTTGTTTTCAGTGTCTTGCACACTGATCAAAGTTTCATAACCCCTGACATTGCCATCAATTGCATCCTCAACATCTGCCAAAGATTGCACCAATTCACCATTGCCAAGCACAATTTGAAATGCCCCACCATATTGCTCCTCATATTGCTGAGTAAGCAAAAAAGCGCTTGCTGCCTGCTCTTCAAATGTCTTTTCAGTGATTGCAATGCTTTCACTTAAACCCTGTTGGATCCGTCTTTGCTCCATCATCACATTTTGTTGCTCTTGCAACACTGGCAATTGGTCTGCAATGCTTTGCCTGTTGGCTATTTCAGACAAGGTGGTAGCATTTAAAACCTTGCTGTACTCCCCCATCAATTCAACACCAAGGGCCCTTTGGTCAAGTGTTTTGCCCTGGCTTACAATCACATCACCATCAAGATCCAAAAGGCCCCTGACACCCAAGGCATAATCAATGTGGGATTGTGTAATTTCCTGATTGACCCTTTCAAGCCTGATGCCATTCTCTGCAATTTGCTGCATTCTGTTTGCATGCCTTTCCTCCACCAGCATCAATTCATAGGTGGCATCAGCTAACTGTTGCAGGCTCTGGGCTCTTTCAACAGCTTTGGTGATTAGGTGGCCTGCTGTTTCTGCAGTGATTTTGTTGTTTCTCTGCCTTCTTTCATGCACTGCAATAT
>BCSF01000248.1_pt1 | contig 23517 bp, 12 predicted proteins | sample 1016431 | NCBI WGS metagenome assembly BCSF01 (sample SAMD00045685;SAMD00045686;SAMD00045687;SAMD00045688;SAMD00045689;SAMD00045690;SAMD00045691;SAMD00045692;SAMD00045684;SAMD00045690;SAMD00045691;SAMD00045692;SAMD00045684;SAMD00045685;SAMD00045686;SAMD00045687;SAMD00045688;SAMD00045689, study...
TCTTACTCCATTGTGCCATGACTTAGACTGCTCCGTATTTATGACCCTCGCCATCAACAGTTACTTTGTTTGATTTGGTGATATTTACTTTACTCTTTTCTGTAGGATAAATGTCCTGAACCATAGCGCCAGGATAATCACAACCAAGTTTTTCAGCAAGTTCCTGCTTAGTGGGCATACCCTCTGAGACAAACTCAATATTATATAACTCACCCTGGTATAGAACACTAGCAGAATAAGTTTCCCCAACTTGCTGAGGTTCTTCAGTCTGTGAGTTGATATAAAGATTTCCGTTGAAATCGCCTGAGATGTTTACACTCTCGGACATAAACTGTTTGTAGGATTTCATCAGCAGTTCCACGCTCTTAGTGATTTGTTGATCCTGCTATCAGGATCACTGGCAGTCTTCTTAGAAGTTAATTTTGCTTTCATACCCTTCATTCTAGCGCAGAAGGATGCCCTCCTGGGATTTCCAACCTTCTTGCTTGGTGCTTTGAGGTCAGATCCAGGATTTTCTCTCTCGTAAGACTTTCTTCCTTTCTCGTTAAGTCCCCCGCTGGCGGACTTGCCTGCTTTTTTAGTCCAGGCTGCTCCTTCATTGGTTACTTCCTCGTTCTTAGGACGACAATCATTCACCAATTTACCACCTTTCATTTTCATACCCACTTTCTTATGGGTATCCCAACATGCTTTTGCTTTCTCATTAAATTGTGAGAATGAGAGATTGCCTTCAAACTCTTCTTTCTTGCTCTTGTTACCCCAGTTTGCAGCACCAACTTTGCGACACTTAACCAGAGCACCAGATGCATATGCACTTGGCCAAACAGAATAACGGGACTTGACTTTCTTGTAGCAAGCGTCCTTTTCGCCCTTACCCTCAGCAGTCAATTCTACTTCTTCTTTACGGGTTTTCATACGCTTAGCATATTCCATGTACGATTCACCAGGACGCAGTTTCTTGGGATCGGACTTAGGTTTAGATGCTGCAGCACGATCTTCGCGAGCACGCTGGTTTGCACCAGGACCACCAAGTTTACGATCTTTGTCAGGATCGGGATGCCAGAAATCACCTCTTTCATTGAGGTCTTTCTTACCATAATCACCTTGAGCGTTTGGTCTACCTTTCTTTTTCTTAGCGACACCTGAGCCACCTTTGAAATCTTGGGGATAAGTTGCTTCTGTTTTCACGTTGATTGCCTTACCTTTACGATTAGGATTTGGATCTTCTTTCTGCTTGCGGCGGAAAGCTGCTTCCTCTTCGTCTTTATTTAGGTTCCTCTTCATCTTTGAAGAACCACACTTGGGTTTTGTTGTTTGTCCTGGTTGCTTGGCACAGGGTTTTCCTGCATATTTACCACCGAGTTGAACCCAACCAGGCTTGCCATCAGAAGACTTACTCTTGCTAAACCAGTCACGCAAAGAACTATCACCACTCTTCGTGCCTTCGGAGACTCCTTCGCCTCCTTCAGAAGTAATCCCAGATTCTTCCGCTGCTTCTTTTCTTTCACTATCACTTGCATCCTTTACTGCATAACGATCCCACATATTAGGTCCGTAAGAACATTGCTTACGGGTTTCCTTTTTCTTGCATAATCTACAATATCTAGTTTCGCACTTCTCTGTGACGACTTCCTCTTTAAATCCCATGCCAGATTTCCAAGTTTTTTGTTTTGTTTGTTTCTTTTGCGCTAACTTATTAGCAGTTGCATACATGACTTCCTTGTCACGTTGCCCATAAAGATCCTTAAAGCGATGAGAGTTTTTACTCTTCATCCCCCTAAAGATCCTTTCTGCTTCTTGGTTAACGAGTGGCATATCAACCTCCGACTACTTGTACTTCTTCAACAACAACTGCATTAGACAATACAGCAATCTTTACGCATCGCTTGACGATTGCTTGAGGTCCGCTGTAAGCGTAAGTGTAATCTGCAGAAGCAGCAGAAGAGTCCACATCAGTTGTAATCGTGCTGCCAGTAGCCGCTGTGATTTTCTTACCAACGGTGCCAGCAGATAAAAATTCACTGTCAATAGCAGGGGAGGTTGAGGCGTCTTCAACAGCAATAAAGTCTCCTACTGAGAATGGATGAGTGTTACTTGTCTCTCCAAGATTTGTACCGAGTGTATAAACAGCAGTTGCAGAATCTGTTGCCTTTACAACTCTTGCTTGTCCAGGTTTGCCACCTTTGAGCAGAAGTGCTTGGTCTTGAATAAGAGTGATTGCAGGACCATCGTTGAACGCGATAGTTGCATCACCTCCAGTTGCAACTACACGATAGTATCCAGTCTCAACAACTTGATACTCTGTAGCAGAAGCAGCGACCGAGTTGGTGCTTAAAACATTTAATACTGTCATGTCGGGTTAGTTCGAGTCAGTATTATTTATCTCCTTCTGCTTCTTTAGCATCTTCTGTAATTCTGCTGTAGAGCCCACAAACATAGTGTTATTAACCGTAGATGGTCCAGACTTCTTCTCATCAGCATCCAACTCCTTCATTTTCTTTTGAAGATCAATCAACTTATCAGCAGTATCTGCTACGTTTTTAATAAGTTGACCTGCAACTTCATAAGCACGAGGATGATCTGACGCTCGTGCCACATCAAGTATGCCATCGACTGCCTCCTGTCCTTTCATTACTAGATTGTGCAATTGAGCACGAGTGGTCTCATAGTCTTGCTTAACATCCTCAGTCTCAGATTTTTTGAGACTAGGTTTTGTATTCTCAACGTGCTTTTGAAGTTCAGTTGGTTCTGCTCCAAAAGCATCGTTAAGTCCTTCAAATGGATTTGCCATGTTTAAATTGCCTCGTCAGCACCACTTACGGGATTACGTTTCTTATTGTCAGTAAAGTCTTCATCGACAATACCAAATCCGAAATCGTCATCAGCATCTGCTGTAACAGGATCTGGTTGAATAGTATAGCGAACTTCTCTTGGTGCAGAAGTTGTATTCGTATCTGTATACATGTCGGTGATAACCTTTTTGATGGTCTTCGCATCGGTAACAGGACCGTACAGATATGTCTTTACAGTAAATTGAAGAGTGTAAATGATTGCTCTACGAGTTTGAAAATCCCCCTCATAATCATCTTCATAATCAATACTGTTCAAAACTACAGGGACATCCTTTGTCTCACTCATCGAAGGAAGCAGTTTGACAGAAAGATTGTAATGAGGTTGAAAGAAGGGTAAAATCTGCTCAAGAATTTGAAGACCATCTTCTTGGTTCTTTGAGATAATCGCTAATTCAAAACTAAGGTTGTATGGAACAGGCATGAAAACATTTTTGTTTTCATCATTGTCCTTTGCTACTTTAATCTTCTGAGTGGGTGATACCTTCCTAGAAGCATCGTAGTTGATACCATTGATCTCAAATGAGATCCTAGGTAATGTGATTGATACCCTTTTGTTTGTAGGATCTGGTACTTGGTCGAGACGCGCCAGGAACTTTTGTTTGGGTCCATATGCCAAGGGCACTTTCATCACTTCATCAGAACGACGAAGTTCAATGTTGTTGAATAAAGTTCCAAACGCAACAACAGTTTTTCTAAAAATCTCGTTATATGAATATGTGCCTAACATCAGATTGTAGTATCAGTAGTGGACCCAACAGAACCGAAAGGATTGCCCTCGGAGAAATCAATAATATCGTCATCGGCAGTTTCAAAACTATAGTTTTGATCGATGCTATCAGCGGTATTAACGTTATTTAGTGTGTTATAAGACTCAGGACTCCAGAGTGCGCCTGACGTGAGACCTTTTATTGTTTCAGCGGTATTGAAAGTTCCTGATCTGTTGATGACTTGGAGTTCTCTTGTAGAACTATTCCAAGACTTGACTTCTGCTCTGTTATCTTTTGGTGAGTAATCGATTGTGACAGTAGGCGCAGTAGTATACCCACTCCCACCACTTGTGATAGTAATGCCAGTGACAAGACCAGCAGCATCAACTGTAGCAGTCGCTGTAGCACCATTTCCACCACCTCCTGTAATAGTGATTGAAGGTGGTAGAGCAGACTTATATCCCTCACCACCATCTGTGACTGTAAACCCTGTGACCGCTCCACTAGAGACGGTTGCAGTCGCCCTAGCAAGGAACTGATCACCAACAATCTCTTCACCAACTGTAAAATCACCAGATCCACCAGGATCCATAATCAACTTAATTGCATTAGCAAATGCAGTTTCAATAGCGTCAATCTCAGCGACACCAGTATCCAGATCTTCGTCGCTGTACTCGAAGAGTTCGCATTGACATTCCCAAACATATCCCTTTCCTAACTGATAGAAAGGACGTTCTGCCTCAACAAATTTAATTTCAAATAAGTGTTTAGTTGTAGGGAACCAAATCAAATCTCCTTCGTTTGGTCTTCCTTCAACAATGAGTGTTTCCAGGTCGTCAACCTTTTCTTTAAATTTCTCACGGGAGAAAATAAACGTTGTCTTATCTTCGATGCGAACTCCAAATTTGCTAAGTAATTCGCCTTGCCCTTCCCATCCATCTGCATTATTGACATATGCCCTGATTGCCCTCGCGCTGTCAAATTGCGAATCAGAGTCCTCTCCGAAGATTGTATCGCGGTTGACCAACGTGCGAGGAACGTAGTAAATATCTTGCCCATAGATTTCGATACTTTCTACTATAAGGTTTTCCATGAATTTCTGCTCTTGAGCAGAACCATTCAAGTTTAATCTGCATGAACTAGTGTAGTCTGATTGTACACAATCTGAAGGATTAGGATTTGAATATGACATATTAGCCTACCAGGTCCATAGGAGGAATTTCGTATGTATCACGAATTTGTTCTTCAAGATCTTTCTTAAAGGTGCTTGCATCTTCTAAAATTTGACGACCGTTGAGTGTCACACCACCCAACATTTGAATGCCGTCATACTTACTTAGATTGCGACCCCACTGCTGTTGGAACAATGCTTCAACATAGTCTTTCAACCAGGAATCGTTATACATTCCAGTAAAAGTATCAGGATCTTGACGCATCATAACTTCTACTAGAATAAAGTCACCTGCTTGTAAATCTGTCCAGTCCATATCAAGATACAGTCTGCGCTGATGCTCATTAAATCTAACTCTACGATTTGCTTGAGAGTTGGTGACCCAATCCAACGTCTCAAGATATTGTGAGGTCATAAAGTAATGCAAGATGTGACCATGGGTCATTGCATAGATATCATTCAGGAAAATTTGATATTTAATATTGAAAATATTCCCAGGAACGATACTAGAAGCACCAATCTGAGTATAAACATGATTAACAGAGAGGACATTCGGTGGGAGTGATACATACTCATTACCTTCTGTCCAATCAGTGCCAGTAATTGCACTGCCTGTTTTTGCCGCAGTTTTAATTGCATCTGTTACTTCGATCTTAATGAACGCTTTGTAACTACCATTGTAATGAAATTCTTGGTAGTAATCGATCGCTTCTTCGACGAGATCGTCCAGTTGCTCATCACATACGTTAATATCAATAGATGGATATCCCAATCTACGAAGAGCGTAATTTTTTAACTCTGTTTTGGTTGCGGGTCTAGTTGCTGACATTGGTTATCAGGAGAATGAAGAGATCGTGAGAGTAGTAACATCATTTGCACTGACGACTTCTCCAGACTTGAAGAAACCATCTACATTATCAACAGTAATTGCATTAGTACCAAGAGCAGTAATAATGCCTGTAGTGCCACTGGTTGCACCTGTGACAACTGCACCAACTTCCATTGTAGTAACGTCAGTCAGTGTCAAGGTTGCATTGGTAGCGACAGTCGCGATATCGACCGTACCACCTGCACCACCTGCCTGAACAATAGTAATTGTTTCACCAGCTTCATATCCAGTACCACCATCGTTAATAGTAACGTTAGTGATTGCACCATCAGAGGCAGTGATGTCAACCGTCAGAGAGGCAGATCCAGAACCACCTGTTGTTGCCAGAGCAGTTCCAGTGGTATATCCAGAACCACCTGCAAGAGATGCAAGGTTCAAAGTCAATACCTTACCAGCGTTGGGGTTGGTGACTGTGACAGTTTCATTGACCAAATAATCAGAACCACCAGCATTAACTGCGGCAGCGGTGATAACACCACCAACGACAGTGGTATCAACTGTCAGAGAAGAACCTGTACCGCCAGTCGTAGCAACGGCAGTTCCAGCAGTAAATCCACCACCACCGCCGTTAGCGACAGTGGTAGTAACAACAGCACCAGGGGTGGGATCACCTGAGAGGTTCAGTGTCAGAGTGGTAGTAGTTGCAAGGTTGTTGAGCATTGCCTGAAGTTGAGCAAATGCATTATCCAGTTTTGCCTGAACTCTTGCTTCAGTGTAATACTGATTAGTAACACCTTCACTAAGGTTATCCGTAGTTGCTGCAGCAATCTTGGTATCAAAAGATGCCTCAGCACGAGCATTAGTAAAGTAAAGGTTAGTAGAACCTTCAGACAGATTATCTGTGTCTGCAGCGGCGATGCGAGCATCTGCACGAGCGTCTGTATAATAAAGGTTGGTGCCCTCAGTCAGATCATCTGTAGTTGCTGCAGCAATACGAGCATCAGCGCGAGCATCAGTGTAGTAGAGGTTTGTGCCCTCTGTTAAATCATCAGTTGTCTTAGCACCAAGACGTGTGTCGAAGCGAGCATCGGTGTAGTAGAGGTTTGTGCCCTCTGTCAGATCAGATGTGCTCTTACCTGCGAGACTTGCGTCGAAGCGACCTTCGGTATAGAAGATATTGGTAGAACCTTCGGTTACGTTATCGGTATTGATATCTGCCTGAGTTACACTCAATGCACCACCAACACTCAGTTCAATACCCGTACCATATGTGAAGTGTGTGCGGGTCCTAGCAGCGGTTGTAAAGAGGTTTGTAGACCCTTCGGTGACATTATCGGTATCGATGTCTGCCTGCGTTACAGTGAGCGTATAGGTGCCTGCTACGTCGTTATATGCCTTGGTAATACCTGTACCTGCAACGATGAGAGCATTAACTCTGTCATCGACACGCTCATCTGTATAATACAGATTAGTACCTTCTGTCAGATCACCAGTATCATGATTGCTAATATCAGATACCTGACCAGTAACATTACCAGTCAGTGCTGCAGTAATTGTACCAGCAGCAAAGTTGCCAGATGCATCACGAAGGACGAGGTTATTTGCAGAGTTAGTGCTTGAAGAAGCAACGTTGATTACTGTATTGCCAGAAACACCATCGGCGTTGGTCAGTGTGATACCTGAAGATGCGGTGACTGAGAATGTGCGCTGTGCATAAGTGTTAGCAGCAGTTCTTACAACATAACCCGTGCCAGACATTGCAGCAAGTGCAGTGATGTCTGCATCATTGTAAGTGGTTGTAATAGTTACATCAGCAGAACCATTGAAAGAGACAGAACCATCAACAACACCATCAACCGTGATTGTTCTTGCAGTCTTAAGGATATCTGCGCTCGAAGCATTACCTAAGAAACCAGCAGCAGCACCTACACCACTAGCAGCAGTGATTTGATTAGCAGCAAAGTCACCATTGGCGTCACGAGCAACAACAGTAGTTGCAGTGTTTGTACTTGCAGTTGTCATGCTGTCCAAAAGGTCAGCGTTCAAGTTGTTAATCTTAGTCGTGTTAGGAATAACCAGAGCAGGACCAGAAGAAACTTGAGAGATAATCTGACCATCTACAGTCAGAGTACCATCGATGTTGGCATTGGCATCAACATCAAGAGATGTGCCAGACCCAGTAAGATTAAGAGAACCAGCACGAAGAGCAGCATCTGTACCTGAATGAACTTCAGCAGTGTTGGTTGCATCAACTAAGAATGTGTATTGTTGTGCGGATCTGTCGAATCCGAAGAAACCCACTTTCGCAGAGCCGTCGTAATAACGGAACTCAACACCACGGTCCTTACCGTCGTTAGACGCGGGTGCTGTGTCACCACCCAAAGTAATAATAGGGTCATCGAGAGTTGTGACCGTAGAATTGACAGTAGTTGTTGTTCCATTGACTACAAGATTTCCACCGACTGTAAGTGTGTTGTGTAGAGTTGCATCACCAGTGCTTACATCAACAAAGAATGCATTTCTAGTGTTTGCATTGTCATATACAATAAAGTCACCGCCAACATATGCATTCTTGCTTACTCTGAATCCACCATCGGTTGTAAGAGCAACAGAGTTGTCACCAAATGATGTAACATCAGAAGTATTAGTGATAGAAACACGACCACTAAATCCAGTGTTACCAGACTGAGTTGTGCTACCAGTGATTTCAAAGTCACCATAGACACGCATGTTGCCACCAACAGCGAAGTTTCTTTGGACTGCAGCACCACCTGTCAGTCTCAGAGCACCGTCAGCACCGTAGTTACCTGTCAGAGTTTGATCAGTATTATTAGTAAGTGTAACAATACCAGATGCACCAAAGGTGTCATTAATCTGAGTTGCATCACCAACAGTAAGTGTACCAATAATATTCGTATTGCCGTTGTCTGCATCAACACCAAACTTCTCAACACCAGATCCATTTCTGACAGAGAAGACTTCATTAGCAGCATCAACAATCAGAGAATCATTGATAGTTGTTTGACCTTGGACAACCAGTGTACCGTCAGTTGCAATGTTACCTGTAGAAGAGGCAACGGTCATCTTATCCGTGCTGCCATTTCTAACTGCAAAGTTAGCATCAACATCCAGGGTTCCATTGATTTCAGTGTTACCCTGAACAAGCAGAGTAGAGTCAAAGGTAACAGCGTTGCTAACATCCAGAGTGTTTGTAATCTCGGTTGCACCGTTTACATCCAGAGTGCCTTGGATATCAGTGTTACCAGTTACGTTATCAACGAAGAACTTATCAGTTGTGCCGTTTCTAACAGCGAAATCTGCATCAACATCAACTGTGCCGTTGAACTCGGAGTTACCAGCAACATCGAGTGTGCCTTGGATATCGGTGTTACCAGATGCACCGAGAACAGAGAACTTGACGGTATCGCCAAAGTATCTCTTACCAACAAACAGACCTTCGCCAACACCTGTACCACCAACATGCAGGGTTCTTTCAACACCAGCACCACCATGTGCTCTAATAGTTGTGGTGTTATGAGATGCATAATCAGGAGATGCCTGATAAGTGTCACCGAAACGACCTCTGTATCTGACACGCAACCAGTTCAGTCTCGATTCTGCCTCTGTCGCGCTATCCTTAACTTCAATAGCACCGTTAACATACAGAGTACCATCAATCAGAGCAGAACCTGCAGTGTATGATCCGCCATCAAGACGGAGAGCACCATAGTCGTTAGATTGAATCTCCCATACACCAGTGCCACTGTTCTTAGCAGCAGTGATGTCATTAGTGCTTTCTAAGTGAACGTCACCAGCAACATTCAGGGTGCTGTTTGCATCCAGAGCACCTGTCAGAGTTGTAGCACCAGTAACTCCAAGAGTACCAGCAACAGTTGTGTTACCAGAAGCAGCAACAACGTTGAACTTATTAGTATTGACGTTGAAGTTGCCAGTTACATCAGTTACACCACCGATGCTTGCATTACCAGTTGTGGATTGGAACTCAATCTTCGTAGTTCCAGAACCATTGTTCAGTTGTAGGGTCTTAGATGCACCCTGCAGAACAATACTGTCGTCGAAACGAGAAGTGCTAGTAACACGCAGAGTGCCGTCGATATCAGTATTGCCACCGATGTTAACCGCACCAGTGATACCAGCACCACCAGCAACAACCAGATCACCAGTTGTGTTGGAAGACGATGCAGTACCAGAAGTTAACTTAAGGTTGCCAGCAGTAATACCAGAAGCAGTACCAGTAAAAACTTCGGAATTATTTGTAGCAGCATGAAGGAAAGTATAACCACCTTCATGACCAGCCAGATCAGTATAGTTAGTGTCCCAACCATAGAAACCTAAACGTGCTTGAGTATCGTAATAACGGAACTGAAGACCACGATCGAGGTTATCGTCGGACGCAGGTGCAGTATCACCACCAAGAAGGAGAGTGACATCATCAACTGTCAGTTCAGTAGAGTTAACGGTTGTTGTAGTGCCATCAATCTGAAGATCGCCGTAGATACGAACCAGACCAGTAGCGGCACGATCATCACCAGGATCAAGATTGAGTTGACCAGTAGAAGCAAGGAAGTTGCTTTGAATTCTTAAATCTTCGACATGGACTTTACCGTTTGCATCGGTTGTGTCAATATCGATGACATCTTCTGCACTGATAGTAACTGTGCTTGTACCAGAACCAGCATTTGTAGAGGTGATGCTAAGGTTTCTAGCAGATGCCGAGTTTTGTGTCAGGGAGAAGGTAAGGTTGCCGTCCCCAGACTTATCCAATGTCTGAGCAACTGCTCCATCAAGAGTAATATCAGGATCAGAAAAATAGGAACGGACGTTAACATCAATTTCACCAGCGCCACCGTCCCCTGTATTATTAGCGCCAAACAGTAAGTTGCCACTAGTATCATTGATTTTGATATAGTTGAGATAATCGAATCCATCATGTGCATCAGTAGCAGTAAGTTCATTATCTAATTCAAACTCTTGTACTGAGTTTCTATCAGTAAAGATGAGACGATTGTTTTGAAGTTGTGTATTGTCTACACCTGCTGCAGCAATAGTTACATGACCGTTGTTGTCAACATCGAAATCTTCCTGTGCAAAAGAAGCCAGTCCCTTCTGTTCCGTTGCTTCAGCCGCGAGGTAACGCCATGATCCAGAATCACCACTGGAATGAGTAGGAGCACCAGCACCAGCACTAATGTCCGCAATCGCTTGGTATACCTTGGATGCATTCTGAATGATTGCATATCTAGAATAAGCAGTCCCTGCATCATAGTTAGCATACTTACTACCCTCGGTAGCAGTAGCAATGGGTACATTTGTTGCACTTGTTAAACGACCGTATTGGTCAACTGTAAATTTCGTAGCGTTTACAGTTTGTGTTCCAAAAGGTTCGTTATTAGAACCAAGAGCAGATACGGATGTTAAGGATTCTGTATTATAATCACCTGCTACAACAGCAGTTGTAATCATATCAATGGTGGGGTTACCATTAACACCATCACCATTATTAATAGCAATTCTGGACGCAGTACCAGTGATAGTTCTGGTAGCCATGTTACCACCAGAAGTTCTAGAAATCATACCTGTGGTGGTCAGACCAGCAATAGCAACCAGGTCTAAATCATAGGGTTGTGCAGATTGACCTTCTACAGTACCGTTCAGGTTATAGTCTGCAAGTGTGGAAGGGGTTGAAGCATTAGTAATTCTACCCTTAGCGTCAACGGTGACCTTTGTGTATTCACCAGATGAGCCAGTTGTACCATCATAATGAGGAAGCGTAGAGATCAGATCGAGGTTTGAAGCAATTGTGATGTTTGTAGAACCATCAAAAATAGCAGAACCTGTCAGGTCACCACCTAATTGGATCTGACGTGCCGATGCAAGACGGGAAGCGGTAGAAGCATTACCGATCAGTGTTGCAGTAACCGTACCTGCAGCAAAGTTACCATCAGCATCTCTCTGAACCAGAGTATTTGCCGTGTTGGATGTAGATTCAACAGGACGTTCATATCTCAGCGTGTTCCATGCCGAAACACCGTCACCGATCTTAAAACGACCCGTGTCAAGTTCAATACCTAATTCGCCTTGAGCGAGAGTAGGGTTAGCGTTCGCCCATTCCTGAGCGCCACCTCGTCTTAATTGAATTCTATTTGCCATTTTTTACGACAACCCGATTAGAGATAATGCTTCCAAGTTATTTATGCTAGTAAAAAGGGGGCAGTAATGCCCCCCTAATCACTCTTCGATTTCTACTTCGTCAACTTCATCAGGAGGATGGGAAGCGGTTTCTTCCTCCTGAGGATTATAATACTGTAGTGTTTCAATTGCACCTTGTAGTTTAAGTGCAGTAGTTTCATTCTCTTTAATTTTTGCAGCAAGTTGCTGATTTTCTTCAATCAACCGAGAGAAACGCTCTTGGAACTGCTTGAGCATTTCTTCTTGCGATACCTGTTCAACTGCCATAATGTTTACTTTTGATTTTGGACTAACGTTAGTAAGAGTGATTTGATGTCACTCATTTCAGATTTTAACTGAGAAACTTCATTTTGTAAAGCTTCTTTCTCAGACTTTTCTCTCTGGCGTCTATTGTAAGATGCCATATATTTAGCATATTCGTCCATGTTACCATTAACGATAGCATTTGAAGAGGGGTCTCTAAAAAGACCCTCCCTTCCTTCAACTGGGATCAATTCGTGTTCTTCTTCCATTAGGTTGCGAGAGCAATACAGCGCAGGTCAGCAAGTAAAGGAACTCTTGCCTGGTTTGAAGATCTCATTACAATCTTAATTTGGAATGCATTGAAGTTCAAACCACTGACTTCATAGTAATAATCCTTCCAAAGAACTTCTTCCGAAGGAGAAGAATCATACTGAAGAGGCAGTTCCATAAGGGTCCAACCGATAGAATCGACATCTTCGTTCGTACCTGCCTTGAATGCGCGATAGTAAATTCTTACTGTCGATTCAGGAGGACGAGACATTTGGAAGTCAATTCTCAGAGATCTAGATTCTCTGATCAATCTAGCGAGACGAGTGATATACACTGCGTCATTTTGATCACCAAAAGGCAGAGTAGATACATCCTGGGTTGTATCAATCTGTGACTGCTGACCATAGGGATCAGGACCACCAGGCCACTCATTGATGCGGTTGGTTGTTGTGATCAGAGAGCATCTATCAAGGTCAACTACAGGAGAAAGTGAAGACTTGTCTGTAGAAAGATCAATCCTCATGGTGAAAGATTTACCACCATTCAGTTTAGCGAGTTCATTAACCTCAGAACAAATCATTCTAGGATTATCGAACTGATTGAGATCATTCAAAGTAACAGGAACATACTTACCATCGTTGACGAAAGATGCCTGATCAACTGATGTGCTTCCATCACCAATAGATGTTGCACTAGTAGTATTTACACTAGCAGTGATAAGGGTTTCTGGCATATCCATAACGGAAATGCTAGGTGTGAGAGTTTCAAACTGTACGTTCTGTGTAGCAAACACAAGATTACCCCCACTTCTGATGCCCTCATTTGCAACACCAGTAGTGTGTAGCATGTAAGTATCTAACCAAGGACACGAAACACTTGTATGTGTCTTGTTCAGATCAGTTAGAGGAATACCATCGAGGTTATAACACTCAACAGTTGCCCCAGAGGCATGTGTAGCTTCTGTTGTGGATTCTGCACCCCTACCAGAAGTTGCTACGGTGATTGTCTTTCCATCACTAGAAACTGTGCTGTATTTAATAATTTCACTACCAATCTTGAGATATCCAGGGTTGGTATCACTAATAGCAGCACCATTAACAACGGTATGGAACTGAGAACCATCTTGAACAGAGATAGATGTACCACCTGTAGCAAGAGCACTAGTTAGTGTTGTGGGTGAAACTTCAGAGGTAACACCTTCAATCTTAACATTATTGGTTCTGTTGTGCATACCATGATTTCTGTGGTAGACCAGAACTTCAGTTTGATCACTATCAAATGCGGGTGAAGCAGTCAGATATGCTCCGAAAGAATCGCCACTTTCGGTAGAAGAAGTTACAGTAGCAGTCCAACCACCAGGTTCGGAAAGAGTTTCAGTATCAGTAAATGCACCAGTGATATATTGAAGAACAAGGTTAGCAGAACCATCCCAAGTTTTTACAATACCGATAGAATTTGAAGTGCCACCAGTAACGATATCACCAACTTCAAGAGTTCCTGAAGAACTACCTACAACCATAGTTGCAATCGCTTCAGAAGATCTTACAAGATAAGTGTTGCTAGTTCCCTGTAACCAAGAACCAGATACATCATTTACCGTAAGTGTGTCTGATACAGAACTAGATGTAGTAGTTTCTACAACAGTTGCTGTTGCATTACTGGTTTGCTGCAGAATACGAGCACCTTGACTAAAGGTATATTGAGTTGCAGCAGGTCCAAGAGACAGAACCAACTTAGGTTTGATTGTCTGAATTGGATTTTCAATCAAACGGTGAACACCGTTGTTACCCTTACCTTGAGGGGTGTTATTTAAGACAACGCTACCAGATGTTTCTGTAAAGTTTGCACGATAAATCGTAAACTTAAGGTCTTCATACTGGTCGGCAGTCCAAGTAGATGCGTTCTGAGACTTAAACAGAACACCAGCATAAGGTTGTTCAGAGATCGTTCTTGTTCCAGTTACATCAACGTCGCCCATCCTTGAGATCCAAACTTTATATTCGTTGGAATCAGACAGGAGAACAAAGCAATATTCGACCGAAGACTTAATGTAAACAGGTGCTTTAAATGTAAATCTAGTGGCAACCGCAGCACTATCAGAGATCTCAATATTATCTGGAGTAATAGTAACGTCAGAGAAAGGTAAAATGGTCTTAGTAGGATAACCATTCTCCATAGTTCTGATTTGCATCGAGATGGGGATGTTATCATCCTTAGTGTTAAAGAAGATATCAACACCACTCAAGAACATACCACCTTCTTCTTCAATGATGAAGGACTGTGCGAGAGGGTCATACCAACCAATCTGGCGTGTTTCAGTTCTGGTTGTTTGAACAACTCTTTCTTCAGTAACGGTGTCTCTAACAATCTCAGCATTTCTGACTGCCAAGATATTTTCACGAACCGTTTGAAGAGTACCAGTTGCAGAATAGGTAGTATCTGCAGAAGAATCAACAGATCCAGGTGTTTTACTATTCTCTTCAGATGTTGTAAATCTAAATGCACGAGTACCAGTTGCCCAACGTGGATTTGCATCATTCTTAGGAGAAGGAATGAAGAATGCACCCTGCACATTACCAACATTGTCTGTCAGAAGACGACGGTCTCTGACAACAGCAACAGCACCAGAAGTCTGACCAATCAATACTTCACCGACTTGCATGTTACCGAAGAAATCAGGAGAAATTGTCTCGGAAAGCGCAGTAATATCATGGTTCAGATATTCGGTCTGTGATGCATAAGAAGTTGGCAGTGCTTCTGTTCCCTTACCATAAGGATTAGTCTTGTAACCATCGTCGGGTGCAGAAACTTTTAATTGGCAACCAGAAGTTTGACCAATGACAGTTTCACCAACAACGAAAGGTGTTTCGTTGGTTCTCGCATCTGTAGTAGAGTTCTTAATTAACTCAATAACCTTAGGTGTGATGTAGTTTGTTACAGGAACACCGTCAAAGAATGCATAGAACCTAGTACGAGGTTTCATACGATCAACGTTGAAACCAATGTTACGAGAACGGATCCAAGGAATATTACTTCTAGACAGAATAGTATCACCAAGAGATTTACGCTCAATCTTGGGGATAATTCTAGTACGAACACCTTGACGTGCTTGATTATTAACAACACGAACAGTACGACGCTCATGCAGATAGAACAGACCTTGACGACGTTGACCGTGACCTGCACGACCTAACTGACGACCAACACCAAACGTACCAGATCTAGATCTAAATCTATTTCTAGAGATAGTAGTTTCACCAGTCCAAGTAGTCTGCCAAGATTGCCATTGAATAGGAGCAAAACCGTTCTGATCAACCTGAAGATCTCTTGCAACAGCAGAGAAGTCACCTTCGACATTCTCTACACGAGCAGGAAGACGCTCAATATCAATCCAGTCATCAGATGCAGGAGTTAAGTCAACACGACCAATGAAGGTAAATACGTTGAATGGGTTAACATTCTCAGTTCTAGATGCATAAGGTTGTGTAACAACCGCAACATTTTCATAAGGAAGCATGACGACATTTCCGTCAGTCTTTACAACATTACTGGAAGCGGTTGCATTGAACTGTAATCCAACGTTAGTTGTATAGTGCTGAGGACGCAATTGACCCTCTCTGAAGTCAAGAGAGCACTTATAGTCAGCATTAAGAACATCACCAGTTGTATGATCAGTAAAGTCATCAACAACGTAACCATTCTTCAGACGATCAAATCCATTTTCATCGTAAGTCTTTGTATTATCTGCTTGAGATTCTAACAGAGACAGTGAAGTGTAATATTCAACGTGTGTCAGACGATCTTCAAGATCGCCAATATCCTTCATCGTATAACGTTTCTGGATCTCAGGTGTAATGATGACATCTCTTTCAGGATTAAACACATATGGTTTGTATTCCAGAGTTGCCAATAGCATGGCATTCTCCATCCTTGTAGGTTCGATCAGATTGTAACCTGATACACCTTTAGCAACCTTAAGGATACCATCATGGGATAAATACAGTCTATCCAGTCTAGGCAGATACCAAGAATAGTCTGCACGGAACGAGGAATTGACTTGCATGATATCAAAGATTGTAGATCCACCAGATCCACCAGTGGTATCAAACACTCTAGAAACAAAGTCGAATGTTGTACAGTTTACATAATAAGGAGCACCAATTGTACCAGAACCATTTCTCAATTCCTTAACACCTGGGCGGAAATCAATTTGATCTCTAATAAACTTAATAGAACCATCCAGTTTATATTGAGGGATTTCCTTGTAAGTAATACCAGTGTAAGATTCGGAAGAGAAATAATCTCCTGAAGAAGCGTGAATAAGATAATCAAAGATGATAAGAAGTCTTCTAGTAGGAGCAACACTAGAAGAAAGTCTGGTCAGTTTAGAAACATCATAAAAGTTAGTTCTTTGCCCTGCTTCCAGTGTAAACTGATCTGTGATTACCTTACTACCAAGGAATACAGAAGAAGTTGCATCGTCAATAATACCAGTAATTGCTTCATTCGATACATTGAAACCATTAATAGTTTCACCTTGGATGAAAGGAATTTCATTCAAAGCAACATAATACAGTTTCAAATCAGAGTTTTGGAATGAAATTACTCTACCTCTAGCACCAGAAGTCTTACCAACAATTAGAGTACCAGATCCAAAGAATACAGATTCTGTCAGGACAACATAAGGTGCTGATGCATCATTATCGTCATAAGATTCATATACAGCATGAACTTTATAAACATCATTGACACCGAATGAAATATCTTCATCTTCAACTCTAGTTCCATACAGATTACTAAAGGAGAGACCTGTAGGTTGATCTACAACATCTTCCTTAGTCTTGAATACTTTAAGTGCCTGCATCTTGGATGCAGTCTTCAGTTTCTTAGCAACAGTATTCTTAGAAACAAGAGCGGTCAATGTAACAGTAGCAACAGATCCAAGACCAGCAACTGTCAGAGATTGGTTGTTTGCACCAAAGGTAGCAGTGAGGTTACCAGCATCAACTTGAGCATCGAGATCGATGTTCTCACCATTAGAGTATGTACCAGAACCACCGTTTGCAATGACTGTAAGAATATAGTTATCGGAAGACAAAGCACCGAAAGATTCTGTTTCAGGTACTGTGAATGTAATAGAACCTGTTGTTACAGTCTTAGAAGCGAAGTTTCTATAAACGAAGAAAGATTCATCGTCCAGGGACTTCATGACATCTTCAGGAAGGTCGAAAGAAAGTTCGCCGTTCTGATAATCTTTTTGGAAGATGAAAGGACGCATCCTCACCATCTCTGTATATTCACCATCATTGACAGTGCCAACCATCAAAGATTGATCCAACGCTGCAATCTGCTCGGCATAATCGAAGATAACATCTCCGTCAGCAACTGTAGATTTCTTGTTAGATGTTGTCGTACCAATAGCAGTAGGATCAACTCTCTTAATACGAAGTGTGTTTTCACCTTCCAAAGTGGAAATAGTTGTTGTTACAACATCACCAGGTCTGATATCTTTCTCAAATCTGGTACGGAAACCTGTCAGTTCATCATCTGCTGCTTGATCAACGTCGATAGTCGATGCTTCGATAGGTCTGGAATCATTCAAGATCCAATTACAACCGAAACGAATATTATTACCACTATCTTTACCGAAAGAAGATCTAACATCAGTTAACTGATATGACCATGCTGCTTCCAGAGTGCCAACATCTCTTCCATTGATTTGCAACAGTTCGTTGTTAGTAAATGTTCCTGTTACTTGCTCCAGATAAATGTAATGAGTGTTGTTACCTGTATCTGCAACATAACCAGAAGCACCAGAAGTTTTACCAGTGATTTTCGTTCCAACAGTATATGTCTCAGGATTTGAAATGTTCAGGACGGTGAACATTTGAGCATCAAAGAACCAAAGATCATATACACCACCAGTGATAGTTGGAGATGTTCCAAACAAAGATGTTGCTGCAAGAGCAGTGCTAGATTTCTGTAATTGAACAACACGAGCACGACCAATTCTATTAGCACCAGACTTTACTGAACTAGTTGCATTTGCTGCCCAATCATCATAAAGGTCAACAATTTGATATGCATCAGTTACACCATCACCAGAAATTTCTGGCCAACCATAAACATCATATACCTTAATAAAGTTACCAAGGTTGAAGTTGATGATACCGTTTTGTCTGCTTTCAAAGTCTCTTGGTTTATCTACGTCAACAAATTGAGGTGTGATAAATTCAGTTCTATAACCTCTGACATATGCCGTACCAGGAGAAACTTCTAATGCAAGTTTTCCTTCCTGTGCTTCATTACCATCAGCAGAAGTTTCGCCATTATTATAAACACCACCGTTGAAACCATCATTCAGATGCTCACGCGCAGTAACATCGAATGTATCAAGAACATAGTCACCAGATTCCTCATAAGTACGACGAGCAAGAGACTTCTCCAGTTCGCTGTACTCAGTTCTCTCAACAAAGTTTTCAACTCTACTATTGTTAATTCTAAGCAATTCAAGGAAATCCTTGTCTGCTACGTCAGTAATCAGTCTCTTGACAAACTGAGTACCGATTTTAAATCTGTGACCACCAGGAGCAGAGTAGTTTGAAGTTCCTGCAGCGTTATCGTTGAGACTTTCATCATCTTCGGGAGTAACAATAGACTCCAAAATCTCTAAACCAACTCTGTAGGAAGGATTGCTACCATACTGATCCAGGATCAAGTAACTAGTAGGAACATTTACAAAGTGACCTCGGATATAATAAACACCTTCACTAATATATGCAGTAGAACCAACCGCAGTTGCGTTAACAGGAAGCAACTGTGCGAAAGGAGTGCCAATCTCAATCAGAGTAGATCCAAAAGTAATTTCCTTATCGGCAATCAACTGCTCATTAATTTGGAAAGTCTTCAGACCAGTTGCAGAGGTAGTATCACCAGAATCGATGTACTTAACATATAGTGTTACATAACCTCTTTCAGATTCTGTAGCAGAAATACTATAAAGAACCTTTGCCTTAACACCTGTTGTAAGACCCTCAATAATAGTACCATCAAGTTGAGTTCTGTAGGTCTCAACATCACTACCAAGGAAAGATTCCTGAAGAAGGATTGCAGAAACATTCAGGTCATAACCCACTTGACCTGGGATGACCATTGCACCATCTTTGAAGAGGTGCGTGCCGATTGATTCTACCTGGTTCTGCAGAATACTCTGCACCGTAGTAAGTTCCCTTGCTTGAATTGGGAACCCAGGACGGAACAATACTCGATAAAAATTCTTATCCTTATCGAAATCGTCGTAATAAGGTGTGACGTTGAGATTGGTATTCTGTGCCATTAGAATTCGATTACGATTTTAATATCTTCTACCTGGTCGTTTGCACGACTGATTGCTCTTCTATTATCTATATAAACAACCTGACCGCTGTTTGATTCAATTTCGGGTTTTGCATACCCGCTATTAAATCTCATACCCAAGTCATATTCAGTATTGTTAATAGTTCTTGAAGAAGAGTTGGGAACCGCAGGGAAATTAACATCTGGTTGACCAGCAGCACCAGAAGTTGCTCCATTGATGACGTTAGAACCGTCAAATTCATTCTGTGTACCTGTTACTTCAGGGAAAATGCCATCAATAGCATTCTGATAATACTTCAGAACTTTAGTTGTAGCGTTCCAAGAAATAACACGGGCACGAGCAGTAACGTTCGTACCACCAACAGTTCGAGTTTGAGTAATGATTTCATCAGGCACATAATTGCCTTGGAATGTGGGGGAGAAGATAACTGCCTTTGTAGCAGAAACTGTCAAATCAGAAATCAATTCCGCCGTGCCAAACTTCAGAGGGTTGGTGATAAGACCGATACGACGATAGTCGTTATCGATAGGGAAGTCACCAGCACCTTCGTCATAAGAAAGTTTGGCATTAATCATCACACGGAATGCACCCAATTCGATAATCGAATCTGCACCGTGTCCACCTGGGGGAGGAATAATAACATCAACTTGACCACCTGTACCAGTACCAATACCAGTAATGGCATCAATACTAATTTTGCCAAAGGTGTATCCAGTACCACCAGATGTCACCGTAGCAGAGATGATTTTACCACCATCAACAACAATAGAAACTCGACCACCCGTGCCATCGCCATTGATAGCAACGTTGTCATAAGTTCCGTTGTTGTATCCAGTACCAGCAGCGTTGATAACTACTGTATCGATTTCTCCAGCAACAGCGTTAGTCTTTACCGCGTCATTGGTAAAGACTGGCATGTAATCATTGGAGAAAAACTTGAGGACTGAGGCAACAGGAATGGTGTACATGTACTTCCAACGATATCCATCACCAGTAGTGATGACGCTAGTGGAAGTGCCAGTAGGCTCAACTGTAGAAGGTTTGCCATTTGGATCAGAAGGAGATGTACCGTTGTAAATGCACTTGTATACTTGATACTGAGAATTTACGACATAGAAGTCAGAATCATACAGTTTAGTAGCACCAGATGCAGCAGTTTTACTGGGAGAATAATCATGACGATACATGTCATAAGTAAAACCCAGTCCACCCGTGGTTTCTTCAGGAGATACCCAGTCAATACGACGACAGACCTGAACCGTATCCGCAGCAAGAACACGCTTCAAAGAAATCATATCATCGTAAGATCCAGAAAACTCGCTAAACGAATCTACCGCTTGAGGGGGTGAGTTTTCGTTGTCCCAAGTTTGAGGTCTACCAATGAAAAGATAGAGTCTGTCACGATTGGTTCCTGCCGCGCTATCGCTTTGAGTTGCGTCAGGACCCTCCAGTGATTTAATGAATTTTTTCGCAGAAAAAATTCTAAATTGATCAGTAAGTAGTGCTGCCATTTCGTGTAGGTACTGTTGTCCTCCTGTTTATTTATGAAGGTTACGAGCGAACGATTATCTGATAATCAATTCGCTTGATACGATAAGATGCTCCGCCGTTACCAGCAAGTTTTTCACCACCCAAAATTGCATATGCTACAGCACCAGATCCTGTTGTATCGGATGCATCATTTGTAAATGTGATTGTTGGGTGTAAGTTATAAGTTCCATCAACTGTTTGAGGAATTCCGTAACCACCATTTGTGATTGTGATACTCGCAACCTGGTCACCAGCGGTTGTCATATTAACCGTTCCTGTTGCTTGAATATCACCAGTATTTTCTATAGTTACTGTTGGTGTTGCAGTGTAGTTAGTTCCAGCATTCTGAATGTAGATATCTTTAATTGTATTCTTTTCAGAGAATTCATAGAAATATCCACCAATACCAATATTTACATTACCTGTGTTGTAAGGAACAACATCTTGTACTTGTAAAATAGATGTATTTGGATCCCAAGAAACTACCGTTCCTCTTACACCAGATATATCACCCGTAACAATTTCATTGACGCTATAATTTTGACCATTGCCATCATTTGCGTCTAGATGAATATTTATGATTGCATTGTGCTCAACACCTTCACTCAATCCACCAGCAGTAGAAATTGTTGCGTATTTAAAAGGAATACTAGCATCTTTAACACTATCACCAACTTGGAACAGAGTAGTGTTCTGACCACCTTGAGTTTCTTCAATACCATAAAGGGAATTGTAAATACCACCATCAAGATTGATTTGGTTCAAAAAGTCCGTTCCAGTATTTACAAGATCAGGAATACCGTCTCCTGCTCCATCTTGTTCGTCATCATCTTCAAAATCTCTGTCGGTAAGAGTAGAAAGAGGTTCTGTAAGAAGTGGGATACTTTCTCCTACGGAAGTTACAACAACATGAGGCAAAATACCTGCAGCACTACTAGCAGCAACGCCAGCATCAAACTGAACAATAGCATCTTCAGTTGATGGGATACCACCATCGATAAATGCCAATTCGTCAACTTCAAAGACAACAAGAAGTTCTCTCGTTGCAGGGTTCCAATCATATACTTTTGCAACTTTGTTGTTAGCGTTCTCAACCCTACGGATTACTCGGTCACCAACACTGAACTGATATGTTGAATTGCCATTAGCGTCATTCTGTCCGTCGTCCAGAATAACTCTCTGGTCATAATTAAAGTTTACGCCTCTAGTAAGACCACTGAACTTACCTTCAGACTTAGAAGTATAGGAAATAGTTTCCGTATTCAGAATAAATTCTCCAGATCCAGGATAAGCATCTGTAGAATCCACATAAATTTCAGTATCCGAAGCAGTAACATCCTTTACAAGACCTGTCAAATAAATCGTGGAAGAATTATTTGCCTGACGAGCACGAGTTTTTCTCTTTAAATTTACTAACTTCGTAAAGATTATATTTGGTGAGGTAGTATATCCTTCACCAGGGTCAGTAACTGTAATTCCAGTAACTTCACCCTGAGAAACAGTTGCAACTGCTTTTGCACCAATGCCACCACCACCAGTAATTAGAATATAAGGAGGTTCTTGATAGAACTCACCACTATCAACTATAGATACACTGGTAACTTTACCTGTAGTATCAACTTCAGCCGCACCTTGAGCGCCTTGTCCTCCTCCACCACCTTCAAAGATGACCGTTGGAGGGGAAGCATACTCTCTACCATTATTAAGTAAGGATAGACCAGTAACAGTCTGCACAATAGGTGTTCCTAATGCACCAGATCCTTCTCCACCTAAAATTTTTGCTTTAGCAGGACCAAAATATCCATCACCTTGCTTAGTCATCTTGACATAAGCAATACTGCCATTAGCATCAAGCACAACGTTGCCTTCAGCACCTTGTGGGAACTGCTCAACTAAAACAGGAACAGTATCACCTTCAAATAAAGGAACACTATAATACTTAGGACCAATAACATATGGATATACAGGTTCTCCACTGCTGTTTTCGGTCATATAATATGCATATGTACCATTAGGATATTCTGGAGTAGGACCAAACTTACCATTATATTCGTCTAGAGTTCCAGAAGTAATGTCAACAACATATCCTGACGCACCTGATAAACTTGGATCGTCTTGTTGTGGTGTGTTACCATCTTGGAATATACTTCTAATAGTAGTAAGTGATGGTTTACTAATAACTGGAGCAATGTATGTGTTATGGAATGCATAACCTAATGGGTTATTTGCTTGAATACCTGCTTGGGTACGCATGTCGTCTGTCCATTCTGGAGCAAGACTTCCACCCTCCCATAGTTCTGTGTATTCAAACATACAGAAGTTTAGTAGATACAAATATTCTTTTGCCG
>BCSF01000249.1_pt1 | contig 23410 bp, 42 predicted proteins | sample 1016431 | NCBI WGS metagenome assembly BCSF01 (sample SAMD00045685;SAMD00045686;SAMD00045687;SAMD00045688;SAMD00045689;SAMD00045690;SAMD00045691;SAMD00045692;SAMD00045684;SAMD00045690;SAMD00045691;SAMD00045692;SAMD00045684;SAMD00045685;SAMD00045686;SAMD00045687;SAMD00045688;SAMD00045689, study...
ACGGTTATTCCTTTTGTTTCTAGCTGCAGTTTGTACCTACACACAAATCAAACCATCAATGTATAGCTGTGGTTCGATTGTCCACTGCGCAGCCACAAGAAAACCTGCACCCATATATCCAATACGAGTAGACATTTTTTCAAGTGGCGTCAGTCTTTTAGTTGTTGCTATTATTTTTAGTATTTGCCTCTTGCTTACCATATATCTTCGAAATCTTCTCCTTCGTTTGCTTTTGAGTAATCAGTTGGCCTAACAGCGAAAAAGTCAGTATGAGTATGGCCCCCGGTAAGATGATCAAACCAAGCCATGCGATCAACCGCTGCTTCATCGTAAAACGTGAAGTCCCATTGTTTATACTTTTTACTTGGGTAACCCAACTCCGCAAGTTTGTCACCAACTCTTTTTTTAATGAAGTGTACCAGATCATATTGTTTTAAATTTTCTATATCACCCATTTCAAATATTTTGCTGATGTAAGTCATTTCAGCATTGTGCATTTCTAATGCAGCTTCAAATATATGTGGCTCACATTCTTCTTTTAATCCAGGAATTTGTGAACACATATGTCTAAATAACTGACATCCCATTTTACTATGCAGTGATTCATCTCTTACAGACCATTTCATTTGCTGACCAATACCTTTAAGTAAATTCCTCATTTGAAAAGAATATAATACTGCAAATGCAGAATATAAAGATACACCTTCAGCAAATGCAGAAAATGTTGCAAGACTTTTGCCAATCCCTACAGGGTCATTACCTTCATAAGCAACTAAGTTTTCAAATCTTTTTGCTGTAGCAGGTTCATGTAAGAAAGCCTCATAGTCTTCAAGACCTAAGGTTTCATTCAAATAACTATAAGCAACCGCATGGATAGTCTCTTGACTTCCAAACATCATTGCCATCTGTTGTATTTCGTGCTTAGGAAACCACGATACAACTTTTTGCGTCCAGTAGTCTGATACTGCGCATTCTGTTTGGGCGAAACCGAGTAATATGTTTCCGACCAGGTTCTTCTCTTTGTCATTTAGTTTTTCTTTCCAATCTTTAACATCCCCGCTCATTGGTATTTCTGTATGTAACCAAAAAGCTTGTGCTTGTTTTAACCAGCCTTCATTATAATACTCAGGGTATTCAAAAGGTTTGTATGGTATTCTTTCGGTAAATAAAGGTACATTCATATTAATTTTCCCATTCTATTGCGAGGTCTACAAAAGGTAAATAAATCACAGTCTGTGAGTGAGTTGGCCCATGATAAGTTCTTACTCCAAATAATATACCTGGATAAAAACCTAATGCCATTGACCAATCTTTATCTTCCTTGCCCTCTGTATTGTTTGACATAATTTTTACTTGATTTTAAATTTGACGTCTTACACTTTGCGTGTACTCCAGGACGTTTTCTTTTTGTTTTTTTTCTGTATTGAAATATATTTAATTTTTTAGCCATAGCATTTTACATTGTATTTATTATGTATAAATTCTAAGTCTTTCCATCTTAAAAAGCCTCTTTGATTAATTGACCATTTAATATAAGTATCAATCTTTCTTTCTTTATATTTAGTTCTTGCTAAATGCTTAGAGGCTTGTTTGTGTTTGTGCATTTTTTCTATGATTTTTTCTCATTTCCTGAATATATCTTATTGTAAGATCACATTCAGCTTGGTTTTGAGGTTTAAACAAAGTTAATGTAGGTGCATGCAAAGATATCCATTCTTTAAATAATTTCCATCTAAGCGGGAAAGCTTCATTAGCTCTTCCTTTACATTCAATTATAAAATCTCTTCCTACAAAATCAGGTTTATATGTAATTGGTAAAATCTTTTTACAACCTCTATTTTTGTAAAGTCCTTTGCCATTCGAGCATCGCTCATATGAATCACCAGAATAATCAAATCCTTCCATTAATGTATAACTTGTTGGTTCATATTCAGCTACTATTTTAGCTTCTTTTAATGCTTTGTACATATACTTTTCAAGCCCTGAAGCAAATTGAATACCATCGTATTCTACTTTTTTACTTTGTACAGGACCTTTTTTCCTTTTATATGTTCTTTTCTTTTTCATAAGTTTCATCTTTGACAAAAGTTCCGTTAATCATTTTGCCTTTTCTGTTTGCTATCTCCTTATAAGCAGAATCAATACAATCTTCTATATTTAGCTTTTCTAAATTTGCTAAATTAGTTAATACAACAACCATATCACCAATAGCATCTTTGATTTCATATCTATTTTTTGTCAATAATGCTTTAGCTAGTTCGCCAGCCTCTTCTTGAAGCTTAACAAATTGCGTGTGGCTATTTCCTTTTTCATATATACCTCTTTCTTTTGCCCATGCTCTTATGTTATCAAACGTCCATGTTCTTGTATCAATTTGTTCCACCAAGCTTTCTAAACTGTTTATTTCGCCAAATGCTTCCCATAAAGCTTTATTGTACACATAGCTTCGCTCACTATTATACATAGATGTATGAGCATTAACAGCTATCCAATTAGCTAATTGCGGGCATAAATGAATTTTACCAAATTCAGTTTCCCAATTTAAACCAACTTGATCGTGCAATCTTCCTTTTAGTTTAGTAAGTGGCACAGGGAATGTAGTAGTTTGTTCGGTTACGTTAATTTTCATTTTAAATAAATTTTTATATAGTTTGTGGTCTTTTCTATATCCATAAGACTGTTGAAGTTCTATCTCTCTGTTTGATATATAATCTATATCATCAGACTGATCAAGAACTTCATATTCTCCAGGCTTATAACCCTGCGTTTGCGTAACTCTTTTATTAAGATCACGTGTAACGCCAATTTTTTTACCTGGAATATGGTATAAATAATAAGTTTCTGTCATTTTTTTCCAACGTTTAAAGGGGCTTTTATTTCGCCCATGTGTTCGTACCCGTGTAATATCATGCTATCCAGTGATGGAATATTAATTTCATTTTGTGAATTAATACCAACGCCAATTGTATCTAATTGTAATACTGGACAATGATATGTATCAGGGTCTCTATACATTAATGTAGTTGCCTGATCAATATGATTATTATAAATATGACAATCGCCAAGCTGACCAATTAATTTACCAGGTTTTAAATTATGACCTTTAGCTAATAGCTCTAATAATAAACCATACATAGCTATGTCATAAGGCAAACCTAAAAATACATCAACTGATCTTTGTTGCCACATTAAATCTAGCTTACCATCATTTACATAGCATTGAAAGCCATAATGACACGGTGGCAAAGCCATATCTTTCATATCAGCAGGATTCCACGCTGATACAACCATTCTTCTTGAATTAGGATTATTGTGTAACTGTAACGATAAATCGTACATCTGATCAACACCATTAAAGTTACGCCATTGCTTGCCATATACTGGGCCTAATGTTTCATCAGTTCTACCAGACCTTTCATAATCTGCTCTCCAGTATTTAACACCATTATCTTCTAAATACTTTAAATCAGTTCTGCCTTGTAATATCCACATAAGCTCAACCTTAGCAGCTTTAAAAGAAACTTTTTTCGTGTATAGCAAAGGGAAACCTAATGCCATATCGTGTCTAATAGTATAACCAAATTTTGATAATGTACCAACTCCGGTTCTATCATTCTTATGTTTGCCGCTATTAAGTATCTCAGATACTAATATCCTATATTGTTCATTTATATTTATCATAATAATATTTACACATTTTATAAAGTTCAGGCCATATTTGTTTACGGTCGTAAATATATGGAGCAAAATTACATTTTTCTCCTCGTTTATATGGACCTAAATTAATACAAATTTTCCAATGATTTTCATCGCCTTGTATACCATATGGTGATATTCTTATATTATTTCTATTACAAAATAACTTCCATTTTTGTTCCTCTTCTGAAGGAATGTAAGAAGGCATTGGCTTAGATTTTCTTCTAGGCATTATGCTTCCCAAGGCATTCGTTCTTCATCTGTTATGCTTACAGGTTCGTGTGGCATAAAACAACCTGATCTTGGTTCCCATTTAAAATGAGCCTCAGCTCCATTTTCACCAAGATTCTGAAACTTAACTTTTAAAACTTTTGCTTTAACAGTTTTTTCTTGATAGTCACGATGAACTAATAATCCATGATAAGATGCATCATACCATTCACCACCACCTTTAATGTTATACATAGTTGGTTCTTCAATTTTACCATTACTATCTTTATACATTTTAGTAGGATGTGCTACAATAAAAACTAATACATCAAACTTTTTAGCAAAACTTTCAATTTTAGTTAAATATTCCATTGTGTATCTGTTTACATCTTCAGTTTTTGCATCAACATCACGTATTTTATTAAATGGGTCTATAACCAAACATTTAATACCTTTACGCTTTACTAACTCAGCGCCTTTACGCAATACAGATTCAAGTGTGTATCTTTCCATGTCAATGAAAAAGAAATTATCATTAACATGCTCTGCTACTTGTTTCCATTTACTTGACCCAATATCTGATCTAGTTGGCATATCTTGCCATACTTTTCTCATTAGCTTATGAGCGTGTAAATATGTTGGTGCATTCTCTGGCGATGCAAATGCAGTTTTCCAGCCATAATTATTATTATAGCCAACACACATTTGATCTACAAAATCCGACTTACCAGATGAAGGAATACCAGTAACTGTAATGAATTGACCAGTATAAGTACTGAATATCCTATCAAAATTACTAAGCCCAACTTGAAAGCCAGGTTTGAAACCGTGTTTAACAAAGTCTGTAACTTCATGTTCTATATCTTTAAAAGTTGTAACATTTTCAAGTGGTACTGGTCTACAATCTTTAATTGTTTCAGCTAAGTCTTCTTTACCATATTTAAGTAAATAATCATTTGCATCTTTGCAATCACTAAAGTTTATTAAGTAACATACTTCAGCACCTAGCCTTCTAATTAATTCTTGTTGTAATGCAGTGCCTGCTTCGTCTTGATCAACTGCTAATATAATTTTTTCTTTGTCTGTAAAATAATCAATACAGTTATCAAGATAATCTAAATTGTTATGGTTAAGTGTTGCACCGTTTGGAACTGATACTACATTTTTAATACCAGCTTCATGGAATGCTAACACATCCATTTCACCTTCAACAATAACACATGTTTCGGTGTTTACAATACTATTTAAATTATAAAAGACTTTCTCAGCACCTTTGTATAATTTAAAATGCTTTCGTCCGTCTCTGTATTTAATATTAATAAGTTCATCACCTATAATATAATTAAACTGGATAGTGTTTTCAACTTGTCCGGTCTGCGGCATATACTCTTTACCTTCAGTAATATTTAAATCATTTAAGGTTTGATATGATATGCCACGATCTTTAAACCATTTATAAACTTTTTCACTTAATTCTTTATACTCAACAATATTTATTGCATCTGGTTTTTCATAAACTTTTGATGGCTCGCCTTTACGTTGATATGTATGTAATTGAAAAGTTGAATCACAGTTATGACAAGTTCCTAATCCACGTTCCCAATCGTAACTAGCACATTGTTGTTTCCGATTTTCAGGTTTACGGTTATGTGAACACAGGGGACAAATCCCCTGCGTTGCACCAACCTTTAAATCGTGCTGGTTAAACTGGTCGATTAAAAATCCGTTAATCTCCGTGTTGTTTACTTGCATCTATAATATTTAAAATGGTAAATCGTCTACTGGTTGAGCAGGTTGAGGTGTAGCAGCCTGAGGCTGTTGTTGTTTAGGAGCAACACCAACATTTTGGTCATTAGTCCATACAACTTTTACATTGCCTAAATAAATTTTCTCAACTTTTGCATCTCTTTCTTCTTTACTTTGTTGAACTGTAATCGGTCCGTTGTTACCGAACTGATCAAGCTCATCGTTTAAAGTAATTGTTATTGGTAAGTATTTACCTTTTGCACCTTCAACAATTTTGTCTTTAGGTATTTTATTAAGGTTAATACTTGTTGCTATAATACTTGCCATTATGCTATTGTTTGAAATAAATTGTTAAACATAGTTCTAAGCTCTGTAGTACCTATATTAGCACCATTAGCTTGTAACCTTCTTCTGAAATTATCTGCTTTTTTACTATAGCTATGTAACCCATCAGTTGCATTAGCGTTAGCATAAAATTCAGTCACAGGAAAAGTCATTCCTGTCATTGCACATTGTTTTGTTGTTACTTTTCTTTTTCTTCCCATAAAATAAAATTAAAGAGTTTTACTAATAAAATATTGTGAAGGTTCGAAACCTTCTGTTTTATAAAATAAATCATACGCTTCACACGCACGTTTTACTTTATCTTGGCCTGATTGTAAAAATTCAGGCGAACAATCAAAAATACCTATTTGTTGCGTACTTTTGTCAATAGCAATAAATATAAATTCATAATTAAATAAATTGCTATAAATGTAAGCTTGACTATCGTAATTGTAACGATATGCTGAGCTTTTAAATTTTGAAAGATCTGCTGTAGTTTTAAGGTCTATAATAAGTTGTTCATCATGATTTATAATGTCAGCTTTACCTTTCCACATTAATCCTTCAAGTTTCGTAATACCAGGTTTTTCGTATTCTACGTTTTCACTACGTATTAAAGATTTACAAACTTTATTGTTTAATACTTTATCAGACAATAATTCTATTTGATCAACCTCATGTTGTAATAAACATAGCTCACCACCTGACATCTCTTTGTAAGCTTTAGTATTTCTAGTTGACGAAGGTATTACTCGGTATTTCTTCAACTTGTTTGGTTCAAGTATAGCGGTGTGAAAATATCCGCCGACTAGAAATGCAGGTCGTTGTGCAACTTCTGCGCCTAAAGCTAAAGGGTTATTTAATAAAGCTTTGATATCACTATTACTTAAGTATTGTTTACCAAAATCGCCATAATAATGTTCATCATCTTTAAGTTTTTCAATAACCTCTTGTCTTGTCATTTACACAGTTTTTAATTCAGCTTCTTGCTGCGGTGTTAATTGATACTTTTTCTTTATTGCATCTATTTTACCACCAGATCTGATATAGCTTTTAGCTTTAGTTATATCGCTTAGCTTATCTTTTCCGTGTGTATTAGTTGCATCAGAATCTTGTGTATCATCAATTAGGAATAAATTACCTAATGCGTACTTTTTACCATAACTCGATGCTGTACCAAATTGTTGTGGAGTTTGCATACCTTTTTGATTCAAGTCCACACCAACTATTGCAACAGCTTCCAGTTCCATACCATCTTGATCAATTAACCTTGCGGTTGATTTAATTATAGGCATAGGCTCTGTTGCGATTAATTCTTCATTAATCGTTACTGCGACTCCTAAATCTAAAAGATAGGGTTTTGTTGCTTCGAGAATGTCTTCGGCGCTTCTGAAGTAGTACTTGCCGAATGAATTAAATCTACTTTTCTTCGATTTAAATTTGGTTTGAATTGTAGCCAGTTTTTGGTTTATGGTCATACTATTATAATTACACGTTTTAAAATTATTTACGTACCGTAACTTACAGATAATCAAGCACTTGCGAGTGATCGACGTTATCTATTAGTTTCTGAACAGCTTGCTTTTTTAGCTCTGAAACTCTAACATAAGCGCTGCTTCCTTCAATGCTCAAAATCTCTGCGATTTTATTTGCAGAGTGTTTTTCACAGTCTAAACCGTAGCTTAATCTTAACACTTGATATTCTTTATCATTCAAATGTTTTTTAAGCAAACCGGTTAAATAAATATTTAATAATCCGATATTATAAGGCTCTGATTTATCTGCTATTTGGTATATCATACTTTCTTCATCATCAGTATTTTTGGGTTTATCATCAATTGATAAAAACATACTGTTGAAAAACATAGCAACCATTTTTTCGTCCTTAGATTTTCTGCGGATTTCATTTAGTTTATGTTCGGGTATTCGCATGTCACCTCTATTGGTATCAATGCCACGTCTAATACCTCCTTTAATTCGTTTTGATAAAAAGGATTTAAGTGTTTTTAATATATCCTCTTGATGTTTCCATTTACCATTTAAATCTTTAAATTTTTCCCAATCAATTTTTCTCACTGCTTTTATTAAACTTAAATTACCTTCTTGCATTATATCCATTATAGTCATAACACCTGAAGCTTGTTGGCTAGTTGAAAATTTCCTACCTATATTTTCTACAAGAGGTAAAAACTTATGTATTAACTCTTGTTCCGTATATACCTGTAGTAACTTTTCTTTTGGTTGAGCTGCAGTTACATCGTTTTTATAACGAATATAATTGGGTATATTATATTTTCTCATAATTCTTTATTTAGTAATTCTTTTTCAAGTTTTAGTTGATTGCCCATATTTCTATATATTGTTCTTGTTGAACATTTAAGAAGTTTAGCAAGTTTACTTATTGTTATTTTTTGTTTACTATCATTTAAATCTAACATGCACTGGTAAATATCCTCTTCAACTATTTTCTTGCTCCTGCCGATCAATTGGCCAACAATACTAAGTTTTTCAGATAATGTAAGTATTTTGTTAGGTTTAAATATTACTTTTCTAATTCTGTTTTTAGGCGGTCGTTCAGCATCAGTTATAAACACTTCATTAACTAATTTATTAAACGCACCACGTGACATTGTAAAGGTAACGAAATTATTTTTAATATTAGCTATATATTCAAAAACTTTTTTAAGTTCTTTCATGTTTAAGTCATTTAGATATTGTATAACTAAGAAATGCCACTTTAAACTTTTATATGTGGTAATCTTAGCCTTGCTTCTAAATAAAGCATAACATTCATAAGTACCGTTTTCATAATAATCATATATATCAGTTGATTCGGTAGGTACATCCGTAATCGGAGTTCTTCCGTATATAATTCTATTATCATGTAGGTATTTAAAATTTCTTTGTGACATTAGCTGCCTACTAATTATTATTTATTAGCTTTTGTCGCCTTTGGCTTATAAGGTTTTCTTATTTTTTTAATCTTGTCTCGTAATCCAAACAAATTTACTGAAATCTGATGTAGGATATGCTTCCTTGTTGTACTCATGTTGTGGTCCATTTAAAATTAATTCAACTTCAACTGCATTATAGCAGTCTTTTTGTGGCCAATTGGCCCATCTGTTTTCCATCTGCATATATTCATATTGATCTGCAGGTAGATTAGATATTTTAATCATCGTGACGGTACACGATACTATTGCCGTCAACGCCATTAAAGTAATCGTCCATAACGCGGAGCGGAGGTGTTTTGTAAGGTACTTCATTTTTATTACATACTTTATGTTTGTCATTTATATAATAGTTCCAGTAACCGTGTATAGCATGTGGTCGTTTATATTCGTCAGGCATACACTGAGGTGGATGTTTATACGGCAACGTCGGCATGTCATTAGGTGCATAAAGCAAAGGCTCTTCACACTTAGTAATTGTCAAATGCTTTTTGCCATAACGTTTAGTATACTCATTACCTAAAGCTAACATATGTTCATATAGCCAATAATAGTGATGAGTACTTTCTCGCACCCAGATAGTTGACGGATGATTTAAATGTGCTTGCTTGTATGGTACATTATGACCATTACCAAACACATGGTGTGCCGTGCATAACATTTGCGCTGATTCAAGGATCATCTTCACTTTATGCTTGTCGTACACATATGATGCCGCCAACTGAGGGTGTTCGTGTAAGTAAAATATATTCATTTATTCGTGTAAGGTTCTTATTATAAACATAAGTACTATAAAACCTATTATAATTATTGCTTCCATTTTATTATTTTAATACATCTTTAGCTTTTTCAATATAGTTTACAGCATCCATCAATTCTTCTTGAATGTGTGTTAGCCATACGTCAAGAGGTTGATCGTCGTTTTTTAGTGTAACACCGTATTTTTTAAAACCAACGTCTGAACGTGATTTAATTTTTTGTATTACTCTATCAATTATTATATCTCTACTCATATCTTTTGTTATTTAATCTGTTATAATGTTTATCTAGTAATATGTTTGCAACTTCTTTGCTAATCATATTATCATTGTATAGTTGCCATATTAGTTTACTCATAATTTCTGATACATTTAAATAATGGGTGTCTGTAACTACCCGCATTAGTTCTTTGAAAATAAGTAAACGTAGCACGCTGGCCAATATAGTCTTGAATGTTTTCAAGCATATTCTTCAGGTCTTTGTAATTGTAGCCTTTACCCGGAGGACAACCAAACTTGTTGCCATCATCATCCATCATTAGGAATTTACCAAGCGTGCCTGTTCGTTTACCTTTACCAATTTCATAGCCCACGATCGTCGCTTCGGTGTCGCTAAAGTCTTTGAACTTCATTAACCCGTAAGATCGGCCGTGCTTATATAAAGCGCTACCGTCACGTAGTATAGAGCCCTCGTAACCGTTAGAGAGAAACGCATCGCAGTGCATATTCAAAGCCTCTTCGTGTTTTCTTACTCTGTAAGATGGCACGTGTTTGATACTTGCACAGTAGAAATCTGCAGTATTTAAGTTATGCATTCTAGTTGAATACTTTTCATAATGAGAATCCATTGAGAAATAATCGTATACATGAAACTGTATTAGGTGTTGTGCATTACGTCTGTCTTCTTCGGTTGGCTTTTGCTTTCTCACAAGCGAAATGATTTTTTCAAAATCGTGTTTCAACTTATGATTATACAATTCGCCGTCGAGTACTACATCAGGTTGTTGTTCAAAGAAAGGTTTAAGAGCCATTTCAATATGTCTAAGGTTCATAAACTTTTTGTCGCCTCTTGAGTAAGCACCATTTGCAGTAAATACGCATCTGACGCCGTCAAGCTTTGGTTGTATGTAATACCCATCTGGTTGTGTATAATCAACTCTGTTGATATCAAACTTGTGGGCTAGCATTGGTTTTATCATTTTAATCTTTTTTTAAGGTTATTTATTCTTTTTTTCATAAACGCAGCGTGTTCATATTCTTCATCTGCTTCATACTTTTTCATTACAGAAGTTAGTTGTTTTATTTCATCCCATATAATTTCTTTTTCTGAAACTATACCAGAATATATATCTTCTTTAGCTTCCTTTTGTCGTATGACATCAGCTCCATAATCAGCGGTTTCAGGATTAATAAATTCATCATATAAATCTATTTTAATTCGGTTATATAATGCTTTATATTCTTCCTCACTCATATTTATATTATCCATATGTATTCGTGTTTAGTCTGTAATTGATTTTTTTAATATATTATTACATATAAGTAAAGCGGACATAGCTTTTTCTACATTATCAAGACTAAGATTTACTTTGTTTGATTCTGTATTTCTATCATTTCTAATTTCACCAGCAGCAAAGTCTGTATAATCCATTTCATCTGTATATTTATCGAGGATTTGTTGTGGTGTATAGCAAAATACTTTTCTGCTAGCCCATACGTCATAACAAAATATTAATGGGTCATCACCGTCATAAAATATAATATAAGTGTATTGATGGTCTATTTCATCAGGGTTATTATATAAATAGCAACTGTCATAGTAATGATCGAATACTAGTTTTGCCGCTAATGCTGAACCATCTTGTCTACTATTTACTTTCATCCAGTTTGCTAATTGTACACCTTGCCATTCAGGATAACCATCGTGGTGTAAATACATATTAACTTTACTATATTCAGCCATAGTTGATGGTGTAATGTCCATCATACTTAATGTAAAAGCTTCGTAGTGTTTTTTGTTCACTACCATTGTTAAGTTTCTTGTTGCCATAATTAATCTAATAATACCATATAGGCTTTAGGGTTATTTTTTCTGAACCATCTCAAACCTTTTTCAAGGTCTACAATTAATTGTTGAGTGTTATCAGAATTTAAACTATAATCTTGTTCAACAGTATATGTTGCACCAATTATAAAATCATACATACTTAATTCCGGTCCGGTTAATTTGTATGTTTCTCCGCTAAACGGATTTCTAACTATATCACCTTTAGCGTACCAATCGCCGGTAAACCAATCGGGTTTATTCTGCTTCTTCATATTCATATCCATCGTTTATTACTTCGTCAACTTTATCTGCATGTAAATCATCATATACATCAGACCACCATGTTTCTAACTCGTAGTTAAAATCATATTCCATATCGTCCCATATATGGTCAGCAATCCACACATCTCTACCTTGTACTAAAGTAGTAATAGCTTCTTCAGTAAATGCTTGATGGTCAGCGTAATAATATATTTCACTACAAAAATCTTTTGGACCGTCATGGTGAGTTGTCATTGCATATACGTCATAGCTATCTGCAGTTGATTCAGTATATATTAATAAGCCTTCGCTACCCTGTGCCCAAGCACTTGTATTATCTAGATTACCACCGTACTCAGTAGCAATATAGTCTAAAAGCCATCCCGCGTCTGGCTCTCTCATTATACCGTCTTCAACTTCTAGTTTTTCAACGATATCATCATAAGTTAGTTTCTCGTTTTTCATTTATTAAATTTAAAATATATTCATATATGGCTTTCTGCCTTTTCTTGTACTCAATTACACTTAAATGTAATTCCATAGGTACAAACTTAGTTGCTAGACCGTTATCAATATCGAATTGGTCTGCTACTATTTCGTTTTCGATTGCTTTTATTTTAGCGTAAACTTTGTCGTAAGCACTTGTATTTAAACTCATTTCTTAATAATTTCATCACCGTACAACATACCATCAATTGTTAGTTTTCTAGTATCAAGGTCAGCCCATAATACTAAATCTTTAATGTTAGCAATTGATAATTCTTGCCATAGTGTTTTAGACATTAAAGTGTATTTGATTCTACTCACTGATTCATATTTTTTACAGTTTTCGTTCAGTGCTTTTCTGAATTTTGGTTTTAATTGTTTGTATAAGTTTTCCATATCGTTTATATTATCTATATTAGTTCGTATTTAGTCTGTAATACCATTATAATCACTTGCTGGTGTTAGCATCCACTCACAATTATTTGCGTTGTGGTCATTTTCTTTTAGAAAATCTTCATGAGTATAGTCATCATCCCAAAATACTTCGGTGACTTCATACTTGTGTACTGTTCCTTCCTCGAAGTCTAGCACCCACATATACATATTATCTATCATACCATTTCTTCATAAATGCCGATTAACTCACTGGTTACCAGCGTTATACATGCCGCTACTATATTGAAAGGTATTAGCGTATACCCGACAATTCTTACTATACTCTTCAGAATTGACACATAAAAATGTTTCTTTGCGTTTGGATGTTCCATAGTGGACGCGGCAGGATTCGAACCTGCGTTACCGAGTTTCGGTTGGATTCAGCTTTCGCTTACTGTTACCGAGTTTCGGTCAATACCTCATCGCGCCCTAAAAGGTGAGCTTCATCGAGCCTCTCTTTGCAACCTCGTCAGGTACTACACGCCAACGACCACGCATTTGTGGGTACGACGTCGAGCCTTTAATCCACTCACCTATCAGGCAATTCACTTACGTGTAAGTTAGTGTGATAAATGCGCCCGTTTACACTAAGTGTACGCTGCCTCGACTTACTTTCTCTCCTATTTCTTACCTATTAAGCTACTCGTCCTGTGTTATTTTCTTCGCCAAGATTTATGTACCGCAGCGCTAAGCTCTTGACTTACTACTTGCACTTCTATCATTTGTTTGTTGGCAATGATAGGTACATAACTGTATTGTTGTACGGTTGAACAGTTAACACACGTATTATAACCGAGCTTTACTCGCCCGATTGGTATTATATTATTGCATTTACATTTTTTCATACAATTATATTATCTATTTAGAATCGTGTTTAGTTTGTATTTCGTTATACATTATTTCAATTGCTCGTTTCATGACGTGTGAATGTATAGCATTATAGGTGTCACCTTCTTGAGGATAATCCTCTAATTGCCAATCTATACTATCATACATCAATTCTTTAGTGACATCTGCTACTCCTCTAGCAATATTGTCTAATTCTTTCATTTTACTCATAGTATTCTATTATTATATTTGAATAAATTTACTGATGCTTGTCTGAATTCCCATTCTTTTTTACGGTAATTTCGATCGACACACCATTTGTACCAAGCTCTAGTCATATTGTTAGAACCATATTTTGCTTCAAATTCTTCAACTTGTTTAAGTTTTCTTGTAATTTGTTCCGCTGGGTAGTCTTTAAATTGCATAGTATAATTTTATTCCTTCGACGTAATCTTCAACAGTTACCCATTTTTCAATATCGTTAACGTAAATCATTCCGTCTATTATGTGTTCGTTTTCAAAATTCATATCATATATATTATCCATTGTTGTTCGTATTTAGTTTGTAAATTAAATATATTACCGCAATAGTATTTATAATTCCAAGTATTAATGGTGCATAATCCATTGCGATGTAGTGAGAATACAATTCATGGTTGTGCATTGCATTAATTGCCTCATCTACCTTTAACATCATATTTATTTCTTCACCTGTATAACTTTTAACCCAAGTGTCATAGTTTTCAACTGGAACACCATAGTCCCAAGTTATACTGCTTTCTGTTTCTTCTATTATATATTCTTCCATTTTATTTAATTTTATAGTGTTGAGTAGGATTCACTGAATAATATGCCCACCTACCTTTATAAGCATATGATTTACCTTTTCTGTATGTAGATTTTTGTGGTACTTTGTAACGTCTATTACCCATACCACTACAACTTCCGTGTACTTTTGCCATTTCATAATGGTCATGAGCTTGTTTTTTCTGTTTATTAGCTACATACTCTAGTAACTCTTTCATATTATTTACTTTCATATAGTTATTGTGGTATTAAAATGTTCGTGTATTTCCGCAATTGCATTACAAAAATCCGGTCGGTCGATTGTACCGTCATTTAGTTTGGTTAGTTGAAAACCTATTTCAGTCATTAATTCTTCAAAATTTTCCATATGTATTTTATTATATTATCTATTTAGTATCGTATTTAGTTTGTGTTTCTAATACACCATTTTTGTGTACCATAGTATCAAGTCTTCGAGGTATTCTTTATTTATTAGTTCTTCTAAACTATAGTCATTTAAGTTTATTACTTGGTATACTACATCACCGTATTCCATTACTAAATCTACTAAGTTAGTAATTATATTTTGTACATCGTCATAATGACGGTTGTGTTTATCTCTTTTTGGGAAGTACAGTAGTTCACTATATTCTTGAATTACTTCATTATATATTTCTTCTCTATCTTTTAAATTTTTCATTTTAGTGTATTTAGTAAGTTATTAATTATTTTATTTATTTCTTTTTTAGAAGTTAGGTGAAAATGTTGGTAAAATTTATTATTTTCTTTAATTTCTAAATCATATAGTTTATATTCTTTTGAATAGTAAATAGTGAATGTATAGTATTTCATTTTAGTAAGTTAATAATCTTTTATAATATTCTTCTATAGTTTCATTATATTTCATTTCTATATTTACTATTGAAAATATATAGTTTTCATTTTCTATTTGTTTTTCTGAACCATAGTAGTTTTGGTTATTTTTAATTTCATTTAATTCTTTTGAAATGAAATGTTGTAGTGAATTTAGTTTAGACATATTATTAATTTTTTTTAGTTACATTTATATTATCTATTTACTGTCGTATTTAGTTTGTAAAGGTGTAACTTTGTTTAATAGTTTAAACGGTGTTACTGGTGTACGGACGAAGTCCTAAATGATTAAATTATTTTATTAATTTACTATCATTTTAAGTAAAGTATGACATTAGGTAATTAAGTATATATTAATAACTAGCTAATGTCACCATTTTTACTAGGTTCTGTTCAACTGTATTTATACTCGAGAGAACACATTTCAACACCGAGTCGATCGAATTACTTAGTTAAGTCAATTCTTTCGATTACTACATCTCTGACATTACTAGGCATGTCGGTAGATTGAGACCAATAACCTCTTTTAATCCAACATGGCATTAATTTAAGCTTTGGTAACATTACTTTTAATACTTCATCGTGATTATAAGTAATTTGTTGGCCTTTATTGTTTACAAAGGTAATGATTTGATTTCTACCATACCAGTTATTTCTTACTACAAAGTTATTTCTAGTAATTGGTGGAAAGATTTCAGATAACTCAGTTTTACTTAGTTTACTGATTGCATTGTTTAATTTAGATTGATTCATAATTTTAATTTTTATTTAGTTATTTACTTATTTATTTACATTTATATTATCGAAACAGTAACGTGTTTGGTTTGTAAAGTAAAAAGGTAAAAAGTTTAGTAAAAAAGTCAAAAAAAAGGGGCCCGTGGGGGTAAAAAAAGTCATTTTCTTGTTGAGAGTAGTAGGTGTATGTAGTAGTGTAACATTTTACCTCCCTATAATCAATACTTTTTATGACAGTAGGTTATTAAATATAATTAATAAGTAACTATTGTCGCATTACACGCACCTATATAAGATTATACGCAGTAAACCCAGTAAAAAACGTGTAATATTAAGTATCATAGTGCGCTTCACAAAAAGCCCACACAGAATAATGCAAAAATAAAAAGAAAAAATGGCAATAATCTACTCTTACCCTACATTAACTCCACAGTTTGCAGATAAGGTACTAGGAAGTAACCTAGTTGACGCATCTGGCAACGCAGTATCCGGTAATCCTACCGTGCAATACTCATTTACAGACATAAAAGCACTCGTGGATCAAAATTTCATAGAACAACTTACTTCATCTAGTAATGATAGCGGTGTTGCTGGCATTCCCGCCAGTCAAGGCCCATCAGCTGCTAACACAATACACCAAATTATTTTCGGACCGGCTAATGCAACGTCTAGTAATGTAACTATCGATGCTGCGGGTAAAGTAACATGGCTGACAGAAGGCACATATTATGTAACACAGGAATATTATTTAGGCGGTACAACCAATCCTAATATATTATTTACTTTATTTAGAACATTTGACGGCACCAATCAAGTAGGGCCGACACATATACATAAAGGTATAATTCAATCAAATAATGATTTACACAGAATAGTGATCAATCAAATGGTAAATATTACCGCTGATCAAATAAACAGCTATCACGTGTATCAAATGGTAAGAGATTCTGGAGGTTCACCTAATGACGGTAAATTATACCAAGTTTTAAACAACAACAGTTGGACCAGTACGCCAAACGCACAAATAACAATTTCAAAATTAATATAACATGGCAATAATATACTCATATCCCACGGTTATACCTACAGCCAATGATTTAGTTTTAGGTACAGATGTAGATGCAGCGGATAAACCGACCAAAAATTTTACAGTACAGAGTATTATTGACCTTGTTACTGTATCGGGAAACAATTTACAAGCGGTATTAGATAACGGGAATACTGCTACACAAAATATAATATTAACCGGTAATATATCCGCAACACAATATACAGATGGTACTATGAGTATTATTGGTGGGGCTGGTTCTGGTTTTTCAAGTATAACATCTACGGATTTTGCAGGTAACCTTACAGGTATTATAAAAGCAGGATCCAGTATTGAAAGTACAGTAACCGGTGTTACACAAGCACAAGGTGACAATAGTACTAAATTAGCAACAACCGCTTATGTAGACGGTAAGGTGGATACATCAGTATTACAATATTTAGGTGATGCGACTGGACCTTTTGATTTAAATTTAGTAAACGATGATTTTAAAATAGCGGGTACAGCAAATGAAATAATAACAACAGCAACTACAGTAGCTGGTAACGTTGGTACTATAACTTTAGCTTTCCCATCCGGTGGTGTTACATTACCAAATGGATCTATTGCTACTACACAGTTAGCCACAGATAACTCAACTAAAATAGCAACAACAGCATTTGTGCATAGTCACAGTGCAGCACAAGATTTAGATTTTTCTGCTAACAGTGGATCGGGTTCTGTATTATTAGACAGTCAAACATTTAATATAGTTGGTACTACAAACCAAATTACAACAACAGGTAGTGGACAAACATTAACGTTGGCTTTAACTCCTTCGGTAACCATATCTGGAACATATACAGGTGCTACATTTTCAGGTGATCTGAACGGTACAATAAATACAGCAACAACAGGTGTAACACAAGCGCCAGGTAATAATTCTACAAAAATTGCCACAACAGCATACGTTGATAATGCAGCGGGTTCAAAAACACTTTCATATAAAGATAACAGCGCTACAGTACATACTTTAAATTTAACATCTGATGATTTAGAATTTTTAGGTGATAGCAATATAACTGTTACTGCAGCAGCGGTAGCAGCTAATGTAGGTACAATTACTGTAGATTTAAATAATAGTGTAAATATATCAGGTACAATGACAGCTGGTACATTTACAGATGGTACATTTACTGGATCAAGTGGTACATATACTGGTTATGCTAGTATAACATCAACTGTATTTGTTGGCGCTTTAACAGGTAATGCTAGTTCGGCTACACAATTAGCTTCCGCTGGTAATATTACTTTAACAGGTGATACGTCTTCAACAGGTGGTCCATACACATATACATCAGGTGGTAACTTAAATATCGCAACCACAATTGCCGATACAACAGTTACAGGCAAACTATTAACTAATTTACCAACACCAACATCTTCAGCAATTGCAGCTTCAGATACTATACTTGCTGCGATGGCTAAATTACAAGGACAAATATCAGGTGTATCACAAGGATTGGTTTACAAAGGAACATGGAACGCAAGTACCAATACACCAACACTTGCTAGTGGTACAGGTACTACAGGTAACTTCTATATAGTAAGTGTTGCTGGTAATACAAACTTAGACGGTATTACGGATTGGCAAGTTGGTGACTGGGCTATATTTGTGGAAGTTGGTGGTACAGATACATGGCAAAAAATTGATCAAACAAATGAAGTGTTAGGATCGGGTACTGCAAACTATGTAACCAAATGGACAAGCACTAATACAATTGGTACTGGACTTATAACTGATGACGGCACAGATGTTACAGTAGGTAACTCTGGTAATTTAATTGTTGAAGGCAATACAACATTAGGTAATGCAGATTCAGATACAACATTAATTAAAGGACCTGGTACTGCAGATAAAAACTTTATAATACATGAAGGTTTAGGTGTAGGTACTACTCCAAGTTATGGTAGTGCCGGTCAGATATTATCATCCGGTGGTAGTGCAGCAGCAGCAAATGTATGGATAGACAACCAACAAGGTACTGTAACATCAATAGCCACAAACAACGGATTAACCGGTGGTACAATCACAACATCAGGTACAATAGGTATAGATACGGTTGGTACTAATAATGCTATTGAATTTTTACAAGCGGCAACACCTGCATTCCAAGATATAATTTGGTTTAGTGATGTTAATGATTCAAGCACACTTAGAAAATGTACAATAGCAGATCTTGAAGGAATATTAGGGCCATACTTACCACTTGCTGGTGGAACAATGGCTGGTGCTATAAACATGGGTACCAACAATATTACTAATGGTGGTACTGCTACATTTACAACTTTTTCAGGAGATTTAAATGGAACTATAAATACTGCAACCACTGCAGTTACTCAAGCTCAAGGTAACAATTCTACCAAAGTGGCAACTACAGCTTATGTGGATGCTGCAATCGGTAATTCAACATTAGCTGAAGTTTTAGCAAATGGAAATACTACAGGTGGAACAGATATAGCAGTAAGCGCAAATGATGATATAACTTTTACAGATACAAGTAAAGCTATATTTGGTGCTGGAAGTGATCTTCAAATATATCACGATGGTAGTAATAGTTATATAAAAGATGTTGGTACTGGAGATTTAAGAATATGGGGAGATAATGTAAGTATAGGAAATGCATCAGGAAATAAAGTATTTTTTAACAATAGTGGTGTAGCAGAATTATATTATACAGGAGGTGCTAAAAAGCTTCAAACAATAAACACTGGTGTTAGTGTAACAGGTGATATACTTTTAACTGGTAAGCAAGTATTTGAAAATAATCAAGAATTAAGATGGAAAGATAGTGGTGGAAATGAAAGAACTACTTTAGAATTAGATTCATCTAACGATTTATATTTAGGAACATCAGCAGGTGGAAATTTATATTTAGTAAATGGTTCAAGTTATACAACTGCAGTAACAATAGATGTTAATCAAAATATTAAATTTGATGACTATGGTTCTGGTAATAATACTGGAACTGCAACTTATAACTTAGAAGTTGATTCATCAGGTAATATTATAGAAACACCGGCTGTAAATCCAGGTGGTGGAGGTGGAACATTCCATGGTGATCAAGCTGTAACAACCGGTAGTGCAGCTCTTACTTTTACATTAAAAAGAGCAACAACTGGAACTTTAATATTTGATGTGTGGTTTACTTCAGAAACTAGCACAGCCACATCTGTTGCTAAAAAGTATGTAGTAGCTCATTCAAGTAATACAACTCCAGTATATAATAAAATTTTAGATACAGGTCCAGATGGATCAAATGACTTTACTGTAACATTTGCTAATGCAACTACAACTGCCACAGGCGATTCAGTTACTTGTAGTATTCAAGCTAGTGGTATAAATCAAAACATAGGTTATACAGTTCAAGTTGGATATGATAGTGCTAATGCTCTTACATTTACAGCTGCTTCATAAAAATAATATATGGCTAATTTAACTAATATAAATAATAAATTCCTAGTAACAACTGGAGGAAATGTTGGTATTGGAACTACATCGCCTACAGTTATGTTACATCTTGCAAGCAACAATCCAAAAATAAGACTACAAGATACAGATGGGGGTTACACTGAATTTTCAGCTAATAACACGGATTTAGTTATAAAAGTAGACCCTGATAATGTAGTAGGAAGCTCTACAATGCAGTTTGAAATAGACGGTTCAGAATATATGAGGATAGCTACAAATGGGAATGTAGGCATCGGAACAACTTCTCCTAGTTCTCTTTTAACTTTAAACGCTGCAAGTGGTGGAGCTTTACAATGGCAATACAATGGTGGAAACTATTTAAGAATTGAAGCAGATTCAGGAGGTGGTTCTTATTATGCAGCAGCAGGATTATATCATAGATTTTTTACTTCTGGTTCAGAAAGAATGCGTATAGATAGTTCTGGTATAACAACTTTAACAGCAGAAGGCTATCAATTAGCTATCGAAGATTTAAGTAGTGGAAATATAAGCGAAATATTGACATCTAATACTGCTATGGGCTTTTTTGCAGATAGAGCAAATGCTGTTGCAGGAACATCAATGATATTTAGTATTGACAATAGTACTAAAATGACTATAGATAGTTCAGGAAACGTAGGAATCGGAACAACTGGACCCGTATATCCTTTGGATGTTCGTAGATCAGATTTTGGGGTTATGGCCTCATTTAGAGTTGAAGATGGATCAAGTAATCCTAGATTAATATTTTATGGCAATGCAAACGGTAGTAATATACAAACTACTTGGTCATCAGGGGCTAGTAATTTAATGTTCCATGTTGGTGGCTCCGAAGGTGGTGCGTCAGAAGTAATGAGAATTGATTCAGCGGGACAAGTAGGGATCGGAACAACATCGCCTTCTTATAAATTAGATGTTGAATCATCTAGCAATAGTGTAGCTGGTGTATATATACAAGCTGGTAAATCATCGCAAGGCGAAATACAAAATACTGGGTTGATTGTAGGAAGTAGAACTGATATGTCAACCAATGATTATTTAGGTATAAGTTTTACAGGTAATGCTGCTACTCCAGCTAGAGGTAGAGCAGCTATTGGTGTAAAATCTACAAATGGAACATCCGCAATGGATTTAGTATTTATGACTAGAAATGCTGCTGATGGAAGCCAATTAGGAAGTGCTGATGAAAAAATGCGTATTGATAGTTCAGGAAATGTTTCTATTGCTCGAACAACTGCGAATGTTGGGGGTGCGCCAAGTGGAACAGATGGTAGATTTAATGTATATACTAATGTAGGTTCAAGTGCTTGGGCACAGCAAATGAGACACGATAGCACAACTGGAAATGGATTATTTATAAGAGCAGGTGCAAGTTCTAGTTATTATACAGCATATTTCGCAGGATATGATGAGTCGAATGTTCATTTTGTTGTAAAGGGTGATGGAAAAGTAGGTATTGGAACTGCATCGCCCTCAAAGCAATTAATGTTATATGGTAATACACCTTTTATAAGATTAGAAGATAGCCAAGGTGGAAGTAAAAGATTAGATTTATGGGTGGATTCAAATGCAGTAGCTCATATTGATGCAAATCAGTCAGCCCAACAAATAACATTTAGAACGGCAAGTACAGATAGATTAAGAATAACAAATGCAGGAAACGTAGGAATAGGAACAACTTCGCCAGCAGAAAAATTGGTTGTAGCCGGTAATATAAAAGCAAATGATGTAGATGGTAAATTTTATACTAATGTATATGTTCTTGCTGCTTCGGATACTTTTGTAAATACAGTAACAGTTACTGGGACATGTTTATATGAATATACTATTGCTGTAAATCCTAATACTGCAGGCTCAAGTGCATATGTGGATTATTATTATGGAAAAGTGGGTATAGGTATTGGCTGGAATGGTAGTGCTGTAACACAATATATATTTCAAGATGCAGATGAAACAGCACCTAGAAGCTTATATAGTTCAGGAGGTGGTAATATATCTATAAGTATTAGAATGATTTATAGTGGTGGTGTATATACTGAATTACCAGCAAATACAACAGCTGTTATAAGATTCCAAGGATTTTCAACTTCTAACACTGGAACAATATATTTAAGAAGATTAGCATAAATAAATAAACAAATAAATAAATAAATAAATAATTAAACAAATGGCAATTACTTACAAATGGGATATCCCACAAATGAATGCTCACATACAAGCAGAAGGTGAGCAAAATGTAATTTACACAGTGCACTGGAGATATTCAGGATCTGAAGAAGTTAGTGGTGTAGAATACTCAGATACAATTATTGGAGCTCAAAGCTTTACTTACAAAGCTGGAGAACCTTTTGTACCTTATGAAGATTCAGAAGCGTTTGAAAACGTAGTTATAGGATGGCTCGAAGACGCATTAGATGTACCAGCAATGGCTAAATCTATTGAAGACAATATTAAGCTTCAAATTACTCCAGTAAATGAAGATTTATACTTTACTTGGCAAAATCCAACTCCTCCACCGGTAGAAGAGCCTGTTGAAGAAGGAGAATAAGGTAAATTTTAAAAAAAACAAGTAATACTATAATTGAAACCTATATTGCAAAAGCAATATAACCAAAATAACGTTTAACCTAAAACCAAAACAATGACGTATTTTTATTACAAGACTAATACGTGGAATAGTCAACCACAAATTTCCGAAGACCAAATTAAATTTTGGAAACACCTTTCAGAAAAGAA
>BCSF01000250.1_pt1 | contig 23221 bp, 15 predicted proteins | sample 1016431 | NCBI WGS metagenome assembly BCSF01 (sample SAMD00045685;SAMD00045686;SAMD00045687;SAMD00045688;SAMD00045689;SAMD00045690;SAMD00045691;SAMD00045692;SAMD00045684;SAMD00045690;SAMD00045691;SAMD00045692;SAMD00045684;SAMD00045685;SAMD00045686;SAMD00045687;SAMD00045688;SAMD00045689, study...
TCCTCACACATCTTATGCACAGCTGTTCCTCTATTTGCAGCTGTTCTTGCAATATAATTTGCAACATCTTCACCTACCCTTTTTCTCCACTCGTGTAAACCTTTTTTATTTCTTACAGATAACACTGTGGTAATAGATGGGTATAGTTTTCCTTCTGGTGTTTCATATCCACGACCACCATCTGGTAACGCATTGTTCTTTTGTTTAATCTTTGGTAGTTCTACCGTTTGATGTTCAAACTGCATTTTCATTCTCTCTCCACTTTTTTCTCATTGTCTGATATGTTTCATCATACGCAGCTAAATCTCGTATATTCTTGAATATTTTTGCAGACAGAGCCTTATCACTTGTAAGTGCATCTGGTTCTTGTGGTTTGATTGTCCTGTCTGGATTATACTTCTTACCGTCTTTGTGGTTTGCATATCTTCTTGCACGAGTAAATCCCATCTCTAAAAACTTACGACACATATCCATACCTATGAAGTCACCTTTATTTTTGTAACTCTCAAACATTTGGTATATCTTATCTGCACTTCGTCTTGCTGTATCTGGAGTTTTAAATCTCCAGTGTTTACAGATAATATCTGTATATGGACGAACTAAAAGAACACCTTGTTCACCACGACCTATGCGATAAAACTTTCTATTCTCTTGTTTTTTGAAATCTATTTTTTTGTAATCTAGTTTATAATCAAATTCTTTCATTCATCACTCACATTTATATTATTCCTCCTTTAGTTCACCGTACAAAAGTGCGACTGTCATATCAATAGATGGTGTTGGTGAGTATGATACAACAACAATTTCAAAATATGATGGGGGTGTGTTAGATGTTCAAACTATATCTTCTTACCCACATTCTTTAGGGTTATTTTATTCTGCAATGACTTCCTTTTTAGGTTTTAGACCTAATGAAGGAGAATATAAAGTCATGGGGTTATCGTCCTACGGTAAAAAAACTAAGATGATTGAGAAGGTTAGTAAATTGATAACTTTTGAAAACGGAGAGATCAAATGTAATTTGAAATATTTTAATTGGCATAAATCGGATAAGATTATGTACAACTATGAATTATCAGAATTATTGGGAATTTTACCAAGACTACCTGAAGAAAAAATACTCATTAAACATAAGGATTTAGCGTTTGCGGTTCAATATGTTTATGAATATGTCTTTTTCCAATTATTGTCATATTTCGGGGAAGAACATCAAAATAAAAATCTATGTTTAGGTGGTGGTTGTGCATATAATGGGTTGGCAAACGGTAAGATATATTATAAAACCGGATTTAGAAATGTATGGATACCTCCTGCACCTTCTGATGCGGGATCATCAATAGGTTCGGTTATAAACTATCATGTAAATAAAGGTAATGAAGTTGAAATACCTGAAACACCTTTTTTAGGGCCATCGTATAATTTAACAAAAAGTATAAAAGGACATTTGAAGGGTAGGAGGTCTTTTTTTGTGGGTCATGATAATATATATAGGGTCGTTGCTAAAGAAATAAGAAGAGGTAAAGTTGTTGGTTGGTTTAGAGGGAGTATCGAATTTGGTGCAAGGGCTTTAGGTAACAGATCTATTTTGGCAGACCCCACCAACCCCAAAATGAAAGACAGAATAAATAAAATGGTTAAGAGAAGAGAAGGTTTTAGACCTTTCGCACCTATGGTGACTAAAGAGAGACAAACTGAATACTTCGAATTAAGAAATGATTTACCTTATATGAACCAAGTAGTCAGAGTTAAAGAAAGGTATAGGGATACTTTGACCTCAACCACACACGTCGATGGGACTGCGAGAGTACAAACGGTATATCGAAATAACGACATACATAATTTATTACGTGAATTTGAAAAAATAACTTCCCACCCTGTTTTACTAAACACTTCTTTTAATATTAAAGATAAAACAATGGTTTTAACACCTAAAGATGCAATTAATACTTTTGATGAAACAGATATAGATGTTTTAGTCTTAGGTAATTACATAATTTTTAAATGATGATAAAAAAAATAATTCAATGGTTTAAAGACCGAAAACAAAAAAATGAGAGAGAAAAAAGGTATAAGGAAAAAATAGAGAGGTTGAAAAAACAAGACCCATTTACTTATAAACATTAATATGAAGGTAGTTCATACATATATAGACAGACAGAACTTAATATGGAAAGAGTTATTATACACTCAGTACTTAAGTGCGATTCTTGCAAAAAAACATTATGGAAATATTAGTTTTTATGGTGATGAATTCTCATGTAAACAAGTTAAAGATTTAGGTCTACCGTATGATGAGATAAACCAAGACATACTCAATACTAAGGACTGTGAGACGTGGAGTGTACCTAAAATAAAAGTATTCGAATCAATTAAAGAACCTTTTCTTCATATTGATACCGATACATTACTTTTTAGTAAGATATTATTCGATAGATATGATAGTGATTATCTCTTTAGTCATAGGGACATGTATATTGGAGGTAAGGGAGACACACTTAAAAATCTGTTCACTTATTGGTTTTGTAATTTAGATGATAGAGAAATGGATAAAAATAAATATCCGTTCAGGTCCTTAGTTAAAGATAGTAATGGGAAAATACCAAAGATACTATTAGAAACTACCTCAAAAAACATGGACTACCCACACGTCAATAGGACTTACAGTAAATTATTTTTTGATCTAATGGAAAGTATGTCAGATAAGGTTTTTGACAGTGCTCATTTCGAATCAATACCGAATATGAATATAACATACATAAGAAATCATGAAACTTTTAGTAAGGTATGTAGAGAAACTTTAGATCATTACAATTTAAATAAATCAAGAATAGATGATGAGGTTTATGGTTCTTGTTACATAGAACAACTTATGTTACATACCAACTTGAGGTTATATGATAAAAAATATAGAAAGTCGAGTAAAAAAGGAAAGAACTTTATATTTCACGACATCCCAACAACAACCACAGATGCACATAATAATGTACCTAAAATTGATGATGTTAAATTCCCTTTTAAGTTGAATATAAATAATGATAATCATTTTAAATTATCTGATCCAAACGAAATTATAATCTCCCCACTATCTATAACTCAACCAAAACCAAATGATTTTTATGAATTATCAATCAATGATATTCAGGACATTAAAAATTATTTTGATCATGAATTTAATGGGTTTTTTCATACTACTTACATGAAATGGTTCGATATAATACAAGCAATCATTATTCATAAGTTAAGGAAAGAGATAGGTGACGATGAAATAAGGAAAATACACGGGTACTTTAAGACAAGATATCCTGTTAGGAAATTGCCCACTATTTCGGGTGGAGAAAGTCTATATACTAAACTTACTGGTTTCAAATTCTCGATTACCACGTCTGTAATTTAAAAAAAAACAATTTGGTTCTTATAAATCTTACCAAAACTAAATTACTATTGAATTATAAAGTATTTATCTAATAAGAAAAACGTATTTATAGATGAATATATTTGATCCACACATTACGGGATCCCTTTCCGTATCAGCATCTGCCGAGATACAAGGGGATTTGATAGTATCGGGAACTATTTTCGGTACAGCACAAATTAACGGAACTGTTGATGATGCCATAAGTGCGTCACATGCGGCTTCTTACCTACTCACATCAAGTTTTAACGACTACAAAGATACTGCGGCTACTACGGGTAGTAACGTGTTTATTGGGGATCAAACAATTAGTGGATCATTGTTACCCCAAGGAACACTTACTCATGATTTGGGTAGCGACACTAAAAGGTGGAACGATATATATTTGGCGGGAAGTACTATTGATTTAGGTGGTACAAAAATAACTAAGGATAGTAATGGTGATGTTGAATTAAAAGATGGATCAGATACGTTAAAAAGATTAATTGCGTCCGAGATTGAGTTAGGTCACGGATCGAACAAGAAAGTTCTTAAAATAAATAATGGTCGTTTAAAGTTAATGGCAACTAACGACAGTGACGAAGAATTGGCACAATTATCAGGTTCGTTCACTGGTTCCTTTAGGGGAGATGGTAGTGGTTTGATTAATGTTCCTGCAAGTGGGGTTACGGGTTTAAGTTTAGATAGGATTGTAAGTACGTCAGCCACCGCATCCATATCAAGTGATGGGTTAATAACCAATGTATCTATTATACCTGACATTACAAATACAATAGATTTAGGTGCACCCGACAAAGAATGGAGAGACCTTTATCTATCGTCAGGTTCATTATATATAAACGGACAACAAGTACTTTCAACTACAGGTACTGAATTAAGAGTCACTACAGATGGTGGTGAGTCAATAAAAATATTAGAAACAGGTTCCGACACTATTACATTACAGACTGCGGATGGTGATATCACCTTAAGTTCTTCGGGGACAGGTAATATAGAGTTGGATGCACCTGTACAAATAACTGCAGGTAATAAAATAATATCTTCAGACGGGAATTCAATTGTTTTCGGTAATGGATTGATTATTACTGGTAGTATTGGATTAACGGGTACTGTTGATGGGGTTGATGTTGCATCACTAAAAACAAATGTAGATGCAATTTTAGAATCTTCTGAAGCCGATAAAGATTCGTTTGCCGAAATCGTAGGATTAATCAATAGTGTTGATACTGCGAATGACCAAGCATTTGCGGCACATTACACCGCAAGTAATAATAGACTTAGTTCATTAGAAACAACTAGTGGTTCACACGATGGAAGATTAAGTTCATTAGAAACGACTAGTGGTTCACACTCATCTAAATTAAACTCTTTAGAATTAGCGTCAGGTTCTATAATTGAAAGGTTAGGGGAGATAGAGTTTATTACGGGATCACATGATGGTAGATTAGATCAATTAGAAACATTTACTGGTAGTGTGGATGGTACGATAAGAACTGATTTTAACACTTATACTTCATCCAATGATTCAACCAACACAACACAAAATAGTAGATTAGGTAGTTTAGAAACTAAAAGTGGTTCTTTAAACACCGATATTAAAACAAAACTAAATTCGGAAAATGTTGTTTCAGGTTCTGAGTTTGTTTTAAATTCAACCTCACCAATAACACAATATGTTGATGTTACCGTAACCGCAAGTGGTGGTGTATATTATATAGATGGTGTAGAACAACAAATTGTCTCATTAGCGAAAGGATTAGTTTATAGGTTTGATGTGTCAGACTCTTCAAATTCAGGACATCCATTTAGATTCTCATTAACGGACAACACCCAATACACAGACGGTGTAACTGTAAATGGTACTGAAGGTTCATCAGGGGCATACGTTCAAATTATTGTAAATCAAGACACACCACAAACACTATTATACTATTGTACCAATCATAATGGTATGGGTAATAAAGTTTTCGTCGGTGGAGCTGGTGACACAGACTCAATTACAGAAGGATCAACTAACCTTTACTATACGGATGCTAGAGTTAAATCCAAATTAAATACGGAGACTGTTATTAGTGGTTCTGAACAAGTTGATATAACAGGAACTACAAATTATAATTTAGTTACCAATAGAATTGGTTCTTTAGAATCATTCACTGCAAGTATTGATGATACTTACGCTACCGATACAGACGTAACTACGTTAAGAAATGATTTAAATACATATACATCATCCAATGATTCAACTAACACATCACAAAACAATAGGTTAGGTTCGTTAGAAACTAAGACTGGTAGTTTAGATAGTGATATAACCGATCTAAGGGGTGATTTAAATACCTACACGTCTTCAAACGAAACAGATAAACAAAACTTAAGTGGTAGGGTAGATTCTTTAGAGACTAAAACAGGGAGTTTAACAACCGATATTAATACTTTAGATGGTAGGGTTGATTCTATAGAGTCGTTTACTGCGAGTCTTGATGATACTTATGCTACTGACACAGATGTAACTAACCTAACCAACAGAGTTGGTAGTTTAGAAACCAAAAGTGGTTCATTAGAAACTACAAATACTACTCAGAATAATAGATTAAGTTCTTTAGAAACTAAGACTGGTAGTTTAGAAACCACCAATACCAATCAAGATGGTAGATTAGATTCAATAGAATCATTCACTGCAAGTATTGATGACACATATGCAAGCGATACAGATGTTACTACTTTAAGAAATGATTTAAATACTTATACCTCATCTAACAACACAACTAACCAAAACCAAGATATTAGATTAACTAGTTTAGAAACTGAAAGTGGTAGTGTTAGAAGTGATTTTAATACATACACATCATCTAACGATTCAACTAATACGTCACAAAACAATAGACTGGGGTCACTTGAAACAACTTCAGGTTCTCATGACGGAAGGTTAGATTCAATAGAAACCAAGACGGGTAGTTTAGATGGTGACATTACAGGTTTAGATGGTAGGTTAGATACAATAGAAGGTGGTTTAGAATTTACAGGTTCTAACGTAACTATCAAAGGTGATCTTTTAGTTAAGGGAACAGAAACAAGAGTGGATTCAACAACTGTTGAGGTGGGTGATAACATCATATCTTTAAATGGTAGTGGAGCACAAAATGCGGGTATAGAAGTTAGAGATAATACTTCTCCTGATTTATTATCGGGTTCATTATTATGGGACGGACAAAACAACTATTGGAAGGGTGGTCAAAAAGGATCTGAAGAAAGATTATTAGATAATACTGATTTAACCACTTTAGATAGTAGATTAGATGGTATCGAGGCAGAAACAGGAAGTTATCTTACAGACTATAACGATGAATACACAACAGGTGCAACATTCAATACAGGTAATGGTGTAATTACATTTACAAGAAATGATGGGGATAGTTACACTGTTGATATAGACGGTAGATTTTTAGACACAAGAGCACAAGTACATAATGAATTATATAGTACATCTGGTGACGCTAATGATTATACCGAATTTGGTATATATAGAAATTATAATGATAATGGACCTGTCAATGGTCACAACACAATACTACATGTATCTCAAACAGACGGTAATTATGGGTTCCAATTAGGTAGTTCAACGGTAGCTAATTCAGACGGGTTATACTTTAGAAATTTCGCGGGTACTGATACAATAACAGGTTCAACGTGGATTCAGATCGCAACAAGAGATTGGGTTGGCGATCAAAATTACCTAACAGATTATAATGATGAATACACGACAGGTGCAACATTCAATACAAATAATGGTGTAATTACATTTACAAGAAACGATGGGGACACATTTACTGTTGATATTGATGGAAGATTCTTAACTAGTTATTCTGAGACAGACACCTTAGATAGTGTTGCGGATAGAGGATCAACAACTGATCAAACACTAACGATGGGAGGAATCGTTGTTACAGGAGCATCCGCAACCGCAACAAGTATTAAATTTAATGAGTCAGGTACGGATGTTTTAGGTATAAGATATAGTGGTAATGTTAGTGGTAACCCATTAGACATATATAATTTCCAAAGTAGTTCTCTCCTAATGAGAATAATGGAGACAGGTGTAACCACATTTAGTAATTCAGTCACTGCATCTTCATTTATTAAAAATGGGGGTACATCATCAGAATTCTTAAAGGCGGATGGTAGTGTCGATTCAAATACGTATTTAACACAACACCCAGCAATTGCGTCACCGGCATCATCTAACAATAGTGGTAGAACATATATACAAGATATTTTATTAGACGGTAATGGTCACGTAACAGGACTAACCACAGCCACTGAAACTGTCGTCAATACAGACACAAATGATATTGACTATGTAAGTTCCGCAACATTCAATACAGCTACAGGTGTAATAACAGGTACTGGTGTGGGTAACGCAGGATTCACTGTAGATATTGATGGTAGGTACGTTGAGTTAGGTGGAGGTACGATGACAGGTGGTTTAATTACAACAAATTTACAAGTTCATGGAGGTTCCTCACAAATAGTTTTAAAAGACACAACGGACGATGACGACCATTCTATATTATTTAGAAATAACGCCGACGGTGACGATTACAAGATAACAACCAAAGACTTTACGTCAGCCGCTACGGGAGACGGATTCTACCTTGGTTCAACGGGGGGTGACAACGTTGCATTAGTAACAAACAACACAACCGCATTAAATATCGACACTTCTCAGAATTCGGTCTTTTCAGGGAACGTTACTGCATCTTCATTTATTAAAAGTGGGGGTACTTCATCTCAATTCTTGAAAGCGGACGGTAGTGTTGATAGTAATGGCTATTTAACACAACACCCGAATATATCTGCAGCATCTTCATCTAATAATAGTGGTCGAACTTACATACAAGACATATTACTTGATAGTAATGGTCATGTTACAGGTTTAACAACTGCAAGTGAGACTGTAACTAATACAGACGAATTTACAACAGGTGCAACATTCAACACAGGTAATGGTATTATCACATTCACAAGAAATGACGGAGATACTTATACTGTAGATATTGATGGTAGGTATTTAACGTCATTCACAGAAACCGATCCAATATTTACGGCTCACGTAGCTTACAATATCACATCGACTCAAATAACTAATTGGGATACCGCATATGGATGGGGAGATCATGCAGATGAAAATTACCTAACACAACACCCTAATGTAAACGCGGCAAGTAGTTCTAACAACAGTGGTAGAACATATATACAAGATATTTTATTAGATGGTAATGGTCATGTTACAGGTATAACCACATCATCAGAAACTGTGGTCAATACCGATGAATATACAACAGGTTCTACTTTTAATAGTGGTACAGGTATCATTACATTCACAAGAAATGATGGAGATACTTATACTGTTGATATATCTGCGGCATTATCGGAAGTTACTGTGACGGGTGGTACATATGATGATTCAAGTCAAACATTAACATTGACAAAATCAGATGGCAACACGGTAGATGTTACAGGTTTTGCGTTGGATACTGACGTAAACTACTATCTAACAGGTGCGACATTCAATACAGGTACAGGTGTAATCACTTATAATGTTAAGGGTTCATCCGATGTTACTGTCGATATTGATGGAAGATACTTACCACTTAGTGGGGGTACTATTTCAAGTAATAACACATATACTTTAAAGTTAGAAAACTCAAGTAATGGGTCAGGTACGGGAATTGAATTTAGTGATAATCCAAATACGGGTACACAAAGAGCATATATAACACATTACCATGGAGACGGTTCTAGTTATGGTTCTGGTGCGTCTATTATTTTATCGACAAATCAAGATACAATGACAATACTTGCCGATGGTAAGTTAATGTACAAAGAAGGTATATACTCCAAACCGGCGACAGGTACAGGTGCGGGTACAAGAAAAGATCAAAATTGGGATACCGCTTATGGGTGGGGAGACCACAGTACTGTTGGATATCTAACTGGTTTTACTGAAACCTATACCGAACATGAGAATATAAGTGCCGCTTCCTCCTCTAACAATAGTGGTAGAACATATATCCAAGATATATTACTTGATAGTAATGGTCATATAACTGGTATCACTACCGCAACAGAAACTGTTACTAATACAGACACAAACGATATTGACTACATAAGTTCTGCATCATTCAATACAAGTACAGGTGTAATAACAGGTACAGGAACAGGTAACGCAGGATTTACCGTTGATATTGATGGTAGATACCTCCAATTAAGTGGGGGTAATATGACAGGTAATATTGTTTTTAATGATGATGGTGAGGGTATAGAATTCTACTCAACTAACTCTTTGAAAAAGATTGCTGGATCGGGAATGGTACTTGAGGTTGACTCTTCAAGAACCGATAATCTTGTCCTTCAGATTAAAAGAGGTTCCACATATGACTACATGTGGCATACAGGTCACTTCACATCAACAAATGTATCAAATTGGGATACCGCTTATGGGTGGGGAGACCACAGTACTGTAGGATACCTAACAGGATATACCGATACAAATGATATCGATTATGTTAATTCAGCAACATTTGATACAGGTACAGGTGTCGTAACATTATCGGGTGTTGGAAATGCGGGTGCGACGGTTGACCTTGATGGTAGATACCTATTAGATACAACAGACACATTTACGGGAGCACTTACAATTGCCGGTGATATAAGAGGTAATGGTCAACAACTAATATTAAACGCAGGTGAGTCCTACGCATATGCGACAGGACAGACAAATGAATATGTTTACATCAATGCGGAACAAGGTCTTGAGGTTAACTCTGAGACAAATAATTGGACAGTAAACGGATGGTCAGATAGAAAAACAGCATTACTTAGAGGGGATTTACTTAGGTTAGATGGGGAAGACCTCACCAAAACAAATATCCAAAACTTTAAAACCGCATATGGATGGGGTGATCACAGTACTGTAGGATACCTAACAGGATATACCGATACAAATGATATTGACTATATCAATGCAGCGACATTCAATACAGGTACAGGTGTAATAACAGGTACTGGTGTGGGCAGTGCAGGATTTACGGTTGACATCGACGGTAGATATCTACAATTGTCAGGAGGATCGTTATCGGGTAATCTTGATATGACAGGTACTAACCCAATGATAAGATTTGTCCCTACAGGAACTAATGATGGTGCGGGTGTTAGATTTAACTACACCAATAATGATGGTGAAATGGAGTTTTGGACTTCTGATGATTATAGTGAACCATTTGTTTGGAGAGCGTATGATGTAGGTTTAGACGGGACCGGAACTTATCAAGAGTGGATGAAACTCTACCAAAAGAAACTTTATATTGACGGTGAGGAATTAAGCAAAACAAACATACAAAACTTTAAAACCGCATATGGATGGGGAAATCACGCAAGTGCAGGATACTCGGAAGTTGATTATTACACTACAGGTTCAACATTTAATGGTGGTAATGGTATTATTACGTTTACGAGAAATGATGGAGGTACTTACACTGTAGATATTAGTTCCACACTAACAGACGTTACTGTAACGGGCGGTACATATAATAGTGGTAATCAGACACTAACCTTAACCAAGTCAAACGGGACTACCGTAGATGTTACAGGGTTTGCAATTGATACGGTTTTACACACAACAGGTGCAACATTCAACACAGGTGATGGTGTTGTTACATTTACTAAGAATAATGGTGACACATATACGGTTGATCTTGACGGTAGATACCTAACATCTCACCCATCGATCACCGCATCATCATCATCAAACAATAGTGGAAGAACATATATCCAAGATATATTATTAGATGGTAATGGTCACGTAACGGGAATTACAAAAGCAAGTGAGACGGTTGTTGATACCAATGACATTTACGACACCAATTCGGCAACTTTTAATACGAGTAATGGTATTATAACAGGTACTGGTGTAGGTAACGCAGGATTCACGGTCGATATTGATGGTAGATACTTACCACTTGCGGGTGGAACAATGTCAGGTAGTATTAACTTGAATAATAATAACATAACAGGTGTAAATCACATTCAAATAAATGATCCTGGTGCTGGTGAAGGTATTGAGTGGGCAGGTGGAAGTGGATTTAAGATTTATGAGGCCGATAATGCACTTGGAAATAATGCAGGTAATCTACAATTCGTCGTCGGATCTACAAGAATATTAACTTTAGGGTCAAACGGACAATCAGAATTTACAGATAAACTAACATTAACATCTTCTACTTCGGGATCGACAATATTCGATATCCAAGGTACAAGTGGTCAGTTATTCTCAATCACTGATGATTTAACGGGTGATCTATTCGCGGTTTCAGATTCATCAGGTGTACCAATCCTAAATGTTAATGCGAATGGTGCGGTAACACTCGACCCACTTGGTTCTTTATATGTTGGAAATAATAAAGTAATTAATGGTAGTGGTAATATAGAGTTTGATGGACCTGTAACCACATCCAACCAAGGTCGAGGTATCTATTGGACAGGTTATGATAAAGAAGGTACCACAGATTTCTCAGATACCGCACATATATTACACACAACTAATAGTGGTGGATTGTCAGGTTCTGTCATTGAGATCAAATCACATAACGATGCGAGTGATGGTGTTAACTTTGTAGTTAACGGGAATAGTGCTGTAAGAATCAATGGTAACATTGTGGTTCACGCAGGAAACTACACCTCATACCAACAACACCCAACGATAACTGCGGCGAGTTCATCCGATAATAGTGGGAGAACATATGTTCAAGACATACTTCTTGATTCAAACGGTCACGTAACTGGTATAACTACAGCAACGGAAACGGTAGTAAATACAGATACAGACACCAATGATATTGATTATATTAATGCGGCATCATTTAATACAAGTACTGGTGTTCTAAGTTTGACGGGTGTTGGAAATGCGGGTGCGACGGTTGACCTTGATAACAGATATGCATATTCATCTCACGATCATAATAGAATTACTGAGAACGCAACAATCACATTCGGAGCAGCCCAACTTCAATGGATGGATCAGAGTGGTGTGGGAGGTACAGGTCTAAATGGTGCGGCCCCACAAAATCCAAATAGTGATTGGCACCACCAAATAATAATGAATCACGCTAACAGTGCTGGTTATTACGTACAGATGGCATTTGATTTCCATGATGACCAAGTATGGTTCCAAAGAATGGAAAATGGTTCATTAGAAGGTTGGAGAGAATTTATTCACTCAGGAAATATCGGGGCACAATCAGTGAGTTACGCAGCCACAGCGGGATCGGCATCAACTGCAACAAATGCGAGTTACGCAACTACTGCGGGTTCTGCAGATCAGATTGATGGTGTTGCGTTTAGAAATACGAACTCGGGTGGTGGTATAAACGCGGACTCCCTAAATAGTGCGGGTATCACATACTACACAGGTGGTGTTACAAACTTCACAGGTAACGCATCTGACGGAGCACTGTACTCACAAATATATAGTTCATCATGGCAACATCAAATTGCGGGTGACTATAGAAGTGGACGAATTGCGGTCAGGGGTAAAAATAATAATTCTTGGCAATCGTGGAGAAAAGTCCCAATAGTTAATAGTACTACATTTAGTAGTGTAACAAGTGTTTCTTTTACCCATGATTTAGGTACAGACAATTGTATTGTTCAGTTATATGATGGTAACGGAGATCTGTTCTTCCCATCAAGAATAAATGTTGCTTCAGGTATTGTTACTGTAGAATTTGAAACAAGTAGATCAGGTCGATTAGTTGTAAGTGGGTAAAAAGAAAATAGATGATTAGAGAAAATGTAATAGTAAGTGGATCTCTTGATGTAAGCGGACAATTTATTATTCCGAAAGGAACGAGAGCAGAGAGACCAACAACACCAGAGATCGGATCAATGTATTTAGAGGAATCCCCTAGTGGTAGTTTTGTTGTTACATATACTGGTGCATCTAATTATGATGATGGATGGGAACCCGTAGGTTCACAAGACACTGATAGAACAGGATTTAAATATAGACAAATAATAAACTACTCATATTTGGCGGGTGGATATAAGTCAAGTTCACCTTGGAAGAATGTACATAAAACAATTAACGCGACTGACCAAACATCTCACATTGGTGAGTTATTGGACTATCCCGCAAACTACACATCGGGGGCGTGTAGTAAAACTAAATTATTTCTTTGGTCAACAAATACCGATGGTACTCATAAAGGTGCAACTAACATACACTCAACACATACATCGGGTATTGATATGGTAAATGAGACGACATACGCCCACCAATCTAAATGGGATTTATTAAATGCGAGAGATGATTGTGGTACCCTATTTAAAGAAACGGAGTTTGCGTATGTTTTTGGTGGATCTGTAGCAACAGTAGAGAAATTCAATTTAACAAATGAGACAATGTATACCACTTATTATCCTGGTGGTTCACCATATGTAACAACATCTTCATCTATTACAAGTACTTTAGGTGCGTCAGGATTCTCCGATGAAAACTACGGTTACGGTTACGGTTCTCAAAGTGGAAATAAATGTCACTTTGCTACTGACGTTTTTGAAACAACAACACATTGGGGTACAAGTGGACAACAAAAAGGAATTAGTTCTAAGGTTGGTAAAGGATATTGTGGAAATGAAGGTACATATAATGGGGGTTATAATTTGAGAAGATGGGATGTTTTTACTGAAACCAATATAGGTAATGTACCTAAACCTCATCCAAATTGCGGTGAAGAAAATTTCACCATGGGACAAGATCACCAATACATGTTAGCAACATATGATAATACTGGACAAACGAATACAAGTTGGAAATTCTATTACGCAACAGATAGTGGGACCGTTAATCCTTCTGGTTTAGCACCAGGTGTTAACGCAGGTGCATCATCAGGACATTGCGGATGGAGAAACTAAATACTTATAGATATGATATTTGAAAATTTAGAAATTAGTGGGTCGTTAAGAGGTCAGGGAATAACAAGACCACCCTCAGGTGTAAAGGCGGATAGACCTTCCTCACCTGAGAAAGGATCTATGTTCTTAGAAATGACGACATCGGGTAGTTTCGACAATAGTTTTCTAATGGTTTACACGGGTAATGGAAATGATTCTGGATGGGAAAGAATTGCGAATCAAAGTAACTTCGGTAAAACTAGTTTTAGGTTTAATCAAATTATTAATTACTCTTATTTGGCGGGAGGATATAAATCCTCATCCCCTTGGAAGAATGTACATAAGACTGTAAACTCTACGGATCAAACATCTCACTTGGGTGAATTGTTAGATTATCCGGCATCCTATACTTCAGGTGCATGTAGTAGAACTATTTTCTATGTATGGTCAGTCAATACTGATGGTGCTTGGAAGAGTGCAAGTAATATACATGGTACAACAACATCAGCAGTGAATATGATGACTGATACTAACTATGCACACACCGCGGCAATGGATACTAATATAACAAGAAGTGATTTAGGTACAATGCATAAGGAAACAGAAATGGCATATCTTTTTAGTGGGGGTAGTGCCACTGTTGAGTTATTTAACTTAACCACTGAATCCTTACATACCGCATATACACTATCAACAATAAACGGTAGTGATGGTGGTTCGGCATTTTCGGATGAACTATATGGTTATGGTTGGACTTCAAGTGCGGGTGTCAAATTAAACTTCTCAACAGAAACTTTTGCGACATCCCCTCATTGGTCAAACCATTCACAACAAAAAGGTATCTCATCAAAATTAGGTAAGGGTTATGCGGGTAACGAAGGTTCATATAGTGGTGGTTATAACTTAAGGAGATGGAGTAATCAAACAGACACCAATATAGGTAATGTTGCCAAACCCGATGGTAACTGTGGTGAAGAGAATTTTACTATGGGCCAAGATTGGCAATACATGTTAGGTAATTATAATGGTGTCCAAAATAATAATTCATGGAAATTTACATACGCAACTGATACAGGTACTACAAGTGTGAGTGGGTTAAATCCCGCAGTAAACGCAGGTACTTCGTCAGGTCATTGTGGGTGGAGAGAGTAAAATTTAAAGAATATGATATACGAAAATATGTCCGTAAGTGGTTCACTAAAAGTGGACAGGGTAACAGCAAGACCACCAAAAGGTGTTAAGTCACAGAGACCCGCGAACCCATTATCTGGTTCTTTATTCTTAGAAGAATCATCAGAACACACAAGTTATTTGATGGTTTATACGGGCGTATCTAATATAGATGATGGTTGGGAAAGAATTTCAGCACAACAAAACGAGGGAACTAATTTTAAATACAGACAAATAATTAATTATTCTTACATCGCCGGTGGATATAAGTCAAGTTCACCTTGGAAGAATGTACATAAGGCGACCAACGCAACTGATCAGACAACTCATATTGGTGAATTATTAGATTATCCTGCAAATTATACATCTGGTGCGTGTAGTAAGACAATATTTTACATGTGGTCTGTTAACACAGATAATGCACATAAAGGTCCAACAACATTACATAGTAACACAACTTCAGCGGTTAATATGATGACCGACACTAACTACGCTCACCAATCTAACCATGATTTACAATATAGTAGGTCTGACTGTGGAACCATGTGGAAAGAACATGAGTTTGCTTGGATTTTTGCGGGTAATAGGACTGAGGTGGATAAATTTAATTTATCAAATGAAACCACAATAACAAATTATGGGGTAACATCAATAAGTAGTAGTGGTGGTGCGAGTTCGTTTTGTAATGAAACTCACGGTTATGGGTGGAGTACAAGTAGTATAAAGATGGAGTTCTCTACGGAGACCATATCGAGTTCATCAAACTCTTGGTCCGCTCACGGACAACAGAAAGGTATTTCTTCTAAGGTTGGTAAAGGTTATGCGGGTAATGAAGGGTCTTACCAAGGAGGTTACAATTTAAGAAGATGGGATACTTCTACAGATACCAATATTGGTAACGTCGCTAAATTAAGGTCTAACTGCGGTGAAGAAAACTTTGCTATGGGTCAAGATTGGCAATATATGTTAGGGTGTTATGGTTCCAGTCTTCAGAATAACGATAGTTGGAAAATGTATTATCAAACAGATACGGGGGTTTTAAACCCTGCGGGTCTTCCACCGGCAGTAAATGCGGGAACATCTTCTGGTCACTGTGGTTGGAGGGAATAATATAACCTTTTAACACTTTATTTAGTTGTTTTTTATACTTATATTATAGTAAAATTTTTATTATATGAAAGAAGAGTATAAATATGAAAAAACCAACAACCTAAAAGATGGTTTAGATACTAAGTTAATTGAAATTGCGGAACAAGTTTCATTCGCATTACCAAGGTACAAGGCAGAAAATTTTGTTGGGGGTGCACAAATAACACCTTATGCGAAACTAAAACAATGGTTACTTGAACTTAGAGGTAGAGAAGATGCCGTAGAACATTTAGAATATACCGTTAAAAAACAGGATTTGGAAATACAAATTCAAGAGGAGAGTAAAGAATTTTTAACAGATCCTAAAAGAAAACAGTTGGTAGATCTCACAATTTCAGATATGAAGATCGATCTTAGAAAATATAAAAGAAATTTAAAAGACGCATATATTGAAAGACAGGCGTTTGTTGATCTAATCAAAGATTTTTTACAAACGGAAGATGCTAAACTACCTGACGGAACCAATTTGATTGATGTTATAGGTAATAAAGAATTAGAAGATAAGTTTGAACACGAGTATTGGACTGTGAGAATGGCAAAACAAGCCATGTTAGATATGATATCGTATGGAAGGATTGGTACGGGTAACTTAGATTCAATATTGATGATGTCTCCTGAACAACAAAAACAAGTTTTATCTCTTGCTTCCTCTTACACAGTATTTATAGATAAGAATATTAATCAATTAATGTCTAATGCGACTACTAATAGTTTCTCCATAGAAGAATCTTTGAGGAAACAATTGAAGTTGGGTAAGGCGGATAAACCTGATACTGAAAAACTTTTATAATGAGACATATTATTTTTAAAATAACCGGAAACATACCTGGATACATACGAGTTGTTGGGTCCTACATGAATTACTATTATGGACGTATTGATGACATCTATGACGATATGAGGTTGGAGTTAGATAAACTAAACGCATCAGTAATAACTGAGGAAGAAGGTAAGGGTTTTATTTTCGCCGACATATACAAAGATTATATTAGTATTAGAAGTAATTCATCACTAATGGATGAGGTTCCAGTCTTAGCCGAATCTTCGGAAACTGAAGAAGAAAAAGTTAAGTACACTCTTACTCAAGAAGACAGAGATGCGGGTGTTGTTTTTAATAAAGTAGTTTTATTGAAAGTTATTTCAGATAGATTTTATACAAGACATAAAGATTTAATGGTTGATGCCTCTAACTTAGAAAAAGATACTTGGGAGGAACAAAAAAGAGAGGCGTTCGCATATCAATTAGATAATTCATATTCAACACCTGTTATTGACATACTTTCATCTGGTAGAGGTATTGACAAACAAGTTTTAGTTGATAAAATAATATCTAACGTAACATCTTATAATACAAAATTAGCAACTTTATTACTTGAACAACAATTATTAGAACAAAGAGTAAAAGATTGTGTCACTTTGGCGGATTGTCATAGACTCAAACATGAGAAGTTTGGTATTGCCCTAAGTAAACAACAAAAAGAAGATGAAGGAATTGAGAGCACCCCATTGACACTGAAGATGGATTTCTAAAAAAAACTAAATGAATTTAGCAATAAATGGTACATGTGCTAAAGGTTGTTCTTTCTGTTTCACAAAAGAAGATGCGAGATTAAAACATACTCTTGGTGAGATGTCAATAGAAAAAGTAGGTGAACTACTTGATCATTTTGATATTGAAGGATCTAGAGAGGAGGTTACAATACTTGGAGGGGAACCCACACAACATTCAAATTTTATGGGTCTGATGGATTATATAATCTCAAGAGGTTATAAGGTTAATCTTGTCAGTAATTTACTATTTGGTAAAAGAACCTTAGACTATATAACAAACAACATAAAACATATTAGGTGGATATTACCTAATGGTGCTGAGTTGGATGAAAAAAATAGGTTAAATCTATTTAAGAAAAACTACTTATCACTTTACTCAACCTATGCAAACACATGGGGGTTTGAAAACAATTCAAGATTATTTATTGCAATAACACTTTCGTCCGATTGGAAGGAAAGAAAAATGTTTGAATACATTAAGTGGTTATATCATGCTTTGGATGGTAAATTAAATGCAATAAGGTTAGGTTTAGATTTAACAGGTACTTACCTAATTAACAATAAAGAAATGGGTGAGGAAGTTACTAAGATATTAAAGTTTGGACTTTACAATAATATCCAAGTGACCTCTGATTGTCAAGTACCACCGTGTTTGTGGGAGGGGGAAAATAAACAATCAATTATCGAGAACTCTTTAGGGTTTGCAACTTTCAAAATACCGGGTTACGATAAAATTTGTGGTTTCATGCCTTTAGATATATTCCCTGATGGATCCTCAATACACTGTTACCCATTACAAGATAAAGTTAAGATAGATAATGTATTGAAAATATCAGGAGAAAACAATATATTATCATTGAGGGATAAGTTCGATGATTTATATCGAGAAAACCATAAAGATTATAGTATACCACAAGATTGTTTAGATTGTGTTTTTTATAAAACAGAATGTAATGGTATTTGTGGGGGTTGTTTAGAAAATGAGTAAAATATTCTCAATACCATTAAATCCTATGTTAAGTGAACAGGCGTTCACACATGTATTCTATCCATTTTTACAAAAGAATAAGGATTGGATATATGATATATACTTTACCTGTAGGATACCCCCCTTTACTCAGGATGCCATGGGGTCTGTTATAAATGAAGACGATAGATATTCAGTTTTTGATAATGCGTTGATGATACAGGAGACTTTAGGTATAAAAATTAGTGCTACATTCAATAATTTTAACGTGTCCCCCAAATATGAAAATTATAAATTATTTATTGAAAACTTAAAACCACTTTATGATAAAGGTTTAAGGTCTATGACGATACCTCACGGTCATTGGGTGGCTATGGGTTTAAAGGACCATTTTCCTGAGATGCATATTAAAAATACCATACTTAGGAAGGTTAATACCGCACAAGATTTTTGGTACTCCGCCGAACAAGGGTTTGACTATATTAATGTTGATAGAATATTGATGAGGGATATGGAGGAACTAAAGAACATTAGAAGAGCACAACTCATGTTTCAACAAAAACATGGTAGATATATTGAGATTGCGTTATTAACAAATGAAGGTTGTTTAGGTAGATGTCCTGTTATGGATGAACACTACTCATATAACAACTTAAGAGAACCTAACGAATTACCGTATTTCCACCATGAGATATCAAAAGTAACATGTGAACATAAATGGGAAAACGAAATCGGTGCGTTCTTCTTCAAAACTGCAACCATACCACCATTTAAAAAAGAATTTGATGAATACCTAAATCATATCGATGTCTATAAAATGCACGGTAGAGATAGTTTTGATAGATTAAATGAAACTATGGAAATAGTAGAATCTTACTCACAAGGTAAGGAGGTCTTATCAAAATCTTCAGAAATATATTTAGATGGTATACCTCATGAAGAGTTAAGAGGTTGGAGAAATAAGATCAAGAAATGTAAATTCCAATGTTGGGATTGTAATTATTGTGATATCGTCTCTGAACACAAAAAAAAGAAATTAAATGGATCTAATTAAACATATAGATGAATCCATTGAGTGGGGGAATAAAGAGGTTTCTAAACTTAATCAAGACGTACTCAACATTCACGGTATCACTAGTAATAAAGTTAGGTGTTTTTTAAATAACCTATGTTCAATAGGTGGAACTTATTTGGAAATAGGTGTGTTTAGGGGAGCGACTTTCTGTTCATCAATATACAACAACGATAATGTTCACAGTATAGGTATTGATAATTTTGCATCACCCAATCTTATGCCGATGGGTGTGAGTCAGAAATTAGCAACGTACTTAAAACAAGGTCTCGACATCCCACCACAAGAAGATTTTATAAACAATGTTAAGAGGTTTGGAAAAACTGAACAGATTGACGTTTATAAAACAGACTATACCACATTTGATTATACCCAACTACCTAAGTTAGATATTATATTTTATGATGGGGACACTAAATTCCATGATCAGTATGTTACACTTAAAAAAATAGTCCCACAATTCTCGGACAAAACAATACTCATAATGGATGATTGGAATTGGAACAGTGGTGCGTTAGATAGAGTGATAGATGAGGAAAAACTATTTGTAACCCACCAAAGAGAAATTTATACAAGTGGTGAGGATATGTCAGATTTTTGGAATGGGTTAGGTATTTTTTTATTTGAAAGGTAGTTGACTCTTGTCTAAATTTTATTTATATTTTATCTAAATAAAAACATTTACATGCAAAAATTAATATTTTTGATATTGTTAGTGTTAGGAACACAACAACTATCGGCACAATACTCGGGACGGGCACTTAATAATGGTCAACAAGACAGTACACAAGTTAAAAATTTAAACGAGGTTGTAGTTACGGCTAAAAGGTATAGTCAATTCGAATTAGTGGGTGAGAATAACCAACCCGCTTGGACATTAGTAAGAAAATTCCCATCAACCAGAACTTACATTATGGTACCTAAGGGTACAGTGATGTATGAAAAATGGTTCGATATGAGGACACCAAGAGGTGGTGACCCAACGGAGGTTAGAATGAGAGATGAGATTGCATTTGGTTTAGCCAATAGATTAGAGTTGGACCTATATCTTCACACAGTTTATAAATCTGATGGGTATGAATCTTCATACGGTTTCAGAGGGTTTTCGTGGGAGATAAGATACGCACTTGCCGAATGGGGTAAGATATGGGGTAATCCAACGTTGTACTTTGAACACAAATTATTGGATGGTAAATACCAAGGTATAGAACCAAAACTACTTTTAGGTGATCGTATTGGTAAAAGAGGAATATGGGGTGTAAACTTAATTTATGAGGCGTATACTGCACCAACACGAGAAGACCAAAAAAGAGAGTACGCTTATACCGCATCTTATGGTCAGGTGATAAATGATGATTTAACGATAGGTTTGTCTAACATGTTTAGACATAACGATGTAGATGGTTCAAATGAATGGTATGTTGGACCCGCATTACAGTATAGATTTAATGGTAACGCATATGTAAACTTTGAATTATTACCAGGTCTTAATCAAGATGCGAAGAAGTTTAGAAACACCATTATTTTTGGATGGAGATTCTAATTAAAAACCAAGACTTCTTACTTTACTTAGGATTCATTATGGTCATAACAGGGATCCTAAAAGAAAAGGGATACCTCACTGACGTATTTAGTCTTTTACTTAAAACGGTGAAATCAAAGAAAATAGTTTTATTTCTGATTTCATTATTTGGTGGGGTTTTACCGATACCCGGTAGGGTTGCGGTTTCTGCAGGTATACTCGATACGATTGCCCCGAAAGACAAGAAAGGTAGGGAGAATTATGGTATTATAGATTACCTATCAACACACCATTATTACATATGGTCACCTTTAGAGAAAACGGTAATCATACCTATGGCGATATTAGGTGTAACTTATGGAGAACTAATCAATATATTGTATCCACTTTTAATTATATCTTTATTAGTTATATGTGGTTTTATATATAAGTTTGAAGACGGTAATATAGAAATACCAAAAATCCATAAGATCAATTATAAGAACGTTTATCTTATATTCTTACCGTTCATACTAACATTGGTATTATCGGGTCTTACGGATCGTTATTTACCTTTATTTTGTGGTTTTACTCTGTACTTGGTTAGTTACTCTAACTCGTGGGGTAAATTACTTAAACACGTCAATTGGAAATTGATAATTAGTGTGGGGGTTGTGATTGTGTTCTCTAATATCATATCTCAATACAATGAACAAATAAAAACATATTTAGAGGGAGTTACTACAACTTATAATATTTTTTTGGTTGGAGGTTTATGTTTCTTGAGTTCGTTCTTATTAGGGTCGTCAGGTAAGTACGCGGGGATAGTTTCAATAGTCAGCTCAATAGTGGGTATTGAATATTTTCTTTTCTTATTTACGATGTGTTACTCAGGTTATTTATTGTCTCCAACACATAAGTGTATTTACATAGGGCAACAATATTTTGGTACTCCTATAAAAAAATATGTTTCGTCTATTTCTGTATGGGTAGTAATTATGACCATATATAGTATAATAGACTTGACTTTTTCGAATTAATAAATTATATTTTAAAAAAAGATAAATATGTCAACAAAATTAACAATCGATCAAATCCTCCAATTAGATGCGGAGATAAATGGGTACACTAACCCACAGAATGGTGAGGTTGTATACGAAGGTTTCTCGTCACAACCATTATCAATTCTTTTAAAATATGAACTCAGAGAATTATCTGATAAGTTAAAAGAAGAAAGAACTAAAGTAGACGAACTTAGAAATGAACTAATTGAAAAGTTCGGTGAAAAAACTGAGGATGGTGGTATTCAAATAACCCCAACAATCGAGAAAACTAAAGGTAAGAAAAAAGAGGTTGTCAAGAACCCTAAGTACGTAGAATTTATTAGTGAATATAATAAACTACTTGCTAAAGAAATTGAATTAGATCATCCAACAATTACCAAGGACG
>BCSF01000251.1_pt1 | contig 23182 bp, 28 predicted proteins | sample 1016431 | NCBI WGS metagenome assembly BCSF01 (sample SAMD00045685;SAMD00045686;SAMD00045687;SAMD00045688;SAMD00045689;SAMD00045690;SAMD00045691;SAMD00045692;SAMD00045684;SAMD00045690;SAMD00045691;SAMD00045692;SAMD00045684;SAMD00045685;SAMD00045686;SAMD00045687;SAMD00045688;SAMD00045689, study...
ACTTTAAGAAGTTTTAATTTTGATGAAGAAATTAGAGATTTTATAGAAAAAAATAACTTTGGCATTGCTGGACATATTCTCAATTGGCCTGGTAAATGGTTGGAGTTGCATCCGCAGTTTTTCATAGTTAATGTTTCTGCGTGGAAGTCTGTTGGGTGTCCAGAGTTTGGTGACTGGCATTCTGAAGAACAAATGTTACCAGTCATTGAAAGGAGTGTTGAAAACTTTCATGACGATTATACTCCCATTTGGGTAAAGTATTCTGGTCATGAGGAGATGCAACCTAATGCTGGCAGAGGATGGAATCTTCTAAGATCAATGTTGGTGAATAATTTCCCTGTCATTACACTCAGTGAAAAACTGCGTTTAAATAAATTTTATTATTATCCTGAGTGTGATACTGAAAAATTTGAAGATAGTATTAAAAGTCTAACTCCATATAAAGGTCAGAACTGGAATCAAAAAACTATGTTATCCGAAGTGAAATCTGTAAAGGATCAAATATGGTTGTTTAATAGTGAAACAATGGACATAACAAATGAGGGTAGTTTTGATTTAGTTGCTAATACTGCAAGTGGATTTAAATTACTTGATATCTTTAGGAATGGAAAGTTAAATAAAGACGGAAAAGTAATAGTTTATGACTTTAATGTAAAAAGTTTGCAGTGGTATAAACATTTTCATAGTTGGAAAAATACTAATCTAGTAGATTGTATTAGAAGTTTTTCTCAAAAAGATCATTTCACTTGGTCTGGTAAAACTTCTAATGAATACTTCGAAGATGGTTCTTTTATGGGATTATATAATGATTTGATGAATTATTTTGGAGGACCAAAAAACTTTGGACAATATTGGCGATTATTTAAAAAAACGCCAACGAAGTTCGTTGTTGTTGATTTGTATCAAGAACCAGAAAAATTTGCTAATATTTTTGTTGGAAAGGGTAGAAAGTTTATAAATCTATCCAATATTTTTTCCACAGACGCTACAACTATCATATACGGACATAATGAAGTTCAATCTTCCCAACAGAAATGTCTGTCATCATTGTATGTTGTTGATCCAGAAATAGAAATTTCAATTTTTGATTTTTGGAATAGACATTTGGTTGGCAAGATAGAGAATATACTATGAGTGGACACTCTACAAACTTGCACAAGGGGACTTTCGTGACCCCTTCTTTTATCGTATTATGTATTCAGTTGAGAAACACACAATCCAATGCCTCGTTCCAAGATGACTGATGATCAAATCCTTGAGGGTCTCAAATCTTCTTATGGATCTGAAATTACTTCTGGAGATGTCAAAGCCTATTGTGCGATGAATAGTCTCTCATATCCTACGGTCACTCGTCGTCTGGATTCCTATAAGGTTTCCCGTGGTCGTTGGAATCTTGAAGTAACAAAGAAGACAGTCGAAGAACTGGAGACCTCCTATAATTCCCCTGCAGTTATTGCTGCAGTTCAACAAAACCTCATTCCCGAAAAAGATGATTCCTTCGTCAAGTTTGGTAATTTCAACGATATTCGCAAGATTATTCAATCGAAACTGTTCTATCCGACGTTCATTACGGGTCTGTCGGGTAATGGTAAAACGTTCTCGGTTGAACAGGCCTGTGCTCAGTTGGGTCGGGAACTTATCCGTGTAAACATTACTATTGAAACAGATGAAGATGATCTCATTGGTGGATTCCGTCTTGTCAATGGTGAAACCGCTTGGCACAATGGTCCGGTCGTCGAAGCCTTGGAGCGCGGTGCGGTTCTACTGCTTGACGAGGTTGACTTGGCTTCCAACAAGATTCTTTGCCTTCAATCAATCCTCGAAGGAAAAGGTGTCTTCCTGAAAAAAATCGGTCGTTTCGTCAAACCTGCTGCTGGTTTCAACGTTATTGCCACTGCAAATACCAAGGGTAAGGGTAGTGATGATGGTCGTTTTATCGGAACTAATATTCTGAACGAAGCATTCCTTGAGCGATTCCCTGTTACTTTTGAACAGGAATATCCTTCTGTTGCAAATGAAGTCAAGATCCTTGATAAAGTTGCACAATCTCTGGGTGTTGATAACACCGATTTCTGTAAGCGTCTCTGTGACTGGGCCGATATCATCCGTAAGACTTTCTATGATGGTGGTATTGAGGAGGTGATTTCTACCCGTCGTCTTGTTCACATCGTCCGTGCTTACAGTATCTTTGGCGATAAATCCAAAGCGATTCAAGTTTGTGTCAATCGTTTTGATGACGAAACCAAACAGTCTTTCCTGGAACTGTATGACAAGGTGGACGCTGACTTTGACATCACTGCTACTGGAGAAAAGATTCCTGTTGACCAGGAAGTTCCTTTCTGATATAATTGGGGAAGGTAAAAACTGCCTTCCCATTGTTATGCAAAATGACACTATTGAACTAAAAGATGGCATGACCCCTTGGGGTCACAGTGACTACGAATTCTTAATTCAGAACAACATGAGTGAAAACATTATTATTCCTAACTCTCCAGCAACTCCCTGGAAGTACAATGAAGAAGAAATTGTAAAAGAACTTCTTGAGTACATCCGTGGTACTTATACACAACATTACTCTGCTGGCGATGATCAAATTCAAACACTTGACTTGATCGAAGCCTGTGGAGATGGTGAGGCATTCTGTCGTAGTAATATTCTCAAATACGCTTCACGATATGATAAGAAAGGTACTGCTCGTCGTGATATCATGAAGATCATGCACTATGCAGTTCTCCTTATGAACTTTAACGACAAAAACGCCCAACGAGAAACCTACCCTAACCGATGAAACTTCAAGAAAAAAACATGCAACTCTCTCAAAAGACTCTTTCTCTTCTTAAGAACTTCTCTGGCATCAACCAGTCTATTCTCTTCAAGGAAGGTAACAAACTCCGCACTATCAGTGTGATGAAGAACATCCTTGCAGAAGTGCAGGTTGATGAAGAGTTTGAACGTGACTTTGGCATCTATGATCTGAATCAGTTCCTGAATGCAATGTCTCTGTATCAGGATCCTCAACTGGATTTCAAGAACGACAGTTATGTAACTATCCGCGAGGGTAAGTCCCGTTCTAAGTACTTCTTCGCAGATCCTGCAGTGATCGTGACTCCTCCCGACAAGTCCATCACTCTTCCCTCTGAAGATGTTTGTTTTGAACTGAATACTCAACAGTTGGATAAACTTCTCAAGGCTGCTGCAGTCTACGGTGTTCCTGACCTCTCCGTTGTTGGTGAAGCCGGTGTAGTGAAACTGGTTGTACGTGACAAGAAGAATGATACCTCTAATGAGTATTCTCTGGTTGTTGGTGAAACCACTGGGACTTTCACTCTGAACTTCAAGGTGGAAAATATTAAAATCCTCCCTGGTTCTTATGAGGTGGTAATCTCTCGTAAACTTTTGTCTCGATTCCAGTCTGAAGACAAAAATCTGACCTATTATATTGCTCTAGAACCCGATTCAACTTACGATGAATGATCACAGTAACTAGAATGAGAATCTTAGGCAGCGTTGGCGTTATCGTTGCCTATTTTATTATTCTTCATGTCAATGTCTTATGGGGTGTTATTATCAATTTCACCGCAGATCTTATCTCAATTCCTTATTTTGCTAGAACTAAAGCATGGGATGTTGTTATAATGCTCTCATTCTTACTTGCTATTAGTATCAGCAAACTTCTATCATGAATCCAAACACTTTAAGAATCACTGGAAGTACTCTTCTTCTAACAGGATATTTTGTTCTTCTTTATGTTGATGTCTTATTGGGGTGTTGGTTTAGATTATTGGGTGGATTGCTGATGCTTCCCTTTGCTATCAAAATCAAAGTTTGGGATGTAGTTGGTCTACAATCCTTTTTTGCGATGATAGATTTATCTAAAATTATACAACTTTCATTATGAGAAATTGGCAAGAAACATTTGAAAACCTAACAGAAGATCAGAAAGAAAAACTTTCAGTTCTTCGTGTGATGGAATGTACAAACGGTATCATTCAATATGCATTTCGAGACAACGCAGAACATGCTTTGTCTGCAGAAGATACTAGACGAGCTATGAAGTTTAGTATGGGGTGCATTAAACGAATGGAAATTCCTCTAGGAGAGGAAGTTATTACTTTTGATGAGGATCTGAAAGAAATCTTTGGTGAAATTAGAGATCTCTATATCAGTGGTGCAAAAAATGGTAATGATGAAGATTTTCGAGAGTTCATGAAAATTTCCATTATCATGTACAACGTTCTTGGAAAAGAACGTATCTTGAATGCACAAAAACTTTTGTCACAACACATTGTTGAAATCGCTCCAGACAAGTTAGAATGGGGTGTAGATTACATCATGCAGTTCATTAAATGAACATCTTTGTCACGGATCCCTTTCCTGCTGAAAGTGCCATCTGTCTTCCTGACAAACACATTGTCAAGATGCCTCTAGAGTGTTGTCAAATGCTCTCCATCGTTGCATCTGAAAAGTGGGGTCATGGGTATGGAACCCTCCCCAAACTTGATGGCACACCATACAAAACTGAAAAAGGTGCATTCAGAAATCATCCCTGCACTCAATGGGCAAACCAAACGATTGACAATGCGTATTGGTTGATCAAGTGGGGATTGAACTTGTGTTCTGAATACTCTTTGCGTTATAATAAAACTCACTCCTGTGAAGGAACATTGACCCACGCCTATTACCTTTTCCCTAAAGGTAAGATTACCAATGTGACTCCCTTTGCTCGTGCAATGTATGATGAGTTTAAGTATGATGATTCCATCGATACTTTTACTGCATACAAGAGGTATATTGCCTCAAAACCTTGGGTAAAAGATAATTACCTTCGAATGCCAACCCGAAAACCTGAATGGGTTTAATATATTATGAACAACACTGACTTTCTGTGGGTCGAGAAGTATCGTCCCCGTAAAATTGAAGATTGTATCCTCCCAGAGTCTAATAAAAAGACTTTTGCTGAGTTTCTAAATAAGAAAGAGATCCCCAATCTTCTTCTTGCAGGTCCTGCAGGTTGCGGTAAAACAACCGTTGCAAAGGCTTTGTGTGAAGAGTTGGGAGTGGATTATTACGTTATTAATGGATCCGATGAAGGACGATTTCTTGACACGGTGCGAAACCAGGCAAAGAACTTTGCTTCGACCGTCTCACTTTCTGCAGCTGACGCAAAGCACAAAGTCATCATTATTGATGAGGCTGACAACACAACCCACGATGTTCAACTCCTCCTACGGGCGAATATTGAGACATTTTATAACAACTGTCGATTCATCTTCACCTGTAACTACAAAAACAAAATCATCGAACCTCTCCACTCCCGATGTGCAGTCGTCGAGTTTGGAATCAATGGAAAACAAAAACCTGCAATCGCAGCAAAGTTTTTCTCACGCATCCAAGAAATCTTGGATACAGAAGGTGTTGAATATGATAACAAGGTCCTGGTAGAACTTATCAACAAACACTTCCCTGATTGGCGTCGTGTTCTTAATGAGTGTCAACGATACTCTGCTGGTGGTAAGATTGACTCCGCAATCCTTGCTGAATTTTCTGATGTAAATACTAATGAACTTATCCGAAATCTTAAAGAGAAGGATTACCCTGCTGTCCGTAAGTGGGTCGTTAATAATCTGGATAATGATCCTGGTGTACTTCTTCGGCGTATTTACGATGCTCTTTACGGCGCCCTTGAAGGCCCTTCTATTGCTGCTGCCGTGCTCATTATTGCTAGGTATCAGTATCAAATCGCATTTGTTGCCGATCAGGAGATCAATCTCCTTGCGGCGTTAACCGAAATTATGGTGGAGTGTAACTTTAAATGATTGATGTAAAACTAATTCGTATGATGACTGGTGAAGAAGTCATCACAGAACTCTTGGAAGAGAGTGAAGATAAAATCACTATTAAAAATGCTCTGGTTGTACTCCCTACCCAACAGGGTGGAGTTGGGTTTGCACAATGGGCTTCAGTGATTGATATGGAAAAACCAGAACTGGAAATTTCTAAAAAATTCGTTATCTACATTGCTCCTGTAAATGATCAGGTAACCAAAAAATATAATGAAATTTTTGGAAGTAAACTGGCTATTCCTGAAGAGAAGAAACTTATTCTCTGATGTTAAAAATAATACAGAATCCAAAGACAGATAAGTACAAAGAGTTCAAGGAAAAAGTGTTTTCTCATGGATTTCCTTGGACTTATGAGCATGATACTAATAGTGGGTTTGATGATTATCATCCTGGTTTTGGTGATATGCCATTCTATTCCCATCCAATAATTTCTAGACCTGCACCGCCACTGAGACCAATTTCTCTGCCGGTTAGTCAGGAATGGGAACTTGCTGTAGAAGTGTTTAATGAAATAATGTTATTCAATAATATTGAATATAAAACAATTTACAGAATGAATATTAACTCTACATCATATCATGGTGAATTTCTTTCACCTCCTCATGTAGATCATCATTGGCCACATCGGAGTATCATAGTCTATTTGAATTCTTTTTCTGGCGGAAAGACACACGTATTTCATAAAAAATATCCCTTTCCAGAAGAAAAACTAACCCCCAATGCTTTAAAATTCTCGCATAAAGGCGAGGAGGATGATATAATTACATTTGATGGATTACATTATCATTGTATGGAAGGTCCGTCTACTATAGGTGAAAGACGTGTTATTTTGGTTGCAACTTATTTGATATGAATTTAGAACTTGATGATGCAATTTACGCAGCAGACAAATTCATTGATTACTTCTCTAACATGGGACGTATCGATGAATATTTGCGTAATGTGAAACTTGATAGGATGAGTCAGATGCAAACTTCTCTTCTGGGTATGGGTCCAGAAGATGACATGTTTGATTCATTTGACATGCACCCCGAAGACATGGATATTAAAGTATATACTGCTGGTGTTAAGGGTGGATTTAGTAACGAATACTTTAGTGAGAGACTGCAGATTACTACATCTCATGCTATTGAAGACTCCATTCCTGGGAAGTCCCTGAAGTGGATTGTCAAAGAAATGAACACAAACAAGATCCTTGGATTCTGTCGTTTTGGTTCTCCTACAATCAACTCAAAACCTCGTAACGATTGGTTGGGTAGTACTCCTGAACTGAGTCGGTTTAATCGTCATGCGATCATGGGATTTATTATTGTCCCCACTCAACCCTTTGGGTTCAATTACCTTGGCGGTAAACTTCTATCTCTTCTGTGTTGTTCTCACACTGCTCGTGAGACATTAAATAGTAAGTACAATGCAGACATTTGTCTCTTCGAGACTACCTCTCTGTATGGGTCTACAAAGTCCTCCTCTCAGTATGATGGACTCAAACCCTATATGAGGTATAAGGGACTCACTCAGAGTGATTTTACACCCCTTCTGCATGACGATATCTTCCAGGAGTTGAACAAATGGTTTATAGCACGGAACAACAACAAGTCCTTGGTGAAGGAGGACGCATCGAGTCGCAAACTAAAGACTCAACAAAAGATGATCTCCCTAATCAAGAAAAACTTACCTTCTCAAAAGGCTGTGGAGTTCCAGACTGCGATTGCAAGTGCAAAAAATCTGACTGAACAGAAACGTTTTTACATGTCTGATTATGGTTTCGAGAATGCACGGGAAGTGATTCTTGGTGAACAGGATATTCTTCGCCCTGGTCAGAACTATGATAAATTCCACATGGAGAATTTGATCCAGTGGTGGAAGAGGAAAGCTTCTAATAGATATGAAAAACTGAAGTCTGAAGGTAGACTTCGCACTAAGGTTGAGACTTGGAATTCAAACCCAGATGATATAGATATTATTAGGTAATTATTTTAATTATGGAAAAGTATTTCGACGGAAAGTATAAAGTAGATTTTAAAAGACTTTCATTGATTAATCGTGAAGGTTATGAACTATTCACTATCCGAGACAGGGAAACAGATAAACTTAACGATGGTTTTCTGAGTGAAGATGTTCGATTCATATTAGACAAGGCTCTACAAGAGTTTTTTAAAAACGGTTATTGTCGAGTCGTTCAAGGTCCTGGAACATGGATTGAGTTGGACCCAGAAAGTGGGGAAAATAATGGAAGTGTCCTTAGTCCAGACGGATATGAACATAGTTTCTGTATACCACCAGAGTATTATGATCAATTAGATGATGAAATTAAAGCGAAATTGAAATGAGTTACGAACTGAAAGACTATCTAAATTCGATTAATCACACTAAAGAATATCTCATGTGTGATGAAGATCCTACTTGGGAGAAAAAATATCCAGCCTTTATTGTAAATAAATGCTTATCTGGATTTATTGATACCGTCATCTTTGCAAATGAGATGAATCTCAATCACAATCTCCCATCAAAACTACAATATGACTTTTTACTAAATACCATCAGGAAACGGAAAAGATTTTCTCCGTGGCTTAAAAAAGAGAAAATTCAAGATCTTGATGCAGTAAAATCGTACTATGGATATAGTAATGAAAAGGCTCAACAAGCGTTGAAGATTCTAACCAAAGATCAAATTAATCATATCAAATCGAAACTTGATGTTGGAGGCAAAAGATGAGTAGCTTCGTTGAACCTGAAGTCAGTTGGTCACAAGATCAAATGATCGAAGTGGTTCTGAATGAACCAGATGATTTTCTGAAAGTACGTGAAACGTTAACCCGTATTGGTGTAGCCTCACGCAAGGAAAAGAAAATTTACCAGTCCTGCCATATTCTTCACAAGCAGGGTAAATACTATATTGTTCACTTTAAAGAGTTGTTTGCTCTTGACGGTAAACATGCAAATCTAACGGTGAACGATGTTCAACGTAGAAATAGAATTATCAATCTCTTATCTGACTGGGGTTTAATTTCTATTACTAAACCAGAGACAGTAACTGATGTTGCTCCTTTGAATCAAATTAAAGTTCTTTCCTATAAGGATAAGAATGATTGGGTTCTTGAGAGTAAGTACAACATCGGTAAAAAGAAAAAACCAGAAGCTCAATAAATAATACCGAGACCTTTCGTGCGGTCTCTACAAAAGTCGGAACACCCTAAAGAGAGGTACGGTTGTCACCCTACCTCTCTTTTTCATTTTGTGGTTAAATAGTATTGGACGCCTTCGGGGTCCACACAACACAAACTCGCTTTTAAAGGAGCTACAATAATGACTAACCTTACAAGGTATCATGCTGCCGATTTGTCGCAGTTAATGGACAAGATTGTCAAGAACAGTATTGGAATGGACGATTACTTTGATCGTTTCTTTACGCAACACGAAACACAAAGTAACTATCCACCTTACAATCTTGTGCAGATCAGCAATGTTGAGTCTATACTAGAGATTGCACTTGCTGGATTTAAAAAGGAGGAACTTAATGTCTACACCCAAGATGGTAAACTCTTTATTGAAGGCAAGAAGGAGGCAAAAGAAACTCAAACTAACTACTTGCACAAGGGTTTGGCTCAACGGTCATTTACACGTGCCTGGGCAATTAGCGACGACACGGAAGTTAGATCGGTTACTTTTGAGAATGGGCTTTTAACTGTGGACCTTGCAAAGATCGTCCCAGAACATCACCAGCGAAAAGACTATCTTTAAATCAATACAATTGAGTAGAGATCAGTAGTTGTTTATACAGACTTTTGTATCATAGTGATACATAATGTCTATATAATTATGTATCCAAGGAGGACGGATTATGAATTTTACCACCGCCACTCTTGCAGTAGGAACAGCAATGACTCTTTTCTTCGGTTGGCCCATCGCATCCCTTACAACATGATACTTCCTGAAAATTGAATAAATAGAACTGAATATCGTCGTCGCTAACCATGTGACGGAGGGGTAACTGGCAAAATCCAGTTGACGCCCCTCTTTTTTATTGGTAGAATACCAGGAGGTAAGGAGTAATTATGGCTATTAAATTGGCCCTTTTGAGGTCTGGTGAACAAGTAATCGCCGACATCATGGAATTAGTTGATAAAGATGAGAAGGTTATTCAGTTAGTATTTTCTGATCCATATATTGTTCGTTTGCTTACATCAGAACTATTGATGGAAGGTTCTTATAACGAGGAAGAAGAAATCGAACATAAAGTGGGATTTTCTCCTTGGTTGGTTCTATCTGCTGATCAGAAAATGGCAGTGAATCCAGATTGGGTTGTTACTGTTGTGGAACCTCATGAATGGATTAAGTCATCTTATACTGAAAAGATGGAATCTACTGATGAAGAACCAGAATCCGATGAAGTAGTTGAAAACTTTGAAGTAATTACGGAGGAAATTAATGGATGATGTTCAAGTTATTGTCCTAGTAAATGGACAAACAATTATCTCCAAGATTGCTGCAGTAGTATCAGAACTTGGAGAACCAGATTGCAAGTTGATCAACCCATATCAGATTGTTGACGGCAAACTCGATCCTTGGTTGAGTGATTTGACTGATTCAACTGATGCGATTATGATCTCTTCAGACAAGATTTTGACTTTGGTTGATCCCAAAGAAACTCTACTTAATGATTATTTGACTCTCACTCAATGAAGTTTTACACAAGTGTATTTCAACTAGGTAATGATATCCTCGTCCGTGGATATGAAAACGGCAAACATTTTACAAAGAGAGAAGAGTTCTATCCAAGATTCTTTGTGCCTTCGAAGAAGGAAAGTAAGTTCAAGACTTTGGATGGACAAGATGTTGAACCCATTCAACCTGGAACTATCCGAGACTGTAAAGAATTCTTGGACAAGTATCAGGATGTGAATGGGTTTAAGGTTTATGGGAATGACCGATATGTTTATCAGTACATTGCTCAAAACTATCCAGAAGAAGAGATTAAGTTTGATAGTAGTAAGATCAAGGTCATCACCATTGACATTGAGGTTGCAGCTGAGAGTGGATTCCCCGATGTCTTCAATTGTGCTGAAGAACTTCTGTTGATTACTGTTCAGGATTACAACACCAAACAGATTATTACCTTTGGATCACGTCCTGCAAACATCACTCAGAAGAACGTCAGGTTCATCCAGTGTGCGGACGAGTATGACCTTATCGGTAGGTTCATGGACTGGTGGACGGCAAACCCGCCAGAGGTCGTTACAGGGTGGAATAACGAGTTGTATGACATGCCCTACCTAGTTGGTCGCATGACCCGTCTGATGGGTGAGAAGTTCGCTAAACGACTCTCTCCGTGGAACATCGTGCGTGTTGACGAGGTTACAATCTCTGGTCGTAAACAACTCAGTTGTCGCATTGCAGGTGTGTCTATTTTGGACTACCTGGATCTTTACAAGAAGTCTCCTGCAACTCCGAACCAAGAGAGCTATCGACTGGATCACATCGCCTTCATGGAGTTGGGTCAAAACAAGTTGGATCACTCCGAGTATGATACTTTCCGAGAGTTCTATACGAACGATTGGCAAAAGTTCGTAGAATATAACATTGTTGACGTGGAACTGGTTGACCGTCTTGAGGATAAACTCAAGTTGATTGATCTCTGTTTCACCCGTGCGTTTGACGCTAAGGTAAATTTCAACGATATTGCATATCAGGTGAGGACCTGGGACGCGATCATTTATAACTACCTTTTGAAGAAGAACATTGTGATTCCTCAGAAGGAACGTAACAGTAAGAGTGAAAAGTATGCGGGTGCGTTTGTGAAAGAACCCATCCCTGGTGCATATGAGTGGGTTGTCAACTTTGACCTTAACTCACTGTATCCACACTTGATTATGCAGTACAACATCTCTCCAGAAACTTTGATTGAACAACGTCATCCTAATGTGACTGTCAATAAAATTCTGAATAAAGAATTGACTTTTGAGATGTATAAGGACAATGCAGTTTGTGCCAACGGTGCGATGTACCGTAAAGATGTGCGTGGATTCCTTCCTGAATTGATGGAAAAGATGTACAACGAACGTGTCATCTTCAAAAAGAAGATGATCGAGGCAAAGAAAGCTTATGAAAAGACTCCTACCAAAGAACTTGAGAAAGAGATTTCTCGATGTGATAACATCCAAATGGCTAAGAAGATCGCTCTTAATAGCGCTTATGGTGCCATCGGTAATGAGTATTTTCGATATTACAAACTTGCAAACGCAGAAGCGATTACACTCTCTGGTCAAGTCTCTATCCAATGGATAGAAGAGAAGATGAACAAGTATCTAAACAATGTTCTGAAAACTGAAGGAGAAGATTATGTTATTGCAATCGACACTGATAGTATCTATCTTAATATGGGTCCTTTTGTTGACGCTGTATTCAAAGGTAGAGAGGCGTCTACTGAAGAGATTGTTAATTTCCTTGATAAGGTCAGTCACATGGAACTTGAAAAGTATATTGAGAGTTCTTACGAAGAATTGGCCACTTACCTCAACGCATACGAAAACAAAATGATCATGAAACGCGAGAACATCGCGGAACGTGGTATCTGGACTGGTAAGAAACGTTATATTCTTCGTGTCTGGGATAGTGAGGGTGTCCGATATGAGAAACCTAAATTGAAGATGATGGGTATTGAGGCTATCAAAACTTCAACTCCTTCACCATGTCGTAAGTACATTAAGGATGCATTGGATATTATCATGACTAAAGGTGAGGATGATGTAATTGACTTCATTGAGAATGCTCGTAAGGAGTTTAAGAATCTTCGACCTGAAGAGATTGCATTTCCTCGTAGTGTATCTGAAATTAAGAAGTGGGAATCACGTAGTGAAATGTATAATAAGGGATGTCCAATTCATGTCCGTGGTGCTATCCTATATAATCATTATACCAAAAAAGCAGGACTTGATAAAAAATACGCACCAATTCAGAGCGGTGAAAAGATCAAGTTCTTGTATTTGAAGGTCCCCAATCCTATTCAGGAAAATGTCCTGTCTTTCATTCAGGACTTTCCGAGAGAACTTGGATATGAAAAATATGTTGATTATGATGCTCAGTTTAACAAATCTTTTGTTGAACCAATGAAAATCATTCTTAACGCCATTGGTTGGTCTGTTGAAAAGAAAGTGAGTCTGGAGTCTTTCTTCGGATGACTTATAAGTATGTTGTGTGTTGGTCTGAACCTGGAGATCTTTCTCCAAAGCAACACCGTAGATATTTTGAAGATGAATCAACCGCAAAATGGTTTGCAAAAGAGATGAAGAACCTGTATAATTGGGTTATCTGCACAGAATCTAAAAACCTTTATGAGTAATATGGAACTACCAATCAACGACAAAGAACTTGCCACCATTGTTGGTGCTCTCCGTCTCGGCGGTGATACTTCTCTCTATCAAAAATTGAAGATCATTAAAGAGATTCGTGAAGAGAATCCCGGCGGTCCTTATAAAAAAATTGCTCGTGAACAATTCGGATTTGTTATCTGATGAAAGTTGAGTTAATATCCCCATTTGGTCCTACAATTCTGAAGACAACATTACCTTCTAAAATTTTTGACCAAATAAATGAATATGTAGAAAATTTTGATGGAGATACTGGTCAATTTCCTAATATGCTTCTTCGGGATATTGATAATATTTTCTTAGAAAAAAAATTTTGTGATGAGATTGGGTTTACAGAATTTGTAGAGTCTCTTGGAAATGGATACTTATATAATGTAAGTAATCCTAGGAACTATGCGTCTCTTGTTCTTTCTTCAAAGGATAAAGATAACGACCCAGATTTTGGTAATTCCGATAATGTTTATGCAGAAGCATGGGTAAACAGGTATTACTCTGGAGATTATACTCCTATACATGGCCATGGGTCAGTTTTATCTGGAATTATATTCTTAAAGGTACATCCAGACCTTATTAGAGAACAAAAAAATGTAGTCTATGGTAGACAGTTGGGGAGTGTTCCAAACATGACTAGACCTAATGGTCAAGTAGAGTTTCTCTATACTTCTAGTCATGATTTCTCAGCTCCAACTTGGTATCCAGAGCAAAAAATGGCAAGTGTTCTTCTCTTTCCCAGTTGGTTATCTCACCATACATACCCATTCAAAAATAATAAAGAGAGGAGAACTCTCAGTTTTAATCTAGTTGAGGCTTAAAATTATGGATTTTTTAAAAGACATTGTAAAGGAGATCGGTGGTGAATACACACAACTCGCATCCGACATTGACGAAACTGAAACTTATGTTGACACAGGTTCGTACATTTTTAATGCACTGGTTTCAGGTAGCATATTTGGTGGTGTATCTGGGAATAAGATTACTGCTATTGCTGGTGAGTCTAGTACTGGAAAAACCTTCTTTTCGTTGGCTGTTGTTAAAAATTTCCTCGATACCAATCCTGATGGTTACTGTCTTTATTTTGATACAGAAGCCGCAATTACTAAGTCAATGCTGGAGGAACGTGGAATCGATACTTCACGTTTCGTAGTTGTCAACGTAGTTACCATTGAAGACTTCCGTGGTAAGGCACTGAAAGCAGTAGATCTTTATCTTAAGAAACCATTAGAGGATCGCAAACCATGCATGTTTGTGTTAGACTCTCTAGGTATGCTTTCCACTGAGAAGGAGATCACCGACGCACTCAACGATAAACAAGTTCGTGACATGACCAAATCACAACTGGTCAAAGGTGCGTTCCGTATGATCACTCTCAAGTTGGGTCAAGCGAACATCCCCATGATCGTTACCAATCACACCTATGATGTCATCGGAGCTTATGTACCAACTAAGGAAATGGGAGGAGGCAGTGGTCTCAAGTATGCAGCCTCTACAATCATTCATCTCTCAAAAAAGAAAGAAAAGGATGGAACAGAAATCGTTGGAAACCTTATCAAGGCTAAGACTGCTAAATCTCGTTTAAGTAAGGAGAATAAGGATGTTACGGTGCGTCTTTATTACGATGAGCGTGGTCTTGATCGTTATTATGGTCTTCTTGAACTCGGTGAAATCGGCGGACTTTGGAAAAACGTTGCTGGTCGATATGAAATCGACGGAAAGAAAGTCTACGCAAAAGCTATTCTTAAAGAGCCCGAAACTTACTTTACCCCAGAAGTAATGGAGAAACTTGATGAAATTGCAAAGGCAGAGTTTTGTTACGGGTGATTTTATCAAGGTTTATGATGATGTCCTTGATGAAAAACTGTGCGAAACACTAATTCATATGTTTGATGTGAGTGGATATAAGGAGATCGTCAAAAACGGCGGTACTCCCAATTTCACTCAATTAAATATTAATCAAAAACATCCAGAGAGTGTTAAACAACTTTCTTTGATTACTAAGAAAGTTCTGGATCTTTACAAAAAACAGTTCTCGGATTACACTAGGTGGTATCCGCAAAGACTTTTTCTAGAAGAATTTCGTATCAAGAAATATCATTCTAGAAGTCATGATCGTTTTGATATCCACGTTGATGTGGATAATCATGCATCTTCAAGAAGGTATCTAGCTTTCTTGTATTATTTGAATGATGACTTTACTGGTGGAGAAACTGAGTTTCCTCATCATAATAAGAAGATTGTTCCTAAGAGAGGATCGGTGATGGTCTTCCCTCCGACTTGGCAATATCCTCATGCGGGATTGAGAGTCAAGACGGGAGTCAAGTATATTATGTCCACTTATTGTCACTATTACTAATGGAAAGGGTTGAAACTACTATTCTTAGGAGTCTCGCATTTAATGAAGAATATTCCCGAAAGGTTATGCCTTTCATCCGAACTGAATACTTCACCGACTACACTGAGAAAGTAGTTTTCGAAGAGATTGGTAAGTTTATTTTTAATTACAACAAACTTCCTACACAGGAGATTCTTCGTGTGGAAGTTGATAATCGTACTGACCTTAATGAAAATACTTACAAGGAAGTAACTGAGTACGTAAGTAAACTAGATGACTCTGCTTTGGATACTCAGTGGTTGATTGATACTACTGAGAAGTGGTGTCGTGACAAAGCTATCTACCTTGCATTGATGGAGTCTATCTCTATCGTGGATGGTAATGATCAGAAGAAAACCAAGGATGCGATTCCATCCATCCTTTCAGATGCACTTGCAGTTAGTTTCGACTCTAATGTAGGTCACGATTACCTGCAGGATTATGAAGAGCGATATGACTTCTATCACCAGACAGAAGAGAAGATTCCATTCGATCTTGAGTTCTTTAACAAGATCACAAAGGGTGGACTTTGCAATAAGTCCCTCAACATTGCTCTTGCGGGAACTGGTGTGGGTAAGTCCCTATTCATGTGTCATATGGCTAGTTCCGTTCTGTTGCAAGGTAAAAATGTTCTGTACATTACGATGGAAATGGCTGAAGAAAGGATTGCGGAACGTATTGACGCAAACCTTTTGAATGTCAATATCCAAGAGATTGCAAATCTGCCACGTCAGATGTTCGAAACAAAAGTCACCAATCTTTCCAAAAAGACCCAGGGATCTCTTATAATTAAAGAATATCCTACAGCGAGTGCTCACAGTGGACACTTTAAGTCACTTCTTAACGAACTTGCACTTAAGAAGTCATTTAGACCTGATATTATTTTCATTGATTACCTTAATATATGTGCTTCCTCGCGGTATCGCGGAAACCTTTCTGTCAATTCATATAGCTATATTAAGGCTATTGCAGAAGAGCTTAGAGGGTTGGCTGTTGAAGCAAACGTCCCTATCGTTTCTGCCACGCAGACCACTCGTTCTGGTTATGGTAGCAGTGATGTTGACCTTACTGACACTTCTGAGTCCTTTGGTCTCCCTGCTACTGCTGATCTTATGTTTGCCCTTATTAGCACTGAGGAACTTGAACAGCTTGGTCAGATAATGGTGAAACAATTGAAGAATCGTTATAATGATTTGTCGGTCAATAAGAGATTCGTTCTTGGTATTGATCGTGCAAAGATGCGACTGTATGATTGCGAACAGTCTGCACAAGGAGATATACTTGACTCGGGACAGGAAGAAGAGTATACTTATGAAGAAAAGAAAACTGGTCCCAAAAAATCGTTTGAAGGATTTAAATTCTGATGTCTAAAACTATGTCTAAAACTGTTGATTTCCAAAAGTATTCTGAATTTGTGAATGCTGTCACCTCTGATGCTTCTACTGACTTTCTCGCTCTATCTGATCGTCTGGTTGAACTCGACGAGAAAGGTGCAAATGTTGAACGACTTCTTACTGCAGGTGTTGGTATTAATGCAGAGGGAGGTGAGTTTCTTGAGATTATCAAGAAGATGATCTTTCAAGGCAAACCCTTCAATGCAGACAACAAAGAACACATGATCATTGAACTAGGTGATTTGATGTGGTATGTTGCTCAAGCATGTATGGCACTCGAAGTCTCTCTTGATGATGTTGTTGCACGTAATGTAAAGAAACTTGAAAAACGTTACCCTGGTGGTAGTTTTGATGTATACTACTCTGAGAACCGTGCGGAGGATGATCTGTGACAAAAATCACTGTTACTTTGGAACTGCGTCAAGCTGCTGCAGTTCGTTCTGCATTGTTTAGATCAACAGCAGAAGACAGTTATGAATTTCCCTCCCAGAGAACTGTGGAAATTCGAGAAGCAATTCTCAAACTTGATGAAGAAATTGGAAAACATGTAGAGGAATAAATTAAAAACCCTTCCATAAATACTTGGAAGGGTTTTTTGTATCCATGGCTGGATTAATCTCAGAAAGACAGGAAACAGGTGTAGTAGAAGCAGTTAATGCACACTATGCTGACTTTGGTAAACCTATAAATGTTGTTGCAGGATCCATTACTGTTACAAATGTTATATCTGCAAACAAATTTATGGGAAGAGCTTCAAGTGGGTCTGAACCATACACTGATGTTGTTCTGACAAAAGCTAATGGATTCCGAGTCAATATTTCCAATAAAGGAACAAGTGCTCCAAGTATGGCTGGTGGAGGTTTAAGGGGACTCGAAACACTTATTCCTGGATTTAGTAACAGATTTCTAGACGCAGCTTTGCAAAAGTATCAAGACATGGGATACAAAGAAGGTGATCAGATTCCAGATATGTATGGTAGAGTTAGTGATTCACTAAAGGAAACTATCGTTCTTGGTGATGCTGCTATGGGTGGTCCAATTCAATATTTGTATATTGGTCCCATGGATGTTACCTATACAACTAGTGGGAGAAACGTTAGATTGAATGGACGTTTTCATGATGCAAAACGATATGCAAATGACCATGATCTTTTCTTGCGACTTAGAAAAAGAAGGAAAGATCAACCATTTACTTTGGAGAGAGACAGTAGAGGAGTTCCCCTCATTTTAGGAAAATCTCCTACTGCTGGAGATAAAGGTAGAAGAATAGTTATTGTTTCATCTATCCCTTCAAATGCAGTCCAAGTAGAATTCTAAATAAATACTTACAGGCTAAGGATCCTCGACTAAATTAATAATGAAAAGATTTACCCAGTTCTTCACTGAAGCAAGAGAAACATCTGCATCTGCCGAAGCTAAGAGACTCGGTTTGACCGGAGATGGTCATGGCGGGTGGTACGATAAGAATGGTGAGTTTGTCGCAAAAACTGTTGGTGGTAAGTTAAAGTTTTTTGGTAGAGATAATACTCCTGGACAGAAAGATGCACCAGGACCAGACACTCCAACGGGACAGGCACAAGATGCTGCACAAACTCCACAGGTAGATCCTCAAGCATCAAATACTTCAGATACAAAACAACAACCTGCACCAGAACAAGAACTTCCACCAGAAGAGGAAGTACCAGAAGAGATGCCAGTTCCAGAAGCACCTGGAGTTGTTGTAGTATTCGGTAGATTCAATCCCCCAACTATTGGTCATCAGAAACTACTTGATAAAGCTGCAAAGGTTGCAGAAAAGAAAGGATATGAATTGAGAGTTTATCCATCACGTTCTCAGGATGCTAAGAAAAATCCTTTGACACCTGATATGAAAATCTCATACATGCGTCAGATGTTCCCTGATCATGCTGATTACATCATTGATGATAGTAAGTCTAAGACTATCTTCAATGTACTAACAAGTGCCAATGAAGAAGGTCATAATAATATGATCATCATGGTTGGTGCAGATAGACTTGGTGAGTTTCAGGGATTGAGTCATAAGTATAATGGAGAACTTTATAATTATGATGAACTTGAAGTAGTCTCAGCGGGAGATAGGGATCCAGATGCGGAAGGTGCTGAAGGTATGTCTGCATCCAAATTGCGTCTTGCTGCAGCAGAAGGTGATTTTCTAAAATTTGCTAAGGGAGTTCCTGACACTCTTGGTAATATGGAAAAAATTGAATTATTCAATGTTCTCCGTAGATCAATGAACGTTAGTGAAGAAACAGAAATTTGGGAAGTTGCACCTAAACTAGATGAGGAAGGAGTTCGTGATGCATATTTGGTTGATGGTGTTTATGGAGTTGGAGACATTGTAGAAAATGTTAATACGGGACTTGTCGGTGAAGTAATTCGTAGAGGGACTAACTATGTGATTGCAGTCACCGAAGATAACATTATGTTTAAGTCTTGGTTGAGAGACTTGGTTGAGAATCCTCATGAGATTGGAACGGATGAATATAGGGAGTATGTTCAGAAATTAACTCCAGGTCAAGAGGTAAAAAGTTATACTGGGATAAGGATTGCTTCGATATACGATAAATTCCGCAAAGGCAAAAAGGATAAATAAAACTAGCAACGTTGTTTTATTGGCAGTTAAATGGCTAGTTGGGAAAAATTTTCACGTATCATAGCAGAAGCTAAACATTCTAAGAAATTAGATCCTGTCGGCAAAGAAGATGCTGATGTAGATAACGACGGTGACTCCGATTCTTCAGATTCATATCTGAAGAAAAGAAGAGCTGCTGTTGGCGCAGCTATTGCTGCCGACAAGAAGAAGAAAGTTGCAGAAGCATTAGATCCAGTAGGTAAAGAAGATAAGGATATTGACAACGACGGAGACCACGATAAGTCTGATAAGTACCTTTTAAATCGTAGAAAAGTAAGATCAAAAATTATTGCTCCAAAGGAGAAGTTAAAGACTGACCGTGATATGTTCAATATCCCTAAGTCTGAACAGGAAGCTGCGAAAGAACGACTCCTTGCTAAAGCAAAAGCTAAGAGAGAAAAAGTAAAAGAGGAAGTTGAAGCAGTTGATGAAGAGCTTCAAGGAAAGGCTAGGGAAAAGGGTGAAGAACTTTTGAAGAAGACGAAAGGTAAACCAAACCAATTTATGAAGAATTCTAAGATAAATTGGTTACTTGGAAAGAGTAAATACCATCCTTCACATGAATACGGAACTGTTTCTAGAAGTGCAGTAGAAAAAGGACAAAGTAGGGCACCAAAACAAACAAAAGCACGAAAAGGACAAACTAAAAAACAGGGAGTGAAAACTCTTGGTGGTGGAGGTGGAAATGTAGGAAGTTACGGAATGCCTCAAAAGGACACTTTACCAAGAGGAAAGGGAAATAAAGCAGCAAGAAGAGCAGGCAAATCTGTTGAGGACACAAGAAAAGAAGATTTTGAATTTTGGGTTCATAATCTTTTAGATGAAGGTTATGATCTCTCTGATTACACATGGGATGAGATGTATGAGTTTTATCTTAAAGAAGAAGTAGAAGATATTCAAGAAAAGGGAATGTCATCTGCTGAGATGTCATCAGTATTGAAAGGTCATAAGTATTCCAAGAAACAACTTCTCGATATGAGTAAGAAGTCTACTAAGGAAGGTAGACATGGTGAAGCTGATGCATTCTATAAAGAGTTCTCAAAAGAAGAGGTAGAACATATTGAAGAAAAAGCAGTCTCAAAAGCCCAACAAAGATTCTTCGGAATGGTTAGAGCGGCTCAAAAAGGGGAAATGGATTCCCCGTCGGCTGAGGTTTCCAAAGCTGCTTCCTCCATGTCCAAGTCCGACGTAAAGGATTTTGCAAAAACCAAGCACGATAAACTTCCAGAGAAGAAAGAAACCAAAGAAGAAGTTTCATTGGTAGATAAGATTCTTGAGGAAGTCCTCAACGAAGCACCAAAGGGAACTATTCCTGGTGGACCAAACAAGTCAAGAAAATATAGAGCAATTGCAAAACGTGCTAAGTTGGCGGCTGCTGTCAACAAAGCGATGAAAGATGATGATAGTGAAACTGCAAAAAAAGAAGCTAAAGAGAGAAAGAAAAAAGACGCCGCCGAGAGAAAAGAAAAGGCAAAGGGTGAAGTAAAGGCTAAAAACACTGCAACTGAAAGAGCTGCAAGGGTGTCTGCTGCAGGTAGAGTAAAAGCGGCAAGAATTGCAAGAGAAACTGAAAGAGAAAAGGAAGCCGCCAGAACTGAAAGACAAAGAGAAAGATATGCTCAAAGTGATAAGACTAAAGCCGAAAAGACTAAACAGGCTAAAGAAAAAGAAAAACAAAAAGAACTAGATAAGAAACAAAAGGAAAAAGTAGCAGCTGAAGAGGGTAAGAAAAAGAAAAAGGCTGCAGATAGAGCTGAACTAAAGAGTGGTATAAGATCTGCATTTAGTGGTGACACTAAAGTAGCTGGTGGTAAGAGTGACGCTGAGGATATGGGTGCTGTTATGAGCAATGTCGGTGGTGCCCTTAAGGGAGCTGCTAAAATTGGAGTCGCTGTTGGTAAGTACGCTTGGAAGAGAAGACAAGCTAAAAAGGCAGAGAAGGCAGAATCTGAACAGAATAAAAAACCTGAATCAACTTCAGCAAAACCAGAAGGTCAAAAGAAAGAACAAAAAGCTCTTCCTGCAGCAAAAGAGACTCTTGGACAAAGAGCAAGAAAGGATAAAGATCTCAAAAACAAATTAATGAAAGATAGGAATGAAGAATTCTCTAACTGGAGAGAGGAATTTATTCTTGAGGTTGGTGAAAAGGGATCCGAACAAAAGATTATTGATGTAACAAAAAAGAAAAACAAAGTCGAAGTCAATCCAAATATGGGTGAGGAAGTTCTTAATGAATTACTTCCGGCTCTAGGAGCTCTTGCTGTTGGTGGTAAAGCTGCTCTAGGTAAAGTAGTCGCTGGTACTGCTGCAAGAGCTGCAGGTGGTGCGGTTGCAAAAGGAATCGCTAAAAAAGGTGCAGGTATGGCTGCCAAGGGTGCAATGAGAAAGAAAGCAGTTGACTTTGCTGCACGAAAGGGTGGTGAGATTACTGCAGACGTGGTTCAGAAAAAGATTGAGAAAAAGTTTATGAATGAACCAGAGTATCAAGAAGGATACGTACCAGAAGATTGGCAATCAGTAAACCGCAAGGATAAGACTGATGGTTTAAGTCAGAAAGCCGTTGATGCATATCGTAGAGAGAACCCAGGTTCAAAACTACAGACTGCAGTAACTGAAAAAAAGCCTACGGGCAAAAGGGCTGAACGTCGCAAGTCCTTTTGCCGTAGAATGAAAGGAATGAAGAAGAGACTGACTTCTGCAGAAACTGCAAGAGATCCAGATTCAAGAATCAACAAAGCCCTTCGTCGTTGGAACTGCAACTAATGAAAACATTTAAACAATTCCTATCAGAAAGTATCAATATCGCAGGAGATTTCAATGGAAATCTCTACATGAACTCTCCTGCACAAGAACCAGAGACTGCAAGTGAGTCTTTCTTTGCTGATATCGTTTGGGAAGGAAAAATTTATCGTTTGGAAATTGAAGGGTCAATGATGAGTAAGAGTGAATTGGCAGAAAACCTTTTAAGAGAATATCCTGGAGCGATTATTCATAACATATACCCCCCAACTCCAAGTTCACTAAAAATTAAAAGTTCACAAAGATATCGTCCAGAAAGATTAAGTTGGAGTGATTAATGGCTCAGTGGAATAAAAATCAACAAGACTATCTCAATCAAGAGAGAACTCTTCATGAAGTAATAATGTGTGCCGATAGATACGGCAACATTGGAAACTGTGGAGTTGCTACTGGAGTAGGTGGTGGAGGATATGATGCGTTTGGTAGGATGCGTGTATCTGAACCGTTTACACTTGCAGACTACACTCACATTTATGGTGAAGAAGTTGAGTTATTAACCAAAGTAATCGGTGCTGGTTCAACAACCGTTACAAATCCAAACACTGCATCTATTGGACTTGTGGTTGGTGTTGCTGCAGATGCACAAGTGATACATCAGTCAAGAATGTATCACCATTATATGCCAGGTAAGTCTCAGTTTGCCATGGCAAGTTTTAACTTTATTGATTATAGAGAAAATACAACTAAAAAACTTGGATACTTTGATGATAGAAATGGAGTGTTTCTTCAACAGGCTGGAGATGGTACTGTTTCTATTG
>BCSF01000252.1_pt1 | contig 22989 bp, 16 predicted proteins | sample 1016431 | NCBI WGS metagenome assembly BCSF01 (sample SAMD00045685;SAMD00045686;SAMD00045687;SAMD00045688;SAMD00045689;SAMD00045690;SAMD00045691;SAMD00045692;SAMD00045684;SAMD00045690;SAMD00045691;SAMD00045692;SAMD00045684;SAMD00045685;SAMD00045686;SAMD00045687;SAMD00045688;SAMD00045689, study...
GACGCTTAGGTCCATGTTGAAGATAGTCTGCGATAGCATATTGCGCACGTGTAGGGTTGGGTAGATCAAGCTCCGCCCACAGAGCCTGCAGGAAGAGCTTGAAGTCACCTTGTAAAAGGTCTAGTGTATTCATTAATTAAAGCCTAATACTTCTGATAATCCAATTTCAGGTGCAGTAAATTTAACACCACCAAGCCCGAAAGAAAACCGACCACCACGTTGAACTGCAGTTTTAGCACGTTCAACAGCTTGTACATCAGCTTGCGGGTCAGGTTTTTGATAAGAAACAGGTTCTTGACCAACAGCTTTTCTTATTGGATTAACAAGCATTTTGTTGATAGTGTTTGAAATAGCACCACCTGTTATTTCATCAATAGCTTCACCATATTCTGAGATAACAGACATACCTAATTTAACAGTGCCACCACGAATAAATGGTTTCAAACGTGTTTGATAAGCAGCTTTAACTTGTTCTGGATTAGCTGCTAATACATTACGACGTACTTCTAGCTCCGCTTCTGACATACCGGTACCATAAGTAGACCCTGCAATTTTGTCAAGGTCTGTCATCAACGGTTTTGTCGCCTCAATAGCTGCTTGTGTTTCCCTGCCTTGAATTTCAAACTGAGGACGCATACCCTCAATAGCTTCTTTAGCAGTAGTAGCGCCTACAATATCGCCTGTAACAGCTTTACCAGTAGTTGTGTGGGCTTTGGGTATGTCTAATTGACCGGCTTTGGTAACACCCAGCTCAGCCATTGCCTCACCTTCGATACCTTTTAGCACGTCACTGTTTAAGTGACCAGCTCTAAACAAGCTTCTAAGGTTTTCAGGGACGTTACCCCATCGACCAAACTCGCTTCTTAACGCTGCTCTAGCCTCTTGACGGTCTGCTTGACCAAGCCTTCTAAGGGTATCACCACCTGTACGTTGTGCATAAAAGTGATGGATAACATCAGACATTATCTGTTTTCTAGACGGTGCCTTACCTCTACCAGCTTCGTCAAGCAATCCTTGCTCAATACGACGAATAGAGTTAAGAAGTTCTTGACCGGTCATGTTTTCAGACCGAGCCATATCTAACAATTCGCCGTAAGCTTCAGGGTTTGCAACCAGCTCACCAGAAAATCTTTTAATGCGTTTGTGCATAGAAGATTTAGGCTTCGTACGTTGCAACTCTTCTTCGTAATCGTTAACAAGGTTTACAGCCCATTCTTCTAGTTGAGCTAGTTCTTTATCCATTAAGCAATATGCTCCAATAAAACTTTTTCACGGAGCCTATTGACTCCAAATTTGTCCCTCATCCATTCAAGGACGTTGGCACTTCCTTTCTCCTGATTACAACGGGTACAGGCGCATACAACATTCGTTGCGACATCCTGACCCCCACGAGACCTAGGATGAACATGATCGATAGATAACTGACTAAGGTCATAAGTTTTTCCGCAATAAATACATGTATGGTCAAAATGTTCCTTAATAGAGCGCCTCCACAGGCGCTTGGCTTCTGGAGAGGTCATAGCTATTAAGTTAAAAAGATAGTCGTCAGGAGTAGGAAGAAGGGGAGTCATGCGCGGCCTTTACGTGCTCGGTTTTTAGATGCTTTTTCAAGGAATGTTTTACCATTCTTTTTGTGTGATACATCTTTACCATCGCCGTTACCATAAGTTCCGCGTCTCCGATTTTCTTTGTTAAGTGCAGATCGTTTCTTGATCTGTAGTTTAGATGAGTCGTATTTCTTTTGATACGACTTATAGTTGCCGTTAGCGTACTTAGCGCCGCTGTATTTAGACGTGCGAGCCATTCATCCTCCGTTGTACAAGCTCGGGGTCTACCTGGGGCATCACCGCCGCTAGTTTAGACAGTGGGTTACCATCCATAGCAACACCACTGATGTCGTTAGTTTTAAGCCAGTCGCAAGCTGCTTTTAGATCTGCAGTAGAAGCCTCGCCCGATTTAATACGGGCAAGGAACTCCTTAGTGACAAGATTATGCAGCTCGTTAAACTGATCTTCAGTCGCTTTTTTCTTTGTCATTTACTGCCACAATGGGTACAACGTCATGACACAGAACTTCTACACGTGAGCCTGGTCTAAATTGAAAACCAGCCTTCATAATTTCAGTACACTTAAGTGCACGTACAAGTTCGTAATCAAGACGTAGTTTTTGTTCGTGTTTTCTGGCTATGCTTTTACACAGCTCAGTCATTGAATAATCAAGGGGGACACTAAAATTAACTTGCATCCCCCAATTGTTGCTAGTAACATACCCTGATGGATCACGAGGTATAGTGTCGTTACCCATATAAAAGGGGCTAAGTTGCATCGTAGGTCCGTTGCAGCTAACATTACTAGCAAAGTATTGACGAGACGGTGCACCATTGTTTTGGAACTGTACCGCCTGATTAGTTACATTACCCGTAGCTGCTGCCACAGGGTTAGAACTGTTTTGTACTGTTGGGTCTTCAGCAGCAAACGCAGGGCTTACTGAGAGAAGACCGACAGCGAGGTAGTGGTAGAAGTTGATTCGATTACTTCTTCGATTACGATGTTCTCCACGACTCCCGCATCCCGTACTACAGTCTCCAGTTGAAACTGTTCCCCGGCTGTTGTTACTGAATAAGTTGTAGAATCGCTCAAAATGTCCCCGCTGGGGGTTACGTTTGTTCCAGACCATGACTTATAATCACCACCATAGATGTTAGTCTCAATCGTACGATCGATGTCCACAGTGGTAGTCGTGGTGGATTGCATACTACCCTGGGTAAAGTTAGGTGTAATCTGCTGTGCAGCAGCGGGACTAGCTAGAAATAGAAGCAAAAGAAGCTTTTTCATTGTTTCTTTTCACGTGTAATAGAGAATGTTGCGAGGGTGCCACTAAGAATGCTGGCTACATAAGTTGGATCCATCTTAGGCATCCATCCGGCATAACTGGCAGTCAGGAGTCCTGCTGACCAGACGAGGACGATGAATTTGATAAATCCTGCTTTTTTTTCTTCGTGATCTTGTTCCATGTTTGTTTGAATACTGGTTTAAGTACCATTACAATATATTTGAACAAAGACGTAGCAGTAAGGGTGGCGGCAACAGAAATAAATGCTGTCGTTGCTGCAGTAGTCATAATAGTAGTTGTAGGCATTGGAACCTCAATATCCGTAAACGGAATTTCTACTATCTGTGCCTCTTCAGGTAAGGCAGGTTTAACTGTAGGTTTTGCATCCTCTTTAGGCGGCTCTTCTTCTGTATTTATACCTTCAATACCCGGTGGCGGTCTAAGGGTGTTAGGAGGCACTACAAGGGGCTTGTAACTAGGTAACTGTACCCTTGGTACCTCCAGCACCGCTTGAGGCAGCTCAGGGGCTGCTGGAAGGGTTAGAGAAGGAAGAAGAGGAGGTTCACTCCAGGGGTCCACCGAACAAACCGCGTTCGATAAACTTTACTGCCTGATCATCGACAGTGTTGTCGGTTTGTTCAGCCAGTTTGGTGAGCAGGTCAACGATAAGACGCTTAACCTTTTCAGAGTTGATAAATGAAAAAAGGATTGGACGGATAAGGGTGATCATAATTAGGACCAGGGTGTGCCACTACCAACAGTAGGTGTGGCTTGTTCAGTAAGTTGTGCATCAAGTGCAGTTTGCACTTCAGTGACTTTATCTTCACCAAGGGCTGCTTTAACCCAGCCCACAACAGTTTCTTCAGTCAAGTCAGCGTATGCAGTAGTTACATCGCCTTCAAGACCAATAGAACCGTAAGCACCTGCTGCATATACATCGTCATCAGAACGAGCATTAACAGTGTAGTGAACGGTGTTCACACGACCGTTAGAAAGAGTACGGTCAAGGTTATTTACTTTCCAAGTAAAGGTAGACATAATTAAGGAGATTCGGGCCAAGTAATGTTGTGTGGGAAACCTTCAGTAGAAGGTAGATCCCGCAGAGCTTGCCGATAAGTAGCCCACGCAGAGGTGTTAGCTGTGTTATCAGCAAGTTGAGTCCAGTCAGAGCTGGTTAGTTTTTGATTACGTTCAGTGCGGACACGTTCTGCAACATCAGCATCAATACGAGCGCGATAGGCTGTTTCCTGTTCAGCAGCGGTTGCTTCGTCGTTATCGGTAAACACCGGACCAGCGACAAAGCGGGTAAACCACTGACCGTCAATCTGTTCAACGCCATCACGGACGCTGACACCATAAGGACCAGTCACGGTTGCAGACGGACCGTTCAACACAGGATCGTAACCAAAACCATCAAGAATTTCAGTTGTAATTTGTTTAGGGAAGCTGGTGTTAGGATGTTGAGCCTTAAATTGGCTAACAGTTGTTACCTCACCAGTTTCACGATTTCTAATTTCCATAGTAAATGATTTAAGCGATAGCAAGGAACAGGTAGGTGTTGCCACTTGCATTCAATGCGGCAGGAGCTGATGAAGTCACTGTAAAGCCGGAATTGAGCGGATCAATGTAGTCACCTGGCGTAGTTTCGGATCCAGAAGTATTTAAAAGTAAATAAGTATCATTACCACTAACAATGCCTCGGGCTGAGTCGTAAACGTACCAATTGGAATAAGCATTTATCTGCTTAATCAACACAAACCGCGCACCTGTAGTAAATCCACAGTCGACGTCTATATTACTGCCTGTGCCGGTATAGCTTCCAACCTTTGATATTCCGGGAAGCGTGGCGAAGAGCAAGGCAATATAGTCATCGCCACTACTATTAGAATTACTGTCAGCAGAGCCGCTACCTTGCGGGGTAAAGGTAGTAGCAGTTGGATTCCAATCAACAGCTACATTTACCTGACTGCTAGTATTATTGAGGTAAATTTGATAACCAGAATTCGTTAAAGCAGTATGGTATGTATTCCAGTTGTTAGATGAATCTCTGTTTTTGGCAATGATCATTTCAGGCGCAACGCCTAAGTTGTGATTGACAACATGGCTTTCATTGAAAGTACCATCGCCAGTGTAAGTCACAACATCAAAAAATCCTGGGGCGCGTTTGAAACTATAAGAAATCAAAGTTTCGCCATTATAATTTACCTCGCCGGAAGAGTTGCCTACTAAGCCAAAAGCATTATGTCTGTCAAATTCCACCGCGTCGGCAGCGGCGCGAGTAGCCTCGGCAGCGCTGCTATTGGGCGTCAGATGTTGCAATGATCCGGTCAAACGATTGGCCCAACCCCAATTGTCAGCTGCCGTCCGTCGCTTGATTAAAACACTGTCGGCAATAGAAGGAGAGATTGAGATATCTTGCGTGCTTGAATTGCCTGTGTAGGCAACATCGTCAAACACCTCTGTTGCATCAGTCGGCGGCTTATGCGGACGGCGGATTGCCATATAAATATATGTTGCACCTGCTTTATTGTGACGGGCAGAGCTGTCTTGTAAGGTAAAACCATTAGCACTGAAGTCAAAGTACGGTTCGTTTTTATCAACGTCAGTGAGGTTAGGATATATTTCTTTACCAACCCTCATGTTGTCCCTGATAACCCAGTCTCTAGCCTCACTTATGCACTTAATAAGTACCCATTGCGGCTCAAACCCTACGTTGACAAAATTACCTGCCGAGCCGCTTCCATCGTAGGTGTCACACTTAATAATCGCCTCGTCACTGTCGTCGCCAAACGATTGATCGTCGTGGGCGAACAAATAGGCAACGTAATTGTATCCGGATTCGTTTACGTTCCATCCGCTTGGTCCTAGCGTAAATTCAGTTGAAGTCGGGTTAGTAGAATTCCAATTTGAAAAGCCACTATTACTTTGGCCTTGACTGCTGTCTAACCGTATATATCTATCATTACCTAGTGATCGATGGTAACAATACCAGCCTGTAGAATGGCTGGTTGATTTGATCATCACAAAACCAGGAACTGAGCCCAAATTATGAGAAATAGTGCGGCCAGCTGTTCCGTTACCCGTATAAGTAACAACATCAAAGAACCCCGGCGCTTTGCGGAAGGTCCAAGAGACGTAATCGCCACCGTTGGCGTTAACAGTTGCTCCCTGGGCAACTGTGAATCCGTTACTGTTAAACGCCGTTAAATCAGTGCTAGCCGTATCTTCAGACATACTGTCGTTAGAGTACAAAGCTTTTGTCGCACCACGTTCAGTGTCAAACAAAGGTTTATATGCGCCGTCATCCCTTCGGCCAAACCAGACCATCCCCCCTTCACCGCTTAAATCAATTCCATTGTTGATTGAATGGCTTGTTGATCCATTGCCGTCATATAAAAACGTACTGAATACATCATCAACGTAAGTAGCGTCACCAGCGCCAGCGCTCCCGGCGCAAGCCAGGGCTATTTGTTGTGTAATAGGATCCATAATTAGTTCACGTAATCAGCAAGGGCAGCACCACGGAAACGTGTACCACCATCATCTGTCACAAAGACAAAGAGGTGTGTTTTTCCAGTGGTAAGGGTGGGAGCTGTATCTGCCGGGAACTTAACGCTAGAAGGCCAAGTTACAGTACCGGATGTATGAGTAAGCTCAAGGGTAAATGAGTACGAGCGGCTAGACGGTACGTTAGAGAACGTAAACGTAGAGTTAGCGTTGATTGTCTTGGTAAAGTAGTTACCAGCAGAACAATCGATAGCAAGAGCTGCAACAGCGGTAACGTTTGAGGTATAATTACCGTTTACGTCAAGCTTGGCTGCAGGAGAGGTTTGACCGATACCGACTTTGCCAGAACTGTCGATGCGCATCCGCTCGGTGTAACTTGTTCCAGGAGCAGATTGGTGGCCAAAGATAAGTTTTTCACCTGTACCAACGGAAATCAAGTTGCCACCATTTGATGCAGCACCCATCCGCATTGTCCCGTATCCACCGTTATCAATAGTGAATGCAGATCCTGTACTACCACCATCAACGTGCAGTTTGGTAGCGGGACTTGATTTGTTGATGCCAACTCTGCCCGAGCTGTCGATTCGCATCCTCTCCGTTGATGTACTGCCTTCATCAAAGGTGAGTGCATTGGCCGATTGCGGGCTACCAACCCTCCAGTTAGATACACCACTGAAAAACTGGTTATACGCACCGCTGCCACCATGCATAATTCTCAAACCAGCGGCATAACCGTTTGGCTGTGTAATTTCTACCTTGCGGCTTGAGTTTACGCTAGATGATCCAATAGCAACATTTCCCAAGCTATCGATTCGCATCCGCTCCGTCGGAGAGGACGCACCATCAGCAGTGGTGGAGAACACTAGGCGACCTGGCATGTCGTTAGAGCCAGGAGTTCCATCTATTTCGACCTTTATTTGCCCAGCAAGAGTGGTTACATCAGTGCCGTCAGCAGCTGCAAAATTCAGTTCACCAATCTTGTCATTGTTCTGAACAACAGTGTTACCGCCCAGGGATCCTCTTGATTTTGCAAGGATAATTGCAGGGGGATTAGCGTTGTTTGAGTCCCTTCTTACTGAAAGGGTTGAGCTGTCAAAGCCAGTGCCTGCAACTTGGAGACTGGGTTGCGCACCATATTGAGCCAAGGAAGAGGATGTACCAATCAACAACCGCCCCGAGCTGTCGATGCGGGCTCGCTCTTGATAGCTGGACCCATTCATGAAAATGAGATTTTTGCTGGCAGTTCCGATGCCAACACGAAAATCTCCTCCGAGATAGAGAAGTTCTCCATCATTTCCACTACCTCCACTAGGAAATGAACCGGAAGAACCTGCAGTTCGCAAGAAAATATTTCCATTTTCACTTGATATTTTCAGGGTTGGCTCATCACTGGCACCGGTTTTTGAAAGGTGCAGTATTTCGCCAGGCGACGCGGTGCCAATGCCCACGTTCCCACTTGAATCGATCCTGAGCCGTTCTGTTCCTTCAGTTTCAACCTTAAAATGACCATCACTGCCGGTATCAACAACTTCGGCTTTAGTGTTGCCTTCTTCAATCTTATCTGGAATTCCAGAAGCATCTACATAAGCTTTAGTAGCTGCATCCTGTGCAGCAGTAGGATCAGCAAGATTGACAATCTTATTATTCAACGCATCTAGTTGACCACCAAGTTCAGGTGTTTCGTCAGTTACAAGGTCAAATGCGACTGAACCGCCACTAAACTCAATCTCACCAGTACGTTGATCAACCGCAAAGAAATCACCAACTGCAAATCTACCGTTGTGATCAGTTGTAGCAGTCCAAATCTTACCATCGTTGCTTTCAACAATCTGCTTAGCAGTATTAGGAACACCACCATTTTCAGGCAGTGCATTGTAGTTAGTACCACTACCGACGTATTCCATTGTATGACCACTAGAAGCGATCATAGAACGCAGGAAGAACGACACAGCAGCACCGTCTGCAATGGCACCATTCAAACCAAGGTTTTCACTACGCTTGTTAGGATTAGGACGGCTAATAGTAACTGTCCAACCACTACCATTAGCAGCAGCAGACAACACAGGATAGGTGACACTATTTACAGTGACCAACATGTTGCTACCAGGACGCATAGCATCGCCGAACCAACCAGTACCAGCAGTAGGTGCATCAATGTTAAAAGTAGTTGAATTATCAGCCTTAGCACCATCTACAGTAGAAGTAAAGATTGCAGCTGATGATTTACCGTCAGCAACCAAAGCTTCATCACCAAAGTCAGTAGTAGATGCAGCCAGGTTAGCCTGACCACCATTCAAAGCTTTGATGTGATACTTGTTAAAGAATGCGTAGCTAGAAGTGCACTGAGCATAACCATTGTTAGTAACAAGGATGCCAGGACCATTCAAACCAACATGGGTGTAGCTGTCTGCCACCATTGAACGCAACGGACTTGTCGTCTTAGGAGTTGCGCCGTTGATAAGCATACCACCACCAGTCGGTGCAGAATCAGTATCACCTGCAGAACCTCCACGAGGACGATGAGCCCGGAGATCGTTGTTATCAATCTCACTATCAGAGAAGTTAGTACAGTTCTGAATATACGGAGATTTAGTAATATAGCAGTTATTATAGAACGCAAAGTTCCAACCCTGACGAGTGGGCAGTACCGAATCCAAAGTGTTGGTACCAGAGCTACTAGCTTTCATGCCAGTCAACGTCAGGTTTTGGATAAACGAACCGCTGTTCAATTCAAACAGTGCGTGGTTACCATCAGCATGGTCACCTTGAGTTGCAACCGTAGGATGCACAATACAGCTCCGAAGAGCCATACCGATAATAGATACATTACGGCGTTTAATTTGAATTGGACCAGCTTCCTGATAGACACCGGCAGACACAATAACGGTCATACCGTCGCCACCACCAGTTACTTCCAACTCAAAACCGGAACCACCGCCACCACCAAGATTAGAATCAGCAGCAGACAGTATGTCACCAATCTGATATTCTTCCAATGTAGAAGCGCTAGTAACAGTACAAGCAGTCACAGCACCACCGCTAACAGTAATGTCAGCTTGCAAACCAGAACCAGTAGTACCACCAGTAATAGGTACGTTAGTGTACGAACCGTTGGTGTAACCAGAACCAGCAGTCTTAATAGACGTGCTAATGTCAGCGTTAATGTCGTTAATGGCACCCTTAATTGTCAGCTTAGGACCACTAATACGGTGACCTGTTTTACTGTCATCACCACCAGTAGCATCAACGTAGATAACCTTATCTTGGGTACGGAAAGAACCACCAGATGCAACATCTAGCCAAGTGCTACCGTTCCAAATCTTAAGAGTCTGGTCATCATCATTTTGCAACCAAGTCTTGCCTGTTTCCCAGTCCGAACCCGTTGGTGTAGTAGTCTGGACAATAGTATCAAAACGACGCGCTGATGCAGATGCAGTAAAGATATTAGTATCAGCAGGTGTTGGAGAACCAGCATCTTGCTCAGCATAAGTAATCTTATCAGCGTCTTTAATCTTATCAAGATCAACACTGCTGTCACTCAGACCAACAGTAATAGTACCATCACCATCATTAGTGATGGACACACCATCAGAACCTGCAATATCACCAGTAATAGCAGCATCGATCATATCATCGATCTTAGCTGTTGTAGCAATGGTAATATCGTTGTTAGGGTTAGATTCTGATGAAGTGATGATGTCAGCTGCCTTGATACGATCAAGATCAACTGAACCAGCTGCAATACCAAGAGTTACCTGACCATTAGAAGCAGTCTTTTCAAGACCAGTGCTATTAACAAGGATGTCAGTTTCAACTACATGATCAACATAATCCTTAACAACACCTGTACTGGGCAGGGCTACGTCGTCATCAGGAATTACATTGTTATCTGCAGCAAGCTCTGCTTTTGTATAAGTTTCAGTAGCTTCGTCTTGAAAACGTGCATCCATTGCAGCCGTAGTTGCAATTTTAGCATCGCTGCTTGTCCAAGTGTCAGTAGAAAAAACTGTTTTGTTAAAATTGTCCCAATAATAATCCTCTAGAAATTCATAAATTTCTTCAGGAACATCTTGGCAGTTAGATTCTTGAATAGCATAACGAAGCTGCTCAAAGTTTTTGTTTAGGTCATCAGACCGGATAGCTGATCCAGGGTTAAACAGAGCACGGATGTCGTCAACCTTAGTGATCCGTCGGATCTTAACGTTGTCAACAGTAGGTTCACCTGGGTCAGTTGGGGTGGCTGGAGACGGGGGCGCAGTACCGGTGAACTCCACAATCGTGGGGTTAGCATCAGTAATGCGCCAGGGGTAGGTGCTATCTGTCGTAAGTTTTTCGTCGTATTCTTTTGTAGCCACGTTCCAAAAATAAACGTGGATTTCAGATTTAAAAATATACGGGAAATCAAAAGAGAATTGTGTCTTTGACCCGTTTCCAGCTTGAATTGTTTGTACGTCAGTGCACGCCATGTTGTTTAATAACGATTAGTTGGGATAGGGGCAATACCTTGTTCAGCCCGTTGATCGTTGATCTTTTTCACCATAATACGTTGCTCAATGGCATTACGCATTTCAGGCTCAAGGTTTTTAAATGCTAGTTCTTCTGCGTCCTTTTGTGCCTCACGGAGCATCATATGAATCTGATCATATTTGCCGATAGGTACATCTTGAGAACCGACAAATTTACGACGCATTGTTTTCAACTCATTAATAGTATTACGAGCTTCAGCTGTCTTAGCAATACGGGCGATTGCTTTGCGGAAGAAATCCATACGCCCCATTTCAGCGTTCAATGCGTTGCGTTCAGTAGCAATTAGATCGACACCTTCTCGTTTTTTAAATGCAGAAGATACATCATATTCAATGTCATACAGGAACTTCTCCTCCTTCGTCATAGCTGGATGGATTTTGATAGGAGAACCAGCGTTCCAAATACGTTGTAGCATACTGTACTTATTAGGGGCTTCACCACTAACAGGACTAATAACAGTTGGCAAGCGGTTTGTTTGATCAACTAATCCAATCAACTGGTTACGATTGGCTAGCTGTTCAACGATATTATTGTTAAAATCTTTCAGACCACCGTCAAGAATTCGACCAAAACTATTACGAGCACCAGCTAAAGGACCAAGTGCGTTTATTTGACCGGCAACAAAACGGTTGGCAGCATACTCATTACCACTCATAACTTCAACCAACGGACGCAATGCTGAAATACCAGCAGGATCTGTCAAGGCAGCAGCAAGGATAAAACTTAGTTTTTCAAATGCATTTTCAGTAGCTGCTTCACCAAGCATGTCAAAGTTATCTGCTACGTTAGCCACAGCAGCAACCCAGTTACTTAAACCAGGGCCAAGGATTTCGTTGTACTCAATCCGTACACCACCAGGTCCAATAACAGAACGTGGTTTAAATTGGCTATTTTTACGACGTGCTGCGTCAAGCTGACGGTCAACAGAACCATCACCGGTAACACTAAACAAACCATCGCCAAACATCTTGTCCTTAAGAACACTGCCGATCACCATAGAAGTGAGGAAAGTGCCTATCGCTTTACGTCCAAGTGTACGATTCTTAAGATCAATCAGAGTGTTAATCTTTGCCACTTCGTCCATTTGATCTACCTGGTGACCACGTGCCTTTAGGATACGTTCCATAGTCTCAGGATTTTCCATAAAGGTTTGTACTGACGTATAAGCCAGATCATTAACATCTTGTTGGAAAGATTTTAAAGGAGCAGGAAGGTAATCATCAGCAACACGGACAAGGTTCATCATCGTTGTAGGGAACGTGAGGAACGGTGTTAAACCAGGGATAGTACGGATAAGTTCACTGACGCTTTGACTAAGACCAGTATCAAGGTTAAGCGCGATATCAGCGTTGCTATATTTAACAGCTTTATCTTTAATCAAACCATCAGCGCCGAACATGCTGTTGTATTCAGCATCAGCTAGTTCTTTGATACGAGCAGGTGTAGCAGCTTCGCCAAGTCGTTCTAGCTCATCCATTGCACGGAAACGTGCTTGACCATTAGCAAGGGTAGCACCGGTCCAAGCATCAAAGCCAGTAAACAAGTTAGGCACCAGTCGGAATACAGGATCAGCAGCCATAGCTTGCATCTCTTCGTATTGCTTGACTAGGAATTTAAAACCACTTCTACCACGTTCAGCCTCTTGTTCAGCAATAAATCTGTACTGCTCTAGCTTTTCCTCTTGTTTAATCACAAGATCAAGACGGGATTGTCCTTTAACAGAATTAGGGTTTTGAGATGCTTTTGCAAACATCCTACCTGCATAAGGTAATGCCTTCTTTTGTGTGTCAAAGATAGCACTATAAGCCATCCAACCACGTTGCAATGCTTTCATGTCTTTACGAAGCAAGGCACCACCAAAGTATGTCACTGGTTCAGCCACAAGACCGCTGATGTTACCGTACAAAGCTTTAGCTGCAGTTTCAGCAGAAGACAGCAAACTGTTAAAGTAGTTAGACCTTACAGCCTGTGCAATAATGTTAGGTGATTCGGGGTTAGTATCTACAAGAGGACGGAAATTAACAAAGCTGTTAAGGATATCCTCGTTCATCTTTGCAATGGTATTGATGCGACCATCGCTAAGTTCATACAGCTCAAGGAAAGAATCCAGGATGTCAGGACGGTTTTCCTGCAACCACATCCAGTTTTCAGTAAATTTCTCACTGTCAGACTGGATCTGCCGTAGTGCAGTAGGATAGCCTTCTTTAATTTCTTGTGCAATCTGCTCAGGAGATTTAAACAGGTTCTTAGCTTTTTCACCAAGTCTAGCAAACCCTCTTTTCTTAACAGTAAAGTAACGAGTAGAGCCTACCAGTTGTTGCAGGAAGTTGATCTTATCAAGGATCTGTTCCTGAGCCTGCTCAATAGCAATAGAACCACGGTTTAACCGCATACCTTCAGCAAGGTCAGCAACCTGACCAGCCATAGACGTTGCAGTATATGCTTGAGCACGTGCAACATCCATACCTTGGAATTGTTTCACCAAACTATTAACAGAGCTGAGTGCATCAGTATAACCATCTTGAGTTAGTACCTCAACACCTGCTTCGTTTTTGTAGATCTGAGGATCCAACATCCGACGCATGTCGTCGATAGTAGCAGTAGGGTCAAACAGTTCTAGAACAAGGTTATCACCAGCTTCAGCTACTTCATCAGCAGATACAGTAAAATCATCAGCAACCATACCAACACGGTCAGCTTCTTTGAGCTGTTTGGTAAGACCAATGGTAATCTCTTCTACACCACCAGGAGTCTCTGCACCATACTTAAGTGCAGGACCACTGATGAAGTTACCGAGGCGACCATTAACAGTACCTTTGTTAGTCTGTACACGTGCTGCATCAATACTAGCACCAACAATACCAAAGTCGTCTACTGTACGAACACCAGTTTCACGGAAATCGTACAGGTCATGTACACCTTTAATGGCTACGTTTGGATCATTTGTTTTACTTGCGTTGTAGTAACCCAGCTCATCCAATGCTTCGTCCTGCTTAGCCTGATATTCAAGCAGAGCTTCTTCAGGTACTTCACTGGTAGCTTTAGGTTTGTTAGCAGCAAGGTATTTAACAGCCTGATCGCTTTCACCAACAATTTTAGGTGCGTTTTTAAATACGTCTTTGACTTCGCTAACGGCAGATGCAAACTTACCAGCGAATCCAATCATCGGGATCATAAATCCCATAGCCAGATCTTCGTTGATACTCTTCTGCCGTTTAAGGTCAGGACTATCACCAGCAAGGGTAGCCCAGTTGTCGGGAATAAAATCCATTGTTTCAGGGAAACCTTGCTTGATTTGACCAAGCAGGTTATCACCTTCGTATTCAGAAGACACAGCACCAACAGCAACAGAAGCACCAGCTTCAATACCACGGCTACCTACAAACTTCATAAAAGCTGTATTACCTAGTTGGTTGATCTTAGCTGTTGCCCCTAGTTGACCGACTGCTTTCGCTTGTCCCAACCGTCCCAGTGCCATACCAGCACCCTGGAATGCCATGGTGGGGAAGACAACGGACGAGATGCTTCTAACAATACCAGCTACCTTGTTTTCGTATTTAGTAGCCTTGGGTACCTGAGGGATACCATCGGGTAGGAAGAAGTTAATAGCATCAGCTGCAAAGTCAGCGACACCAGTAATGGCAGCCATGTCAAGCTCGCCACCTTCTTTCCTAATCTGTTCTAAATCAATGTTGCCTTCTGCGTCTCTGTATGGACCTTCCGTAGAAGGTGCAGAAGTCTCTTCCTGTTGTGCGGCTTGCGCTGCCATAGCAGCTTGTGCGGCTTGTTGCTCGGGCACCGTAAGCTCCTCTTGAGGGGCTTCCAATCTCTGCTCGATCTCTTGGATCTGCTCATTAGAGAGTTGGGTCTGGCGCTCTTGCTCATCCAACACAAAATCCTCACCTAGGTTAGAGTATTCTGAGGGATCTTTCATCTAAATCGATTAGCAATTTGAATTAGTTTTTGTGCATACTCAGGGTCAGTTGCATAGCCCTGTTGCTGCAACATCATCGCTGCTTCTTCTAAAGAATTAGCGTTGTTTACACCCTGATAACCGGGGTAATCTTTATACCATTTATTAACCAAATCATTTACAGACTCTTGAGGTGAGCTGTAGTTTTTAAAATTAGCCGTTTCAGCACGTTCTACACCATCACGAAATTCTGTAGTTCGTTTTGCTGTAGAAGATTCTGCTGCAGTAGCCTTCATGCCAAAGAAGTTATTAGTACCAGACAAAGCAGTACCACCAGCTGATTCAAGGATCATCTGTGCAGCAACCAGCTCAGGGAACTTAGCCCCAGCTGATCCAGCCATACCGACAAAACTATCAATTGTTTTCCGTTCTTGACGAGTATAACCTAAATCACCAGACATTTGTGCACTAGCACGTCTAATCTGTGCAGGCTCTTCAGACAAGAACAGCTTACGCATTGCAGGAGGTGCTTCATCAACCAACAGGGTTGCTGGAGATGGTGTAAGCAGCGGTTTGTTAGCCCCAGTCGCAGCATTGTTCGCCTTGCGATGTGCATTGTAAAGCTCACTTGGCTTAAGCTTAAGAACATCTGCCGCTTGAAGGATACCAGGTGGGTACTGGATAGTACCTGCTAAAGATGATGAATAAGCAGCATCCATTTGATTGGCAGTAGCTAGTGCAAACGGTTTGTCTACCACACTTGCTCCATTCTTAATCAACTGCTTATTAATGTAGGTATTCATCTCTGCCACTTCACGGTCAGAAGATTCGATGTTAGGGAACACCGGGCGGTTGTTATCACCTAGACTGGGGTCAATGTAAAAAGGACTGGACTTATCACCAGCATTGCCTGCATCGACCATTTTGTTGACATTTTCAAGTGCTTTGAGTGGGTCATTAGTTAGCTTAACTTGTTTAAGGTATTCACTTTCAAGACGGGATTGTACAAGAAATGTCTGAGCACTGCCCTGCTCTTCGTTAGGGTTAATCTTAGTCAAGGCTCTAGCCGTGGCTTTAAAACCTTTTTTAATACCTAACGCCTCAGGACCATATTTCTGTTCCTCTTGGGCTTCAAATGCTGCCCTAGTAGATCTTTGCAGTTCAGGATCTTGAATGCTGTTAACAAAAGAAAGATCAAGGATACCGTACTTAGTACGTTGAGCAATAGTATTTGCCATCAGATCTTTATTGTTTTTAATAGCTTCCCGTTCAATTGATTTAATAACCTCAGGAACGGTCATCCCCTTGTCATGGTAACGCTGTAGAACAAGTGCTTGAGCTTGCTGAGGGTTTTGATTATAAGCCTGCTGAATCTCATCAATGTTATTATTAAGCCATTGTCGGTCTTCAGCTTTTTTTAGGTTATCTTCAGCGTTTTGTAGTTTAACAATGTTTTCTTGACGTACCTTAAGAGCAGCTTCCCAACGTCTCGGCCATTCTTGATCGTATGTTTTACCAGTACCTTTATAATCATTAACACGAATCTTTTCAAGATCCATGTTGGGATTAGCAATCAGTTTATCGACACCATCTAGGGCAGCAGGAGCACCCTTGGCTGATTTACGGTCAACAAATGCGAGCATAATATCCTCGCTTTCACCGCTAGACTCAAGGTTTAAAGCACGTTCTTCAATTACAGCTAACGCTTCGTTAATACCTTTTGTCTCTGCATTACCACGAAGAACAGACGTAGCTTTTTTAATACTTTCTTTAGCAGATGCTAAATACAAAGCATCAGTAAAACCCATATATTTAAAGACATCTTTTGCTGCCTGTTGAGCAACAATTTCTGTCAAATACGGATCACGCAATGCTTCCACACCGCTAAATGCTCTACCATCAGGTGTAGTAAATTCTTTTTCTGATCCTTGTAGATATTTATTAACAGTAATATGAAACCCTTTTAGAGCAACAGAGTTGTCAACGTTTTTTGCTGCTCTACCAGACAAACCATGATTAGAAATATAACCCTTTAGAGTATCAAGCGGTGCCTCATTATTTAAAACACCGTTCGCGGCAATTTCTGTATTTAACTGTACAGAAGCTGTAGCTCTAACATTTTCACCACGAGCGTATTGTTTTACCTTATCGGGGTCCAGTGTTTGAACCTCTGCAGCAGCTGCTTGGGCTTCTTCTTCTCTTTGTTTATCTGCTTGTTGTTTGTCTATAATTGTCTTAGCTAGTTTACTAAAACTAGCCAGACTACCCATTATTTGATCTTGAGCTTGTTTGTTAAGCTGCGATTGTTGGATAGAACTTTGTATATTAGCAAGCTCTTGACCTCCTTCATTCCGAAGGTTCTGCATCTCAATAGCTTGATTTTCACGCATCATACGTTCTTCGTACGCAGCGTTCTCTTTCATTGCCTGGAGGTTTTCATCACGCTGCCTGTTTTCAGCAGCTTGACGGCGCTCCATGCCACGGACAATCCGGTTGCTCTCTTCACGCATCCGGTCAATGCCCGCTGTACTCAATTGTTGTGGTTTAAAACCTCTGCTTTGAGCGGAGGATCGATACTGGATACGTTGCATAGTTTATTAAACGAAAGGTGTTGCAATAGAAGCAACTTGACCAAGTGTATTAAGGACACCAGCGAACCGGCTTTCTGTAACAGCAGGAGGTACAAACCCAGGAATAGCCTTCATACGATCGACAAAGACACGTTCAGGCGGCATAACAGGTTCAGGATCGTAAGGCAAACGTGCAGGTTCTAGCATCATACCTGCTCTAGTATTAAGATCAGCAAACGCACGGTCTAAACCAATCTGTTTTAGGTTGCGTTCACTTTGTGCAATACGGCTTTGCATATTAGCACGCATGACTTCTAGGTTACCAGTTGCTGTATCTTCAGCTTGCTGAATGGCATTATCAATTCTTTGCAAATTAAGACCAACACCCATCTCAGCAAGACTAGATTCAGTGTTAAGTTCAGCTAATTCAATAGCTGCTTTTTTATATTTACCTGATAACTCAGAATCCAAAGACATCAAACTGCGATGTAATTGTGCCATGTTTGCTTGAGCTGCTTTAGCTTTAGACTTTCCAGGCTGACCTAGTTGAGCAGTTCCAGCAGCAGTCAAGCTTTCAAGCATTGCAGTTTCCTTTGACAGGGCATCTTGCTGGCGCAGTTGGTCGATGTTATTTTGGATAGCTTGCCTGCCCAAAGATCGTCTGCTTTTAATACCTTCCAGCTGAAGCCCTTGTTCTTGTTTTGATAAATTACCCTCAAAATATGCCTGTTTAAGTGCAGACATATTATTGCTATGCTCAAACTGTTGCTGAATAAACGCCTCTTGAACTTGCGCCTGCTCTTCGTCCATAGCTTGAGTCATTGCGCTAGCGTTTAAGCCAAGTTGAGCATTACCAATAGCTTGGCTTTTTTCATACTCCCTAAGCCTGTTAGCGTATTCAAAGTCTTGGATTTCCTTACCACGCTGCCAATTACGCATATTGGTTTGGTGGCTATAATCACGCATTGCGTAATAGTTAGCCTTTTCAGCAGCGTCAAGTTTTTTATTATGCTTATTGGTAAGGTTGGCAATTTTTGTATTAAATTTTTTCTGCTCTTGTTCAGCCTTCTTGCGTTGTTTGTTACGCTCACCGGCACCGCCATCAAGGAAACCAAAGATATGCATCTCCAGACCGGACTCGGCAAGCTGTTGATCCAGTAAGTTTTCTTTTGGATTAAACATCAAGCCCTCCTATAGAATCGTGGGGAATAGTTACCTTCCCACATCATTGACACCAACGATACAGGGTATGGAAAATTACTTGTCACTTTAAGTTCAAAATTAGTATTACGTTGGTGGATGGGTACAGTAAACTGTCGTTCAGATTTTACAGGATTAGTGTCAGCAGAATAGCGATCACCATCTGTCGTATGTTCTACGTTTTTCCATTCATTAGAACCATCAGCTTTCAGTTTAAAACGTACAGCACCAGTCCTACCAACAGAAAATTTAACTCTAGAAATAGTCAATGTAGCAGTATAATCAGTTTCATTTACTTCAGGTCGATAGTATAGCTTAGGGAGTGTTACATCAAAATCATAACCATAACCTACAATAATACCATCGGCATAGTCTGTAAACTTACCTTTAACCTCAAAGTACCTATAATTAGTGTTAGTCTCGATTCGCTCAATAGCAGCAGCATAGTAACCAATGTCTGAATCAATAGCTGAATCTGTGTTTTGATCTGCTGTTGGCAGTGCTAAAAACATTACAGCTTCTTTATCATCAATTGGTGTGTACGGTACATAGATTTTAGTGATGTCATTCGTCTCGTCATACACCACAGCATCAACAGAAGCATGAGGTTTGACAGGACGTGTTGCCATATCAAGGCAGGGATTACCATCCATACTAGAAGTAGTAGCGATGACATCACCAGTAGGAATTTGGTCAAGTGTAATCTTACCAATAGTGTACTGGTCTTCCTGCTGTGAAACTACAAGAACATCATCATCAATAATATCTGCAGCTTGGATTGTACCCACTAACTGCCACTTAACCCATGCTTGGAATAGATCCTTCTCACCGTTGTTGTAGAACCTATAAATATACATATAGGAACTATCACGGTCTGTCATCATGATCAGAGAGTTCTGAGGGCTGACAGTGAGTGAATCAATTGTATCAGGAATCCACTCTAGTACAACTTTACTGATGTCTACCACCAGGGGGCTCTGCTCAATCTCACGTAGTTGCAGTGTAAATAGTTTAGAGTAACCAGGTACAGTATTGACAAATGCTGCAGTAGTACCTACGTCAACAGGCGAAATGTTAGAAGACATCTCATAGTTAGAGATGGATCTAATAACAGCCGTTGATGGTGTTAGTGTAGTAGAACTTGCTGAATACACTTGGAACTGTTGTCTAGCACTGAACAGCATCAAACCTTGCGGAGAAGGCAGGACATCGTTAAGGACAACAGGTCGTACACTAGCTACGTTTAGATCAACAGGATCAGAATCAACTTGTGTTAGAGCTGATTTAACAAAGAAGTTAAACGAGTCATTAGCTACACCAAAGAATACATTATCTTCAGAAAGGATACCAAACCGGTTATTATAGAAGAAAGTAGATGTAATCTTAAAGCCAATAAAAGATGGTTTGGGATTACTGTTGTCATCTCCTACCTGTCTATCTGTCCAAGTAACTGGACCAAATGTAAATGTAGTTGCACCTGTGTTCTCTAGTTGGTGAGGCATTGTAGAAGCACTAAGACCAGGAGAGACATTCCTAGCTCTAGATTCCTTCCAAAAACCTTTACCACGTGTACCATTAAAAGCTTCGTACTCAAGGTAGTAATCGTCATCTGCTGAGTTAGTGTTACGGACTTTTAGGTTATGACCGTTAAAAGATTCAGTAGGTAGATCAGCAGAGCTACCGACACTATCTTGGAACGCTTCAATACCTGAGTTACCAAGACCACCCTTAGCCTCAATAGTAAAGGCTGTGGCAGCTCCAGTAGGGGCTGTGTAGTCTGTAACAACAGCATTGGTACCTGCATTACGTTTAATTACCAAACTGTTTGTATAGGCTTCTAGGGACCATACACCATCAAAGTCAGAGTTACTTGCAGTTTGTTGTGCTAAAATAGTAGCTCTAATTGCATCAACTAGATGGTGGTTTGTGTTGACATCAGCTGAGTCATACACAAGCATGTCATCAAATGTTGTATGACTTTGTGCTTGAACTGTTGTCGTAACACCTTGGATAGTAACTTGATAATCAAGACCGTTGGTAACAGAGTTAAGTCTCAAAGTAGCTACAGAATTAGCGACAAATGTACCATCAGCTTGCATAGCTGCAGTCACTGTTTTGTTAGTAATAACAGTAACGTCTTGTACACTACGGAAGTGGTAATCAGACTGCTTAGTACCAGTAAGGTAGGAACCACCGTTGTTAGTTACAGTACAGAATGTACCATCTTCTTTAGTCCATACATAGATGTTACTACCTTTGATAGCACCAATATACGAACCGGCATCGTCACGGTCAATAAAAAACCAAGCAGCATCAGCCAGCTCAGCTTTAGTAAATGCTGTGCCATCTGCCTTTTTAAGCACATTAATATGCTCCATACCAGGTCGTTTAAGAAGACCATAGGTAGGGTCAGGATAGCCATTGATACACTCAGTGACCTGGTTAGGCAGTTTCTTATCATCAATTTGGCGGGACACACCACCAAGAAAATTAGGAATGGTTTGAGTTATTGCTGGCATTAGCGTTGCAGGGTATGGAACGGCTTGTAGGGTCGGTAGAAGTTACCACCATCAGGTGAGCCAAAGAACGTATAATCACCTTGATTACACTCATACTCCATAGCCTGAGAGCGTGTAGTAAGTTCTTTTTGCTGTAGGATTTGATATTGATTGGAGTCACCGATAATACGGCTAGATACAATAGCAGCGGCACGGGCTACGATGTGTGCCTGAATAGGAGCAGGGATATTTTCCCAGCTAAAATACCATACAATATCTACGTAAACGTGCTCAGCTGTCCACGTATAGGAATGTTTCTTTTTGTCGTACAGCTTACCACCACGGAAGATGGCTTCTTTTTCAATGTTCTCAGGGTAACCTTGGTTAAGATCCATCTGCAGAACATCTTCTGCAATTTTAATCTCGTTATTATTATCAGGTGTGATTTTATAATCAAATTCAGTATTGAAAGACCAGCCTTCACTCTGTACCTCACGTGACACTTCCCTCAGGGTGTTGAGTGCAATCGCAACGTCCGGGTTGGTTTGAGTTTCAACTCTGGTTGTAACCTCATTACGAGTCAAAGCGCGGCTAGAAACAGTCTGCGAAATGTTAACTGTATAGGTGTAAGTTACAGGGGTTGTAGACTGTTGTACACCAGCCACTGCAATAGAGGTACCATCAGTAACACCTGTACCACCAATGTAAGTACCAACAGGGATGTTAGCAGTTTCAGTGGTAAGTGTAGTACCTGAAATGGAACCAGTAAATCTAGAGACTTCGTTGATAATGAGAGTTTCTTCAGTTGTCAACGTGGTTACAGGAGCCTGACCAACTGACGCCAGGATCTGATTAACAGCTTTAAGCTCAGTGGAGCCAGTAGATAGGTAAGGCATAATTGCAAATGAGTCTTATTCTCAATAAAGAATTAAAAAAAAGGAGCCCCCGAAGAGGCTCCCGTATAACCGCAATCAGAAGGCGGCAGGCTTGGTAGCAGTACCAGCAAACAGTTCCACAGCAGCGGCGGGATTCAGGTAGTCAGCGCCCATGGCGAGACGACCCAGGATCACGTCACCCTGGTAGATGGTGGACACGTCGCCACTGGTGACTTGCACCTGAGGGGCGATAGCTTCCACGCAGCCAGCAGCTTCACGTTGGAAGATGAGGCCACAGCTGTTAGCGAATTCGGTTTCTTCACCGTACTCATTGTTGATACCGGTAACATCGTTAGCAGCATCTTCAATAGCTTCGGACACGAAGGAACCAGTGTTACCAGGATCGGTCACACCGGGGTTCGTGGCAGAACCAGTACCATACTTGGTACCGTACTGAGAGAAGAACGGAATGTTCATGGACTTGTAGATCTTGATACCGGCGATCTCAACGATGCCCTCAGCACCCTGCAGTGCAGAGCCTTGAGCATCACGATTCACCAAACCATTGCTACCGACCGCTTGGATCAGTGCATAGTATTGGCGGGGGTTGAGGATCCCGACACGTCCGTCCTGGCTAACACCCTTCTCATCGAGGGCAGCGGCTGCATCATAGAATGCGGTCACCAGCTTAGCGGAATCATAGGCATCAGAAGCGGCGGTGCCAGAAGAACCAACACGAATCTGAGTACCGCCCGGCTCGACATAGCCAGACTTAGTGATCGGAGAAGCAGCACGTGCACCACGAGTGATGGCACGGAAGATCAGACGATCGTACTTTTGAGCAAGAGCGTAGCCGATCTTACGAGAGATCTCGGAACGCATGTCGTAATGAGAAAGAGTCTCATCAAGGTCGTACAGGAATGCACTGGAGATCAGCAGATCATCGACCGTGATGGTCTTCTCAGCCACCGGAGGTGCCCCGTTGGAGTCACCCAGGATGCTGTTGCCAGGCGTATGGAATTCCGCCTTGGTGTGACCAGTGTAGATGAACTGGAGAGACTTACCGT
>BCSF01000253.1_pt1 | contig 22928 bp, 35 predicted proteins | sample 1016431 | NCBI WGS metagenome assembly BCSF01 (sample SAMD00045685;SAMD00045686;SAMD00045687;SAMD00045688;SAMD00045689;SAMD00045690;SAMD00045691;SAMD00045692;SAMD00045684;SAMD00045690;SAMD00045691;SAMD00045692;SAMD00045684;SAMD00045685;SAMD00045686;SAMD00045687;SAMD00045688;SAMD00045689, study...
GGGGAATATGATGAAGCAGGATATCTATCATAGAACACTTGCTGCAATATCTGAGATACTAGCAACCTTCAGGAGAGGTACAGAATATGATGCTTATTTCAGGTTAGCTAATGATCCTGTTGCAGAACCTTTTGATGAGGATATGGAGGCTAATGTTTGTGGATGGAAAGCAACTCTTCAGATAGAGGCTATCAATCCTAATAATATCTGCTAATGGATAATACTAAGAAGGCATTAGAGAAGTTTGGGAAATACTTAGTGAAGGAATCTAGAAAGAACCTTACTAGGAAGAAGAAGAATGTAACTAATAGCCTTTATGATTCTTTAGATTATCAGGTAAAGGCAATGCCCAATTCATTTGAGTTTGACTTCCTGATGGAAGAATATGGTGAATGGGTAGATAAGGGCCGTAAGGCAGGAAAGAATCCTCCATTCTCACCTCTCAGGAAATGGGTAGAAGATAGGAGAATACAATTCAGGGACAATAGAGGTAGATTCCAGACATATGATCAGACTGCTTGGGCAGTTGTTAAGAGCATTGGGAAGAAGGGCATTGAGCCTTCAAACTTTTATACTAGACCTTTCAATCTAGGATTCCAGAAGTTACCTAATGAGGTTGCTGAGGCATATGCTTTAGATGTGCAGGAGTTTCTTGATTTTACGATTGATAAATTAAACGAACAATATAAGGATGGCAGTAATTAGTCCAACAGGGTTGCTAGGGGTTAGATCTCCAATAATGATTTCATGGGATGGGGCAAGTTCAGTAACTATGCAACAATTCAAGCTAGAGATATATGCTTGGACAGGGGCAAAGACATCAAGACCTGCTTCACCTGTTTATACGATTGACAGAACATCTGGGTTTGTGGATATATATCCCAATGCTGATATTGCTCCTTTATTGCAGGACTTGTTTGATCAGAAGCTAGATAAGATATCAGTAGAAGAGCCTGATAATCTAGGAACAGAATCTATTCTATGGATGAATATAGATTATACCATAGGATATATTGATTCAACTCCTGCTTCAGTTCAGGATACAGGAACAACTACAACTGCATTGATAACAGATGGATATTCTGATTTCTTAGATGGAGTAAATAAGGATCTAGGGGCAACATTCTTAGTTCAGGGAGATGAGAGATATCTATCAGGACTTGATACCTATAACTTACCTGTTTTCTTAGGAGATACAGGAAGTGATTTTCAAGCAAATCATAGGAAGATAAAATATACAGGATCAGATGCTTCAACAGATACATTCACAATCTCAACCTTTGTAGATAGAACATCTAACCTAGCTGAGGATAGAGTTGTATTGATTCCAGCAGGAGTTCCAAACTTGCAGAATTTTATAATAGCAGAAGGTGTTGATCCAACACTTAATTATCCTGATGAATTAGATTGGTATGATATAGAGATCCTAGATAATTCAAATGTGGTGCAGGATAGCATCAGGATATACAATCAATGTGAGGCAAAATATAGCCCTGTGCAGTTGCAGTATGTGAATAGAAATGGGATGTGGGATAGCATAACATTCTTCAAGAGAAAGGATGAGGATATAGCTATTAGCAAAGAGACATACAGGCAACAGGTAGGATCAGCATCTTCATCAGGATATACTTGGGCAGATAACTCCAGAGGATTAAGGACATACAATCATGAGGTTAGAAAGACTACTACCTTAAACACAGGATTTGTGAATGAGGGATTGATTGATGAGATTCAGGATATGATGATGAGTGAGTATGTTATCATGACTATCAATAGAACAACTTACAGAGATGGAGTGGGATATGTTATAGGACAAGATTTCAGAGCAGTAAACATCACAACAGGATCATTGAGAGTACAGAAGCATATCAATGATAAGACAATCAATTACACATTACAGGTAGAGTTTGCAACTCCTGAAAATGCAGTTCTATGATAGAGATTTATATTGGCTCAGAGAAGTTAGATCTGTTTAAGGATGAGGATGTAAATATCACATTGAGCATTCAGAATGTGAGGGATATCAGTAAGCTATTTACAGACTTCACTCAGAACTTCTCAGTTCCTGCATCTAGGAATAACAATGATATCTTCAAGCATTATTACAATAGTGATATTACAGGAGGATTTAGTGCATCATTAAGGCAGGATGCTATTATCTATTTGAATAAGGAAGTATTCAGAGAGGGGAGTATTGAGTTGAATGGTGTTAATATGGAGAATGGGAAACCTTCAGCGTATGAGGTTGTATTCTTCTCAGCAGGGGTAAATCTAAAGGACTTATTTGGAGAGGATGAGTTGATTGATTTGGATTTATCAGCATATGATCATTCCTATTCAGGATCTGTAATTAGGGGTGCAATGGAAGGGACTACTCCTCTTCATTCTGGGAATGTTATTTATCCATTGATATCTCCTGTTGCAGATTGGTTTTATGATTCTAGTTCTTCAGATCATAATGATAATGATATTGCTTACCATACTTCTAATGATACTCATGGATTAGATTATTATGAGTTAAAACCTGCTATCAGGATTAGTAAGTTGATAGATGCAATAGAGAGCAAGTATTCAATCACTTTTACAAGCACATTCTTTGGAACAAGTAAGTTCACAGATTTATTCCTTTGGGGACATAGGAGAGAGGGGTATATGTTCAAGGATCAGGAGAATGGATTTACTGCTCAGAAGATTAATTTCACCTCAGCAACAGGAACAGGATTTGACATCACAGAAGATGTAGCAACCATACCTTCTAGCTATTCAGATTTGCAATGGAGATATAGCATAACCTCAACAAGTGATTATCAGGTGCATTTTTACATCAATGGTGCATACTATTCTAGCAGATCTCATTCAGGGAATGTTACAGATGCACAGATGTTTTTTGTAGGTCTTAATACAGGGGATAAGATACAGATGAGATTCTCACCTCCTGTTAATTGGGATGGAAGTACAATTACGATAACATCAGCAAGTGCATCAGGGAGAGATTTTGATACTCCTAGCACTATCCTATGGACTGCAAGTACATCAACATCACAATCATTCACTACAAATGTGGAGATGAGTGATCAGATGCCTGAGATGAAGGTTTATGATTTCCTATCTGGATTAGTGAAGATGTTTAATCTAGTTATTGAGCCTACTTCCAGAACTGCGTTTAATATTGAGCCTCTAGATGATTGGTATTCTTCAGGATCAACATATGAGATAACGGAATATGTAGATACAACATCTCAGAAGATTAACAAGCCTGAATTGTATAAGAGGATATCATTCAAGTATCAGGAGGCTGATAGCTATCCTATGAGAGCGTATAGAGAGACTAATGGAGGTAGAGGATATGGAGATCTAAATGCTGATTTCACATTTGATGGAGGAGAGTTAGTTACTGAATCAACATTTGAGATAATGAAATATCAGAAGTTGGATGATCCTAGTAATGGAACAACGAATTTCATAGTAGGAAAGAGCATAGATAAAGAGGGAAAGCCATATATCGGTTCTCCTGTGATATTTTACTCCTCAGGGACATTAGATATCACCTCATATCCAATAGGGTTTGTAGATGAGACTGAGAAAACTACAACGGCAACCAACCAAGTATATTTATGTGCTAATGTGAATAATACTACTGCTGAAGATGTTACTCAGATGCTAACCTTTGGACAGGAAGTAGATCCATTACATGAGCAGAGTTATACACAGACCTTATACAATCAGTATTGGGAGGATTATGTAACGGATTTATATTCTATTAGCAGGAGGTTGTATTCAATGAAAGCGATATTACCATATAGCATCACATCCAGATTGAAGATGAATGATAAGTTAGATATCAATGGAAAGAGATATATCATTAATCAGATGAAGATCAACCTCAGGACAGAGGAGGCAGATATTGAACTTTTAAACGATATATGATGCAATTGGATTTTATAATTGAGCAACTCCGTATTCAGGAAGCAACAAATCAGGATCTGATGATTGCTAAAGGTCAATGGAAGATTCTTACTAAGTGGAAAGAAGCAAAGGAACAGATTAGATGGCAATTAAGAAAGAGATAGATATCAATGTAAATACTAAGAGTGCTGAGGATAGTGTGGATAATCTATCTTCAGGGCTTTCAGGTGTTGCTGCTCAAGCAGACAGATTAACAGGAGGCTTAGTTTCAGGCTTTAGAAATGGAGTCAAGGGAATTAAGAATGCTATAACAGGATTCAAGTCTTTAAAGGTTGCTATTGCAGCCACAGGGATAGGATTATTAGTTATTGCTTTAGGTTCATTAGTTTCATTCTTTACTAAGACTCAGAGAGGTGCTGATAAGTTATCTCAGGCAATGAAGGGCATTGGTGCAGTAGTAGATGTGCTTATTGATCGTGTTTCTTCATTTGGAGAGGGATTGTTCAAGATTCTTAGTGGTGATTTTTCTGAGGGTGTAGATCTGCTGAAAGCATCGTTATCTGGAATTGTAGATGAGATGAAGGAAGAGGGTGCAGCAGCAGTTGAATTAGAGAAAGCCCAACAAGCATTAGAGGATAGACAGATTGCATTGATTAAGGTTAATGCAGAAAGGAGAGCATCTATTGAAGAGTTGAGGTTAGTTGCTGAAGATGAGAATAAGACTAATGAGGAGAGAGCAGAAGCATTGAGAGCAGCAGCTAAACTCCAGAATGAAATTGCAGATGATGAGATTGCTATTGCTAAGGAGAGAGCAAGAATAATTAGAGAGAGGGTTGCATTAGGAGAATCTACTAGGGAGGATCTAGAGGAACAGGCAAATGCTGAGGCTGAGGTGATCAGGTTAGAAGGGGAGAGATCCAGAAGATTAAGAACCTTACAAACAAGATTGAATGCCTTTACAAAAGGAGTGGAAGAGAATACTGATGTAACTGATGAGAATGCAGAAGCGCAGGCTAAACTCAATGAGGAAATCAGGAAGAGGGATGAAGCACTTGCAGCAGAAGAAGCAAAGTTGCAGGAGAGTTTATCAGCAGAATATGATGCTATATTAGAGGCTCAGAATGATGCCCAGACAAATGAATTGAATGCAGTAGAGGATAAGTATAATACACTTATTGCGAAAGCTCAAGAGTTTGGATTTGATGAGGCTGAATTGAATAGGATTAAGAATGAGGAGATAGCAGCAGTTAATAAGAAGTTTGCAGATCAGAATACAGAAACTGCAAGGAAACAAGCAATAGATGAACAAGCTATTTTAGATGCTAAGTTGGCTGCTCAGTTAGGGTTTGCTCAATCCATTGGAGGAGTAGTGAGAGCCTTAGGAGGATTTGCAAAGGAAGGAACGGCAGCTGCCAAAGCAGCAGCATTAGCAGATATTGTAATCAATACAGGGCTTGGATTTGTTCAGGGGTTAGATATTGCTCAGAAAGGTGCAAAGGCAACAGGCCCTGCTGCACCATTTGCTTTCCCTATATTCTATGCTACTCAGGTAGCAGCAGTATTGAATGCAGTTGGACAGGCTAGAAATATATTAGCAAAAGTTCCAACAGGAGGCGGAGGCGGTGGAGGTCTTGGCGGTATACCTAGACCTAATGTATCTGCTCCAAGTTCTAGACCTAGATTCTCATTAGATACTCAAGCATCTGATTTAGGAAATCAAATTACTCAATCTTTACAGGGGCAACCTGTGAGAGCGTATGTAGTGAATCAGGATATTCAGAACGCAAATAAGTTAGATAGAAAAATAAAGGAAACGGCAACGCTAGAATAATATGAAGTTTTTTGAGTTAGTATTGGATGAGGAGAAGCTATTGCATGGTATAGATGCAATTAGTATTGTTGAGCATCCTGCAATAGAGGAGGATTTTATCACCTTGAGCAAAGATTACAAATTTGAGTTTAAGGAGGTAGATCTTGAGAAGAGAGTTCTGATGGGTGCTGCTATGATTCCAGATAAGCCCATATACAGGAGAGATCAGGATGAGGAATATTATGTATTCTTTACAAAGGAGACTATCAGGAGAGCATCTGAATTGTATCTGATGAATGGGAAGCAGGGCAATGCTACCTTAGAACATCAGGAGAAGATCACAGGCTTATCTTTAGTAGAGAGTTGGATCATTGAAGATCCTGAGAAAGATAAGAGCAGAGCGTATGGGTTAGAGTATCCTGTGGGTACTTGGATGGTTTCAATGAAAGTTAATAATGAAGATATCTGGGAGGAATATGTCAAAAGTGGAAAAGTTAAAGGTTTCAGCATTGAAGGATGGTTTATGCAAAGAGAATCCACTATTGAACTCAGTTCTCAATTATCAGAAATTGAATCAGAAGAAGCAGAACACCTCCTATCACTTTATTTATTGGGAGTAATAAAGGCTACTATCAAAGATGATAAGAGATACAAGTCAGGGAGAAAGTTGGAGATGGAATCATTTAGAGACTACCCTGATTCAGTATCTAACAATGCAAAGAAAGGGATTGAACTCAATGAGAAGGGAGGAAATAAATGTGCTACTCAAGTTGGTAAGGTTAGAGCGCAGCAGTTAGCACAGAAGCAACCTGTATCTGTTGAGACAATCAAAAGGATGTATTCATACCTGAGTAGAGCGCAGGAGTATTATGATGAGGGAGATAAAGAATCATGTGGATACATATCTTACTTATTGTGGGGAGGTCTATCAGGCAAGAGATGGGCTGAGAGTAAATTGAAAGAATTGGGAGAGTTATGAAAGTAACCCAAAATATTAGTTTTAAGTTGTTTAATTAGAAAAGTTCACAAAATGAATTTAACAGAAGTGTTTAAGAAGATTGAAATGGCATTAACACCTTCAGAAGATGTTGCTCCAGAAGTACAGGAAGAGGTTAAAGTTGAGATGGCTACAATGAAACTAGCTAATGGTATTGTTGTAGAAGCAGAATCATTTGAAGCAGGAGAGAATGTATTCTTGATTGGTGAGGATGATGAGAAGGTAGCTGCTCCTGTTGGAGAGCATGAATTGGAAGATGGCAAGATCCTAGTTATTGAAGAGGAAGGAGTTATTAAAGAAATCAAGGATGCTGCTGAAGAGGTAACTGAGGAAGTTACTGAAGAGCCTGTTGCAGAAGAAGAATCTACTGAGATGGCTGAGGAAGAGATGGCGTATGTAAGCAAAGAAGAGTTTACTGCTGCTATTGATGAGATCAAAGAGATGATTGCTGCAATGATGCCTAAGGAAGAGCAATCTGCTGAGGAAGTAGTTGAGGAAGTAATTGAGGAGAAAGTTGAGATGAGTGAAGTACCTGCTGCTAAGAAAGTAGCTGCTGCACCTGTTGAGAAAAAGCCTCAAGTACAGAACTTTTCAAAGTCAGGTAGAGGAACTACATTGGCTAGAATTTATAGTAAACTATCATAAATAAATAAAAAAAAATGGCTGATTCTATTACTAGTAGTTATGCAGGAGAATTTGCAGGGAAATACATTGCCGCTGCATTATTGAGTGCTGACACTTTAGATGGTGGAGGTATCACTATCAAACCAAATGTAAAATTCAAAGAAACAATGCGTACTCTTTCAACCACAGGGTTGGTTAAAGATGCTGCTTGTGATTTCTCTGATGCAACAGATGTAACACTTGCTGATCGTGTACTTGCCCCAAAAGAGCTGCAAGTTTCATTGGCTTTGTGTAAGAAAGATTTTCATGATCAATGGGAAGCTGAGCAAATGGGTTATGGTGCTTTTGATGAGTTACCTGCATCTTTCTCTGATTACTTAATCGGTTATGTGGCTGATAAAGTTGCTCAGAAAACAGAGCAAAATATCTGGAGAGGTGTTTCAACTACCTCAGGTGAGTTTGATGGATTGACTACTCAAATTGCATTAGATACTGCCCTTCCTGCTGCTCAAGAGATTGCAGGTACAAGTGTTGATGCTTCTAATGTTATTGCTCAATTAGGTTTGATTGTTGATGCAATCCCTAGTTCAGTATATGGCAAGGAGGATCTTTACATCTATGTATCTCAGAATATTGCTCGTGCTTATGTTCGTGCTTTAGGTGGATTTGGTTCGTCAGGTCTAGGTGCTAATGGTGTGAACAACGCAGGTACTACTTGGTACAATGGTGGTGATTTAGCATTTGATGGTGTGAAGTTGTTTGTTTGTTCAGGTCTTGCTGACAATACTGCAATGGCTGCTCAGAAATCAAACCTATTCTTTGGTACAGGTTTGTTATCAGACCACAACGAAGTTAAGGTTCTAGATATGGCTGATCTTGATGGTTCTCAGAATGTTCGTTTTGTGATGCGATTTACTGCAGGTGTACAATACGGATTTGCTTCTGATATCGTTACTTACGGAATCACAAACGCGGTTAACTAAGAGTTGATTGATTAATCTTAAAAGGGGCAGGTAGGCTTATGCTTGTCTGCCCTTTTTTAATAAAAAAAATAACATGGCTTGTACATTAACAAAAGGAAGAAACGAACCCTGTAAGGATGTAGTTGGTGGGATTACTGCGGTATATCTTGCAGACTTTGGTACATTAGGTGCTATCACTTATGATGGTACAGATGTAGATGCAATTGATGCTTTTGGTGGAACTCCTACTTGGTTTCAGTTTGATGTGAAAGGTGCATCATCATTTGAGCAAACTATTACTTCATCCAGAGATGCAGGAACATCATTCTATGAGCAAGTATTGACTTTGACTCTAAAGAAGATGAGTAAGCAAACTCACAATGAACTTAAATTGATTGTTAGATCTAGACCACATGTAGTGGTAGAGGATAACAACGGCAATAAGTTTATGATGGGCTTGGAGTATGGTGCTGAGGTAACAGGAGGTTCTGTTGTTACAGGAACTGCAATGGGTGATCTATCTGGATACACATTGACATTGACTGCTCAGGAGAAACTACCTGCTAATTTCGTAGATGCTGCTATTGCTGCTGATGCTTCAGAGATATCTGATATCTAATATCTGATCCTGATTATAATCAAAGAAGCCCCTCCATTAAGGAAGGGCTTTCTTTTTTGGTAGATAGTCTACCTAGAGAGATGAATGGCAAATATACCACAATAATTCTTTTGGGTTTTATAATTGTATGATAATAGTTGAAGAATTTACTAATCCAACAATCAAGATGTATCTCAGGGATTTCACAACAGAATCCTTTGAGATTGAGATTATATCAGAAAGTGATAAAGAGGATATCTATGAGGATATATCAGGGACATATGATAGCTTTAGAAAAACACTATCTTTCTCCTATGATACTTCTGTGCTTTATCCTGAAAACTTTTATATAATCAAGATATGGGAGGTTGGAAAGGTCAAGCTACTTTCACAGGATAAGATGTATGTATTACCTTCTGGATCTGAAGTGGGAACATATCAGCCTAAGTTGACCACAACAGAAAAGACTATGAATAACGAGTATAAGATTTATGGAGAATAATAGCCACTTCAAATTTGTTCAGCTATCAAGCTATACAAGCCCTGTGATTTCTGAGAATAGCAGAAAGGGATGGGTTGAGTATGGAGGAGATAATAATTACTTCCAATACTTGATAGATAGATACAATGGATCTCCTACAAATAATGCGGTGATATCAGGAATCATTGACATGATTTTTGGAGAGGGTATTGATGCTACTGATTCAGGAAAGAATCCAGAAGGATATATTCAATTAAGGAAGTTGATTAAGGACTCAGAATTGAAGAAGGTAATCAATGATTACTATATGCTAGGTAATGGTGCTTTCCAATTGATATACAATCAGGATAAGAGCAAGATTGTTGAGGTTCATCATATGCCTGTGGAATGCCTCAGAGCAGAGAAGTGTAATGAGGAAGGAGAGATTGAGGGATATTATTATGCTTATGATTGGGATAAGGTCAAAAGCAAGAAGGGTGCTGATAGGATTCCAGCCTTTGGGTTTGGTGAATTGTCTGATAAGGTTGAGATATTGTATTTCAGACCATATCGTTCTGGATCTTACTACTATTCTCCTGTTGACTATCAAGGTGCTTTACCATATGCTGAGTTAGAAGGAGAGGTTGCTAACTACCATATCAACAATATCAAGAATGGACTTGCTCCCTCAATGATTGTTAATTTCAATAATGGAGTACCTCCAGAGGAGGAGAGAGATATCATTGAATCACAGATTAAGCATAAATGGTCGGGATCTAGCAATGCAGGGAAGTTCATTCTAGCGTTTAATGATAGTGCTGATACTGCTGCTTCTATTGAGCCTGTTCAGTTATCAGATGCTCATAACCAATATGAGTTCCTATCTAAGGAATCTCAGCAGAAGGTATTGGTAGGACATAGAATTACTAGCCCTATGTTGTTTGGCGTTAAGGATCAAACGGGACTAGGGAATAATGCTGATGAGATAAAGACTGCATTCACTTTGTTTGATAATAGTGTTATCAGACCTAAGCAAAATCAGGTTATTGATGCGTTAGATCAGATCCTAGCTTTCAACAATGTATCATTAGACTTATACTTTAAAACACTTGCTCCTTTAGAGTTTACAGAAGTTGAGGAGGTAACTGATGAGGAAACTATTGAAAAGGAAACAGGCATTAAGATGAGTGCCCCTGAGTTCACTAAGGAGGATGAGAAGGAATGGTTGGAATACCTTGCTGATAAGGGAGAGGATATTGATGAAGAGGAATGGGAACTAACTGCAGTTCAGGATGTGGATGATCCTGATAAGGAAGATGAGATTGTAGAGGCTATTACTTCTGTAAGTATGGCAGCAGTTTCTTCCTATGGTGATGCTGAGGAGAGATCATCAGGAGATGCAGGGATGTTCAAAATAAGATACAGATATTCAGGATCATTAAGAGATAACTCAAGAACATTCTGCGTTGAGATGGTTGGATTGTCTGATGGAGGCAAAGTATATAGAAAGGAAGATATCAATCAAATGAGTTTCTCTGGAGTGAATGGGCAGTTTGCTCCTAAGGGGAGAAGTACATATTCAATCTTCAAGTATAAAGGAGGAGCGTATTGCCACCATAAATGGCAGAGGTTAATCTATATGAGAAGAAGAGATGGAGGGAAGTTCTTGCCTAAGAGTAAGACTGAGGCTCTAGAGAATGATAGGAGAGTAAGTCCAAGTGCAGCATCTGGGGCAGGAGTACCACAGAGCAAGATCAATCCTAAGGATTATGATACTGCTAATACTCGCCCAATAGATATGCCTAACAGAGGAAAATTGAATTAAGATGGCAGAGATTTTATTTGTCAGCCCTGCTGATGTTATTAAGAGAACAGGAATCAATGGGAATGTTGATAGAGATCAGATGATTCAATTCATTAAGATTGCTCAGGATATTCATGTTCAGGGGATTCTAGGAACTAAATTATTCAACAAGATAAAGAGTGATATAACAGGTGATTCTTTAGCAGGAGATTATTTAGCCCTTTTCACAGACTATATTCAGGATATGGTAATCCACTATTCAGCAATAGAGATACTCCCTTACATCCATTATAAAGTAGCAAATGGAGGCATATATACTAAAGGATCAGAGAATGGTTCTAATGTTACTAAGGAGGATCTTGATTATCTAGTACAGAAGGAGAGAGATATTGCAGAACATTATGCAAGGAGATTTGTGGATCATATGGCTTTTTATAATTCAAAGTTCCCTGAATACAATTCAGCATCTGATGATGATATGTATCCTAGTAAGAATCAAAACTTCAATGGATGGGTTTTATAATTAAGAATACTTACAAGCCAAAGGTGGAGAACATCCAGAAGCTAAAGAAGTATATCATGAAAAAGAATAGCAAGAAATGAATTTTGGTAGCATATATAGTTCAACTTATTGGGGCAATGGAGTAACTGATAATACTATTAGTTGGGGTGTTGTTTATGTTAATCTAGTATAAGAAAATATGGCAAGTGCAAATTTAGTTTTAAAGCAAACATTGAATGTTACCTGCATGAAGAATGATACCTTCAAGCTAGATATGGATTGGACTGATTCAAGCAGTAATCCTATTGACCTAACTGCATACACATTCAAATCTCAGGTAAAGACATCAAGTGTTGCATCAACTGCAATATTAACTTTTAATGATAGTGATTTCACAAAGGATGCTTCTGGGAATTTATTGATGGAGAAAGCAGCAGCAGATATGGATCTAAGTGCAGGTAAATATTACTATGATATTCAGGCAACAAAAACTGCAACATCAGAGGTAGAGACTTGGGCAGGAGGATTGTTTATTGTTCAGCAGGATATTACTGAATAATGCCTACGCCAATGACATTGATATCTCCTCAATCTCCAACTTTAGAGAAGAAGATTCAGCCTGTTATTTCTTTGATTAAGAAAGTGCAGCCTTCTATATCATTGGTATTGGGTAATCAGCCTATAAATACTATAGCCCCTGTAATCACAGGTATTGCTCAAAGAGGAGAAACATTATCAAGTACTACAGGTACTTGGACAGGAGTAGGAACTATTACTTTTGGGTATCAATGGCAGAGAGATGATGTTGATATTAGCGGTGCTACATCTTCAACCTATGTGTTGGTAGCAGCAGATGATAATACAAGCATCACTTGTGTTGTTAGTGCTACGGATAGTGAAGGCACAGGAACTGCTACCTCTAATGCTATCAGCCCAATACTTGGAGTTCCTTACAACTTAGTTGCACCTGTAGCAAGTGGAACAGGACAAGTAGGTCAAACACTATCTACTACTGATGGAAGTTGGCAAGGATTAGGCGCAATCACATTCACCTATCAATGGAGAAGAGATGCAAGTGATATTAGTGGGGCAACCTCAAGCACTTACACATTAGTTGCTGATGATTATGCTACCGATATTGATTGTGTGGTTACTGCTACAAATAGTTTAGGAAGTGCTAACCAAGACTCCAATGATATAGCAAACATTGCAGGAAGTGTTCCTGTGATTAGTGGAGTACCTACAATAAGTGGAACTGCAAAAGTAGGTGAAACATTAACTGCAACTGCGGCAAGTGTTACAGGCACACCAACTCCTACAGATACATTCCAATGGCAAAGAAGCGATGATGGAAGTACAGGATGGGCTAATGTTTCTGGTGCTACAAACACTACATACACGGCAGTATCAGCAGATGAAGGTAAATTCTTGAGAGTAGTACAAACCTCTACAAATGAAGCAGGAAGTGATACTGCAAATAGTGCATCTACTACTCAAGTAGCAGCAGCGTTTACAGGTCTATTAGATACTTATAGTGGTGCTACGGCTGCCTATTCTTTACGATTGCTAAGAAGCGGTTATAGCGGTAGTGCTATCCGAGTTAGGAGGGCAGACGATAATGCAGAACAAGATATAGGATTTAGAAACAATGAACTTGATACTTCATCCCTTGCTACCTTCTCTTTAGGTTCTGATTGTTTTATAACAACTTGGTACGAGCAAAGCGGAGCAAGTGGAGCAGCAAATTTAACGCAATCTACCGCCTCTAATCAGCCTAAGATTTATGATAGTGCTACAAGTTCTGTAGTGTTAGAAAATGGTAAGCCAACTATAGACTTCGACTACACTTCTACCCAACACTTTAGCGCAACTCCTACAAATTGGAGCAGTATAGTAGATGATACTAATCATACTATTTCAATGGTGTATAATCTAAACCAATACAATTCACCTCGTTCAACATTGTATAGTATAGCTAATGAGGTAAGCGGTGGTGAAGGTGATACTCATATTGCTATGGCTCGTAGTGCAGGATTGAGAATAGGGTTCTTTGATAAAAGCATAGGCTCTATTACTAAGACTGCTGGTTTTATTTCAACTATTGGAGGAGCGCAAAACGGAGTGCAGTATTTAGTGACTTCTATTTATGATACTACCGACCTCAATTCTTTTGCAAATAGTACAATTGAGGATAATAATACTTCTAATCCCGAAGCACCTAAAACTGCGAATAAGTTTTTTATAGGTGCGAATAGCAATTCGGGTAATCCAATGGATGGGAATATGCAAGAGTTCATTATTTGGAATCGTGACCAAACGAGTGTCCGCAGCGCAATAGAAACGAATATTAACGACTTCTACTCTATATACTAATGTACTACACCTCACAAAATAGAGAAGAATTGGTAGCTTATAACGAAGCTGTAAATAGTGGCGAAGGTTATAACGGAACTACCACGCAATGGGCTACAATCATTGAACACCCTAACGGAACGGATTTCGCAATAAAGAAGCATCCTAAATATGATGCAGTACTAACTTTAGTGGAATTACTTAGTGAGGATTGGTTTCCAAATATAGAAGAAGATGAAGAATAGATACAATGTACCTCAGGACAAAAGAAGAGCCTGTTTGTGTAGAGATAGAGATACATATTCTAGAGAATGTTGTGAAGGTGATTATATAAATCAGGGAATAGGATCAATTACGAAAAATGAAACTGAGTAAGAATTTATCATTAGCTGAGGTTACTAAATCAAATACTGCTATTAAGTATGGGATCAGTAATCAGCCCACAGGAGAACATCTATCTAATCTGATCCAGATAGCGAATAAGATATTCCAACCATTGAGAGATCATTTCAATACTCCTATTGCAGTTAGTTCTGGATATAGATCTAAGGCATTGAATGATATGATTGGAGGAGCATCAGGATCTCAGCACATGAAAGGAGAGGCATTTGATATTGATGCAGATGCTTATGGAGTGATTGAGAATTGGCAGATCTTTGATTATATAAAGAATAACCTAGAGTTTGATCAACTTATCTGGGAGTTTGGTGATGATTCAAATCCTGCTTGGGTTCATGTATCTTACAAAACAGAGAACAATAGAGGGGAGATCTTAGAGGCTTTTAAAAAGAATGGGAGAACTCAATACAGAAGAATATGAACACTACTGATTTGAAAGTATATTTAATGAATGTTTCAGCAATGGCTTTATCCTTTAGTGCTATTGAGGCTACTTTAAAGATTGTGTTATTGATTGCATCTATTGGCTATACTGCTCAAAGATGGTATCTAATGAATAAGGAAAATGATTGATAGAGTAACTAAGAATCTAAAGACTACTATTGCAGGAGGAATCCTGTTTGTTACAGGTATTGCTTTAGTAGCCTTTGAGAAGGCAACATTGATTGAGGCAGGGACTTTTTTCGGAGTAGCATTTGTTTTATTTTTTTCTAAGGATGGAGAATGATTTTGAGTTGAGCGATAATTTCGCTGATTTTGTAGATGAACTAACTACAAGTAATAAAAATGAACAAGCCTGTTCAATAGACAATCTAGATTGTGAAGAGTGTGGATCTTAAATGGGTAAGAAGAATGATAGGAGCAGGACTAATAACCCTGCTCTTTTCGGCTTGTGGTGCGAAGTATCACCTAAATCGTGCGATTGCAAAAGATCCGAGAATCTTAGATTCAGTTGCCCTGAAAGTGGATACAATCGTAATAACAGAAAATAAGGCTCTTAGAGACACTATAATTCTTCAGGAGTATGATACCATCACTTTAGAGAGAAACTCCGTTAGAATCAAGTTAAATAGGCTCTATGATACTCTAAGGATAGATGCTGAATGCTTACCTGATACAATCAGGATTCAGAAAGAGATAAAAGTTCCTCAGGTTGTTTATGAAGAAAAAAAATTCTCCAATAAGTATATTATATACTTGATTATATCAATAATACTATATACCTTACTTCTTATTAAGTTACTTAAGTAACTATATATAATACTATATAATATAATATATATAATAATATAATATATATAATATAATATATATAATAATACTATAATGGTAAAAAATAAGAATTTACTTATTGAATCAGGAGAATTAGAAGATGATTTTAACAATCACTTTTTATCTCACTTTGGATTCTATGATAAGAATCTATCAGAATATGAATACGGAAAATATCACAACAGATGGAGTTTAGAGATGCCCAAAGAGTTGCGGTCTTAATGAATGATAAAGGGCTTACTGCTTTCCCTGTTGAGGGATATCATGTGAAGTTAGTTCTGGAAGGTAAAGTATATGAATTAAGAGAAGCAGATGAGAGATCCTAATATTGATAGATACCTACATGAAATGGCTATGTTATTCCAGAACTTAGGAATTGATTCAACTCCTGAGGAGAGAATATATGCTAAGGAAGAGGAGAGAAGGTATATATCTAAGATCTATGATTTAGATCCTGAGGTAGGTAAGAGATTAGGATATGATTGATCATGTAGAAATCAAAATTGAATTAGGTAAGATTCCAAGCCTTAATAAATTCTATTCTTCTCCTCATTGGACATTCAGATCTAAGGAGAAAAGTAAATGGAAGGAAATAATATCTGATCAGTTAGATTATGATTTCAAACTTAAATCTTGTTCAATAATAGCTAGAGTTAATTACAGGTATGATCTTGATAATTGTATTATGGCTATCAAGTTCACTCAGGATGCTATTGTGGATGCAGGACTTCTAGAGGATGATAATAAGAGATATATCAAGAAATTGAGTATCATTCCAGATCCTGAATTACCTAAGGATAGTTCCCTAATAATCATCAAGGGAGAAATAATCAACAAATAATTTTCATATCTCAATATTTCTTTTTTTCTTTGGACTATCATTTTAAAAGAGAGATATGGAAACACAAACTATTTATCAGATCATTAATGATCTAGAAGGATTCGCTCAACAGATAGGAAGCGAATGGATGAAGGAGAGACTAGCAATGCTAGAGGCTCATCTTGCTCAATTAGAAATTAATCAATCAATTAAATAATCATGAAAAATTCTAAGGTTGTTAGTATAGTTCCACAAGGGGATTATCAGTTAAGAGATGGAAAGACTTTATATAAGTTTCTCCTAACATTTGAGAACGGAGATTCTGGAGAGTATTCTTCAGTAAAGCCTGACCAAACAAAGTTCGTAGTTGGTGCACCTGCTGATTATGAAATTAGTTCTACTCAGTATGGTAACAGAATCAAAGCAGTTTACTCAGGAGGAGGAGGCTATTCATCAGGATCAGGCAATGATGATAAGCAGAAGATGATTGTAAAACAATCCTGTTTAAAAGCGGCAGTTGATCTATTAAAGGACAAAGGAGCAAAGAGTACAGATGTGCTTAAGGTTGCTGATTCATTTGTTGCTTGGGTTTTGGAAGAAGGAAAGAAAGAAGAAACCACTTACAATAATCACTTCTCTTCCAGAGAGGAGAAGATTGAAACTGCTCAAGCTATTGTGCAGCAGTCAGATGATTTACCATTTTAATTTAGGGGAGGCTTAGACCTCCCTATTTTTATTAATTCTAAAACCAATGCTTATGCAAGTTAAAGAAAGTAAGAACTATTCTGAGTTCAAGGATATTACAGGAAACAGAAATATTAATCCTTTACATTTATCTAGATTGATTGAGTCAATGAAAGAGGAACACTTGATATCTCCTATCATTGTTAATCAAGACTATCAGGTTATTGATGGTCAACATAGATTAAGAGCCTGTAAAGAACTGAATTTGCCTGTGCATTATATAGTGCAGAATGGTTATAATCTAACTCATATCCAGAGATATAATCAAAACTCCAAAGATTGGAAGATGATTGATTTCATATCTGGTTATGCTGAATTAGGTAATAAAGATTATCAGTATCTCATAAATTTCTATGAAGAAACAGATCTTACTATTGCTAGTTGTGTAACCCTGTTGAGCAATTCAGGATCTGCAACCAATGATATAAGAAGTGGAGGATGGAAAGCAAAGCATAAAGATAGAGCAAAAGAGATCTATCAATGGTTGAGTTTGATTAGTAGATATTACAAAAATGTAAATCGCAAAACTTTTGTATCTGCTTTAATTCGTATGTATAATCATGAGGATTTTAATTTTGCTCACTTTATAAGCAAGTTGCAAATCCAACCAACGGCTTTGTTAGATTGTAGCAAGACAGATGATTATATTATGTTGATTGAGGCAATATATAATTATAGAAGTAGAAATAAAGTTAACCTGCGTTTCTGATTTTTTTGATGATGAGAAGAGGGCAGCAGAAATGTTGCTCTTTTTTTTTCTCAGGATCATAGATATTAAAAATTATTGTTTAGATTAGAGGGATGATACATGAACACTTAGTGCAATCAGATAGCACGCTGAAATATCTGGAAAGAGCAAGGAAAGGGTTGATTGCTCAGGCATCTAAATTTGGAGTTGATCAGATAGATGAATATCTAAGATTCAAGGAGGGAAATTTTATAGTAGTAACAGGACATGCGAATGTAGGAAAGACTCATACAATGATATACCTGCAACTGCTCCATACCTTAGAGAATGGATCTAAATGGTTAATCTATTCTTCAGAGAATGAAGTACAATCCATACAGAGAAAAATCATAGAGTTCCTAGCAGGAAAGCCAATCAATCAGATTGATGAAAGTGAGTTCTGGAGACATCATGCTTTTGTGCAAGGGCATTGGGCATTTATAGATAGCGAACTTATCGTTAATGCTTTTGAGTTGTTAGATATCGCTAAGGAGATTTATGATGCTTGGGAGTTTAATGGATTGATGATTGATCCTTATAATTCACTTACCATTAGGAAGGAGGATTTGAAAGGTATATCAACACATGAATACCATTATGAAGTAACAAGCCATATCAGGAAGTTCTGCAAGGAATATAGAGTTACTACTATCCTGAATACACATCCTGCAACAGAAGCCCTGAGAAAAGTATTCAAGGGCAATCATGAATATGCAGGACATACAATGCCTCCTATGGCTAGTGATGTTGAAGGAGGAGGAAAGTTTGTAAATAGATCAGATGAGTTCTTTGTGATTCATAGATATACTCAGCATGAGAGGGATTGGATATATACAGATATTCATGTGAGGAAGATTAAGGAATTAGAATCTGGAGGCAGACCAACTCCCTTAGATTCTCCTGTGAGAATGGAATCAACAATTGGAAATTGCGGCTTTCGGATAAATGGATTAGATTTAATCACCAAAAAAATTACAATAGATGGATCTCCATTTTGAGGGAAATAAATTATACTACATGGAGAAGGAGGCAGAATTATATGCTGCTCTTCAGGTTGTAAGCAAGGAGTTGAATGGTCAGGAGAGTATGACTAAAGAAGAGGTTTGGGATGTGTTTAATATCCTGATGGATACCTCAGCAGTATATAGGCATATCACAGATTACTTTAATATTCTTGATAAGAAGATTCTAGAAGCTAGGATTGAGAATGGTAAGTTAAAGCAGGAGATGTATGATCTAAGAAAACAGAACGCATCATTAGAGAAAACGATTGAAGGATTTATGAATGACTTTTAAGAGGAAGATGGACAAAGGGCAGAAATTCTATATCAATAATATGGAGTTCGTATGTATGGAGGTTCATGCATATCTGCAAACTAGAGTAGATGGAGAGAAGAGTGATATAGATGTAGGATCTAGCTATTACATAGTAAGAAATGCATCATCAGGATCATTACATAGAATACCATTTCAAAAAATAATAGATAAAGAAAACGAGATAAAATGGATGAATTAGGACAAGTGCTGAAAGCATATTACAATGAGATAGGAGTTATTCCAGATGGAAGTAGGAGATTGAATCAGGTTTTTGCTAGGAGTGCAATGATGGTTGCAATGAGAAAGTATATGAGCCTTCATCAGGTGGGCAAGGTTTTTGGTAAGAATCATGCTACTATTCATCATGCAGGGAGAAAGCATGAGGAGAATATGGATTGGAGTGAAGGATACAGATACTACTATGAAGTAGCACAGAGGATCTTAGTAGATAAGCCTAGCCTCAAGATTCAGGCAGATAATACATTGATGGCTCAGTTCAGTAGACAGAGGCTGAGAATCATGGAATTGGAGGGGCAGGTTAATAACTTGAAAAACAGGATATTAGAATTAGAGGGAAAAAGTGTTATATTACAAGCAGATGGAAATAGAATTTAACCCACTTTATGGCTTTATGTTAGGTGTAAATTATGCCTACTATCCTGAGGAGAATGGAGAGCCTCCCTTACACTATTTACAGATAGCAGTAGGATTTGGGATCATTGGAATAACATGGATCGCATAGAGAAGTTTTATAGGAAGAACTTTAAGAGATTAACAGGCTTTATTAAGCAGTACACAGATGGCTCTTATGATATAGCATCAGACATTGTTCAGATGGTGTTTCTTAGGCTTCTAGAATTAGAACAGGAAGGGAGGACAAACTTTTACGAGGATGACTCCCTTTCCTTTTTCTATGTATATAGATCCTGCATCAATACGGCTCTAAAATATCAGAGGGCTAAGAAGCGAATACATAAGGTTGATATTGATGATCTAGAGAATCATAGTTATGAGACTTATCCAGAGGAGAGGGATGCAATGGAGAAACTGATCCTGATGATGGAGAAGGAGATGGAGGATATGCATTGGTATGATTCCAAGATGATCAGGATTCATATGGAAGGGAACTCAATGAATAAGATCCACAGGGAGACAGATATAGGATTAACATCAATTAAGAATACTATCAAAAATGGCAAAGCGAAAATCTACGACCAAATCAAAGAAGATTGGGAAGACTACGAAAACGGAGACTACGACAAAATCTAAGGGATTAGGAGATACTATTGAGAAGATCACAGAAGCCACAGGAATTAAGGCAGTAGTGAAAGCTATTGCAGGAGAGGATTGTGGATGTGATGAGAGAAAGGAATGGCTCAATAAGAAATTCCCTTATAAGAAAGTTCAATGCTTAGATCCTGAGGAGAAGGAATATCTATCAGGTGGAATCCTGAAGGAGAAGAGAATAAGCAGGGAAGATCAGGAGATGATAGCAAAGATTCATTCAAGGGTATTCAGCCATAAATATCATGTGCCTTGCAGTTGCAATCCTAGTATCTGGAAGCAATGGATCAGAGAACTTAATGATATGCTAGATGTCGCTGAGGAAGTATCTTAATGGAGGAATTGTTACTTTTTGGAATCTATCAGATGCTCATATCGCTATTCTTGTTGATGTAGGTAAATCAGGAGAGGCTTTATTCAAGGAGTTAACAGGTGCTATCAAATCTGAATTAGCAGATGATAAGCAACACATTGATTTCTATTGGGGAGATAAGAAGGTTGATGTAAAGGGATTGAAGAAGATGCATCACTCAGGTTTTATTCTTCTGGAGTTTATCAATGTATGGGGAGGTAATGGATGGTGCAGTAAGAATAGCAAGGCAGAGTTCATTGCTTTTCAGTTTCCTAATCAGTTCTATGTATTTAAGAAAAGTGATCTCAGGGAGAGAGCATTGGAATTATGTGAGGAGTTTAATCAGGATAATGTGATTAGAAAGAATTGGATTCCATATGATGATGCTAAATACAAATGGGTTGGAAGGTATAATGCTCAGGATGTGTTTACATATCTAAAGATATCAGATGTTGATGATTTGATATATGACTTACTCCCTTATACTATAAAGGAATGATGATATTATTTGGGATTGCATTAGGTATTGCATTGAATCAAATCAGGATCTTACAGAAGAGGGTTAATGAGATAGAGGAGTTCATTGGGAAAGTTTTTTTTGATGATGATGATAAGTAATTAAAAATAATTGTTTATATTTAACCATCATTAAAAATAAGAGAGATGAAAACAACAAAGATTCAAGCAGCAAAGTATTATGCTTTTCTAGCAGTAGCATCAAGCCTTTTTACAATTGTGGTTCTATCAATTGCTAAGGGAATGTCAATCCTTTTAAATACTACATTATGATAATGTTAGATGGTTCAAACTATGATCAGGATTGGATGATTGATCAGGCTAAAGGTGATGAGTTCTATTATGGAGTTCTTAATACATTAGCATTATCCTCATCTAGTTGCAAGATGCTATTAGATAGCCCTAAGACATTCCATAACTATATGAAGTATGGAAACTCAGAGAACTCACCTGCTTTATTGATGGGTAGGATTATTCATGTGATGATCCTAGAGCCTCAGAACTTTGAGAAGATATTTGAGGTAGTGGATGTAGCTTCTAAGAATACTAAGAAGTATAAGGAGACTCAAGAGAATACAACTAAGACTTGCATCACTACAAAGGATCTTCATGCAGGAGAGAGAATGGCTGATGTGTTTATTATGAATGAGGTTGCATTGAGTTATCTAGCAGATGCAGAATGTGAAGTTCCTATGGTTGATCTTGTAGGAGGATTTCCATTCAGAGGGAAGGCAGATATCCAGAGAGGGAATGAGATTATTGATATCAAGACAACTACAGATTTAAAAGCCTTCAGGTATTCAGCAGACAAATATGGATATGATTTACAATGTTATATCTACTGCAATCTATTCAAGACATCCTATAAGGATTTTACATTTATTGCTTTAGATAAATCCTCTACTGATATAGGGATATATGATGTATCTGAGGAGTTCTATAAGAGAGGAGAACATAAGTTCAACAGGGCTATTGGTTTATACAGAGATTTCTTTGTGAAGAATCAGGATCTGGACACTTATACAATTAGAGAAACATTGTGAAAAAGCATACTAAGATCTATATGCAATACTTCAATTATGTTCTGGATGATTTCATTCCTTGTGAGGTATGTGGAAGCAGAGCAGTTGATATTCATCATATAGAGAATAGAGGTGCAGGAGGATCAGGGAATAAGGATGTGATTGAAAACCTTATGGCGGTATGTAGACCTTGCCATGTGTATCACGGAGAAAGAAAAGAATCTTTACAGATGTTGAAAGAAATACATCGTAAGAAGATGGGTTTGGAATAGTTTTTGTCGTATATAATTAAAATGACAATTATTATGAAATGGAAAGATGTAAAAGGATTCAAGGGATACCAAGTATCCGAGTGTGGAAATGTAAAGTCTGATTCAAGAGGCGAGTCTTCTGGTTGGGTAACTAATAAGTATGGTCACAAAAAGGTAAGGCTTTATCAAGGAGATGGCTCATACAAGGA
>BCSF01000254.1_pt1 | contig 22780 bp, 35 predicted proteins | sample 1016431 | NCBI WGS metagenome assembly BCSF01 (sample SAMD00045685;SAMD00045686;SAMD00045687;SAMD00045688;SAMD00045689;SAMD00045690;SAMD00045691;SAMD00045692;SAMD00045684;SAMD00045690;SAMD00045691;SAMD00045692;SAMD00045684;SAMD00045685;SAMD00045686;SAMD00045687;SAMD00045688;SAMD00045689, study...
TTTAATCGATCTGCATTTGGTTAAAGGTTAAAGAATTTGAATTGTCTGCAGTGTGTGATGTTTATATGGAATTTAGGTATTATTGATAAAAATCACTAAGATGCGCAATCAGTTATTTCTAACTCCCTAGACGATTTAATGTCGGGGTTTGTCAAATAAAGTTTACCGTCACTCCATTGTCCTAGCACAAACACGTCGTACAAACCCGGCAGGAAATGACTTAGAGGTCCGTTATAAGGGAAGTCAGGTCCTAAATATCTGTAGGTTCCTCGATCCGTATGTTCAAAAAGAGGACAAGTATAACCCATACCTTTATTCCAACGATTGTATGTAAGTGCGGTTACATTATAGTTGTAATCTAACTTACCTTCCATAAGATCACCCAACTCAGTACGACTGTACGATTTGTTGAATTCTAATTCTCTATGGAACATTTCCGTGAGTAATTCTACTCTATTCTCCGTAGTTATCATATACCTTGAGATGCTAATGTGAAACCTAAAATTGCAACACTAAGAAGTGTTATACCCACACCCGAAATAAAACCTTGTTGTTTCGGAGTTAAATCTTTATACTTTGGAATCATGATTTTTGAATTTTACTGATTAAACTAAGAATTTGTTCTTTGGTAAGGTAACCCATTACATCATCATAATGATCCGAATCGAAGAATTCTCTTGTGAATTCACCATCTTTAAAAATTGCAATCTCATATTGTGAGTATTCATATGGGTCTGATAAATTTGTTCTCGGACTACTGTAAACAAACTCACCACCAACTACAGATATTTCATATCCGTTGATGTCTTGCCTACATCTCCATGTACCCATATCATCTTGTGTGAATTTTAAATTTTCGAATGTCATAACAATAATTTTTTACCTTTATACTGACAAAGATAATAATTAATTTGTTATATCCAAATAAATTCTTAAAATATTTTAGAATATACTAATTTTTCTCGAGAAGAGGTTCTGTAGTAATGTAGTCGACTAGTTTTTCTAAAGAGATGTAACCTTGGAATCTTTCGTTGTTCTTCTTAATCACAACTGTAGTTAGTACACCATCCTTTTCACAATTGTATTTACCTTCTGCGGTGACTTCAACACTCTCATTACTAAAAATATATGATCTTCTATTTCCATAACCATAATTTCGGAAGTTCTTTTCGAGTATCTTAATTAACTCCTGTCTTTTTTTACTACAATCGGGTGATTGTTCAAACTCTTCTCGTAATTTTTCAGAATAACCCTCAAGGTGAGATTTCATTTCTTTAAAAGTTGGGTATTCTAACATAATTTCCCACATAGGGTTTTCATAGTCATAATTCAAATCTTTACTATCACAATAAGCATCAAATAAACTCATAGAGTCCGTTATCTGTGTGATTTTCTCCTGTGATATAAAAAGTGCTAATCTTGAAGGTGCGATAGTTATTTCGAATTTTTGGTAATCGTCACCTATATCAATGTACTTTGTAATTTTATTCTCCTCAGCCTGATTGGCAGATCTGACCGCATCCTCGTTTAGGTATGCATATTCATCTGCAAAATCATCAACAAGTCCTTCGAAGTGAACATCGAACATTAGTTTAACAAATTCATCCACAGTTTCCACATAAAGTGGTTGTTCTTGTTCGTAGAATTTTTTTAATAATGGAGTAAGTGTTTCCTTCAACCAATCATCATCACCTGAATCCGATATGTCACTTCTAAGATATTCACTTGTGTTAGAATAAGGGTCTGACTCCGATTTATATGCATCCAATGAGTTTTTTGTTATCTCGGTATCATCACCTAACTCATTCACCTTGAAAATCAATTTACCATCTCTTGATGAGTACTCAATGTCAGTTATGTTATCGTCCACCACAAACTTATCATATAATGTTTCTGCAAGTTCATCACCTTCTTCGTCGACTAATAATCTAACTAATTCATTATCCGTTTCCCCTATTTGTCTATCAACTATTATGGAGATATCATTGTCGGGTAAGAAATCCATTCTGCTCAATTCGTAACCCTCAACTGGTGTATCATCAAAAAGTGACGGGAAAAAGAATTTAGTAACTTCTCGGTAACTGCTGAAGAAATCTGGTGTATGAACTTGAGTATCAGTTCTATCCATAAACTGTTTGGTTTCAAAGTGAAACTGATATTTTGTCTGTGGTTCATTTCTTTTGATTATAACATAAAGTTCACCCCTATCATTATGGTGTGAGAAATGATTCTTACGATCCACATAACTTTTATTAGTTGAATATGGTCCCCATGAAGTACACCATTGTGTGTTATGACCTAATACTGCCGCACCCTTTTCTGACTTAGGTTTGTATATAACCCAATTATCCCCACTATGTAGTAATTCATAATCATCTTCTGATAGTGTTGGGATTAATTCGAAAACAGTCTTATCACTGTCTTGTTTATAATATTTTTGCACTATGTTAAATAGGTCACTAAGATCTTTAATTTTGTTTTGGTCAACAGCAACTTGGTGTTTATAAACTAAATCAAGATATTCCTTTGCTTTGGGATAATCCTCAGGTTTGAGTTTACCCTCCATGAATAGTTTGAGTAATATCTTAGAATACTTACCAATCCTAATTATCTTCTTATCGTCCTCCGCGTTTGGATCTACTTTAGATCTACTATCCAAACTTATGATACGAACAAATTCATTGAAATCAATCTTACTATAGTACTTGTCATAAATTGCTTTAGGACTTGCCTCTAAAATTAAGTCGTATATGGTATCTATTAATCTCATAACAATTCTCCTAACCTATCTTCCAATACTTCATTCAAGTAGTTATCGTCAACATCGGGGTACCACCTATCATCGATACTGAATTTAGGTTGAAACTCATCGTAATCATTAATGGCCTCCTTAAAGAAACACTCAGAGTCCCATTCACATCTTTCCTCCATTAAGTCTATAAAATCTTCGTCTTTAGGATAAGGGTCATTAAATTCAAACTTATCTACCCAATTAGACATTTCTATTTGTATTTCGGCACCATCATAATTCAAACTTTTGACATCACCATACTCTTCTAAACATTCCATCAACGTTTTACGTAAGTATGATACGTATGAGTCCGCTTCGGCATCGGATAGAGACGAACTCAGTGCACTTGATATATCATTGTCATCGTCAAATTCGTTAATAAGGTCTTGTAAAGACACGTCTTTAAATTCTTCTGGTTTTTTACCTGAATCCAATATCAACTTGTTGATTATTTCGTTTATTGTTTTTTTATTTTCCTCACTAATATGGTAATCCAAAACAGATTCCCAATCACCGTCATAAGAGTGAGTATCCCACAATTCCCAAGTATCACCTGAGAGTATTGTTTCAAACAAACCTATACTTATAGTCCTTCCGTCTTTAGTTTTACGATTACTGATGTTATAATCACCCTTAACCCATTCATCTATTTCATCTGAATCTATTTTTAGAATAAAATCGAACGCACCATAATCCAACCCAAGCTCAACCGTACGTCTACTTTTGAAAAAATTAGGGTTTCTTTGTAATATGGTTTGAACTTTTTTAGAGTTCATCGCCTCATATATTCTGCGTAACTTCATAACAATAAATAGTTAGAATATAAATAAGAAACCCCCTGATGGGGGTTTTAATATTACTTATTTATTTTGAATATCTTTGGGTTTTCTGATCCGTCATCTTGAACCACGTAATGGTTCCCATCATCATCAGTACCTAATCTTAGTGGTGTTCCATTTGGATCACTTAATTTCTCGATAGTATCTGGTTCATCACCCATTTCCTCAGGTCCTTGTTGTCCCAACTGCATTATATCAGGATCTGTGGATCCTTTCCACTCTTCTTGTTCGTTAATCACATCCTGAACTAACTTCTCAAGATCTTTTTGTTTTAATTTAATGACTTTTGACATAATAATCTTTTATTAATAAATATCTAAATCTTTAAAAAAGGGTAGTAATAAATCCTTGTCAGATATTTTAGGTTTTTTACCCACATTCCAATCTATGTTCAAATCGGGATCGTTATATATTATACCACCTTCACTATGTTTAGAATATATATTATCGACCTTATAATTAAAAACGGACCTTGATTGTGTAGAGAACCCATGAGCACATCCTCTGGGTACGAAAACGGATTTTAGGTCTCCACCATTTAATATAACTTTCACCACATTTCCATATGTGGGGGAGTCTTTCCTAATATCTACAATAATATCGGTGACACTACCGTAGACACACCTAACCAATTTAGATTGTTCGAATGGAGGTTCTTGAAAATGTAAACCTCTGATAACATTTTTTTCAGAAAACGATTCATTCTCTTGAATAAATTTAAATGTCAAACCCGTCTTCTCGTTAAATTCACCGACATTAAAGGGTACCTGAAAGTACCCTCGTCCATCTACATGCTTATCAGACTCGATAATGTAACAATCTTTTATGTCGGTACTACTGACTTTCATCGAATCTGGTTAATATTTTACTTTTAAGTTCCGAATAATATATTTCTATTAATTGGTTATCGGAACCTAATTTATTAAAGTAATCTTTAAAAAGAGTTACATAATTTGACGCTCCCTTTAGTTGTTCTTCATTTTCACAACTATCAATAACTTTGATTGCCTTCTTATATGTTTGACTTATAGATATCATTCTTCTTCTACAGTATAAATATATAGTGGAGTTTTCTCCCCAACATACGCATTTAATACGTTGTAATCCAAATATTCAATGGCATCCAAACTCGTTAACCCCTCTTCGATTAAAACAGAAACCATTATATCTATATCATAAATAAGTTTACCACTAAGGGGTTCAACACCAATAATTGCATCATCAAAACCATCCGCCTTTAACAATTCAAGTTCAGGATACATTTCATGTAATTGTTCTAACTTAGACATCACCTTATATTTTTTTGGGTTCATAAGGTTTATCCATTATCATATTAGTTGACCCGCATTTCATACATTTAGTGAGATACGAACCAACCTTCCAATAAGATTTAATTAAGTTTCCGTTGCAGTGTTTACATTTCATTCCTATAGTATTATAGAAAAAATATAAACATTTTTTTTTAATAAATCAAACACTATAGGTGTTTGTCTTTTATTAATTGTACATACGTTGAAGATAACGTTTCCATTTTGGTTTTATCAGACGAAGTTGATTTATCAACAATGGGTCTGATTTGATTTACATCGTTATATGTTGTATTTTTATTTACTTCTGACATAATAATTTAAGTTTTAATTTATTCTTTACCACCACTTTCACCACATGTACCCGAGGAATATGACCCCTGATAACAAACGGGTTGCGTTGAACAACAGTCTATAAAATCTGATAGGTCATCCGGACATTCACCCGGTGCGTAAATACATGGGTTGGAACAAGAACAAGAATAAGCTGCGTTGTTTTTATGCCAACAATTACAATCAGATATAACCTCCTTATTATGGTGAACCACTCCTTGTGATGGAGTTGATGAATTATCCGTCCTAAAATAGTAATCAATATCCTCAACATCGACACTATACGCAACTTCCTCAACATAGTTAAAATTCATTGCATCTATTGTTTCGGATGTGAATTCCCCACCATTTAAATCTCTTGTTATGACTTTACAACCTACAGTTAAATTTTGTACCGAGTTAAATCGATAATCATCACTATCAGGTCCTGCCGAGATTATATAACTATTACTTAAAAAGGAGTATGTTTTACCACCACTCAAAGTCATATTGTGTTTAAAGAAACCGACATTTTCCGATCTTATATGTTCCACATTAGAAGTTGAATTAGTAATTCCACTTTTATAAGATATAATGTTAATTTTGTTGACAATTACATCCACATCCTTAGTCACGACTTTCATAATAAAAGAACTATATTCGTTCTGACCTTGTGAAGGTATCTCAATAGAATATTCTGTAGTTCCCGTACCACTGATGGTAATTAAGTCGGTAGTGTAATTAGGTTCAGTATCCTCATCGCCATTACCGTTTGTGTCATATGGGTCTTTTTCTAATAAAAACATAACTTGGGCACTACCATCACATGATGCATTGAAAGTTATACGACCACCTTCAGAAAATTTAATATCGACCAAACTTTCATCAGCATTTGCAAATCCACCCCAACTTTGAGATGAACTTGGGTTGGTGTAGGTACCATCGTTATACTCAACACCTCCGAATGGGGTTTCGAATTTAGGTTTGTATGTGATATGACTACTATTTAAGTCTGTTAGGTTTGACGACCATTTAACATAACTCATTTCTTCAGTATCTAAATTATAAATTTCAACAGTGGATAATGCATCATCTAAACTCAAGTCCGTCAATTTAACTAAAGAACCGTCACTTTTTAGAACATTATCATTTTCGGAACCGGTATAAATACTATTATATCTTATACCACCTGTTTTTTGTAGGTATTTGGGTCTCTCCCATACAGATAACTCATTTGTTGTATCATCATAATCCACCTCATTAGTTATTGGTAACCTATTAGAATGATAGAATGCATCAAATGCATTTAATACTGATAGGTCACTTCCGTATAGTATTGTAATATGTCTATATGTTTTTAACTTACCATCAATTAAGTCATTAGTGTTACAAATATATTCCTGAAGTATTTCATTACTACTTAACCCGTTTTTAAGTGTGCTTAATTCCTCCACACTATTAATTTTATATACTTTAGGATAATTAATATAATTAGAGGTTGGATACCTTTCCTTAATAATGAAGTTAGGGTGATTACCATTGTCTGTTATTGTTGTACCTATACTATCTAAATTATTATCCCCACCATCATTGAAGAAGGTATTCGGTAATGAGTTCGGGTCGTTATCTGAGATTAACTTTAAGAAACTAAAGTTGTCTCTACAGTACGTCTCGTCAACTAATGCATTCGCGTCGTAGGCAATCCTTAAGATCAGTTTATTGTCACCATCCTCAATAAATGGTATAGTACCATCTTCATTTTGACTTATATAGCTAACATTGTGAGTATCACCGTATGTATTTGCCAACATATGACTAATCTTTTGGAAGGAACTATTACCATCATGTTGTTTATCATAAACATCCACTACAAAGGCAGGTCCTGAAGCGTCTATAACGATAATATCTGTTATATTATTGTCTGAAAGAAACTGATCGAATACAGGTTTATTAAAGTAATCTTCGGATCTTGCGAACGAAGGTAAAACAGAAGTATTACTTTCTAAATGTCTAAAATTACCGTTATTATCTTTAATGTAATCGTTACCTACTAAAACTGCTCTCATATTAATGTGTTTTTAACCTTTGTTTTAAAGTGACCTTTATCAACTTCGGACCATTTACCTTTTGGACACTCATCACCCATATTAGTAAATATCTTACCATGTATAAAACAACCACAAGCACCACAACGACACAAATGATCCTCAACACTACCCTTAAGAAATTCACACCCTTTACAAATTTCTAATCTTTTTAGTGCCAGATCTTTTTGTTCTATAGTTGGGCTAATTTTTATTCTATATGCCTCAAGTATCTTTTTAAAATCAATCTTCATAATTATAAATATCTAATTATATTTTTTAATATTCTCGCAGTCCCATTTGAACCATCTTAAAACTTGTTTCTGAGATGGGTAACACGAAGACAGTACTTTACCTTTAAGTTTCTTTATTTCTTCCTCAAGTGGAGTATTTTCACACGTATGGAATGTCCACATTTTTTCGGGACAAAGACGACACATAACGTTGTGTGTTCCTATGTGTCTATAATGACCGTATTCACCTCCTTGGTTATGGGTGACTACCTTCTCCCAATTCTTTTCACTTAATACTCTTTCTAATCTTGGTATTAGAATTGACTCGTTGTAAGCTGTGGACGATTTATATGGTTCTCCGTCCCAATGTTCCCATTTTGTGACACCTAACATCTCCATTGCACATATAAACTCTTTATGTCTAACTAAATGATTACCGTAGTCTAAACAAACTACTTTATACTCACCCATGTTTCTTATTAACTCACCACCACCAAATAATGTCTCATCATCAGGATGAGCAACCACCATGAGTTTGTTAACTGGCATATAATACTTCTATATTAGGGTGTGTTTGTAGTATACTTGCGGGTCTTTGTTTGGATAATCCCCCATTAAAACACTTATCAAGTATGTTCCATTTATCGGAACCATTAGCAATTACAATAATTTTTTTCGATTCTCTAATTGTTTTCATACCCATTGTATGTGCCCATTTAGGCACCTCATCGATGTCACTAAAAAAACGACTATTGGCGTCGATTGTTTCTTTACTAAGTTTAACTCTTCTCGTACTTGACGTAGGTGACGAACCTGGTTCGTTGAACGCAACATGACCATTGTGTCCAATACCTAAAACGATGAGATCCAACCCACCCATTTTCTTTATATCCTTGTCAAATTCAGTGTCGGGGAATCTTTTGTTACTATCTTTTAGATTTACATGAAGAAATAAATTTTTATTCATATATGTGTGATATGATTGAGGATGAGATTCACCGATACCCACATATTCGTCTAAATTAAATGTTTTAACCTTAGACCAATCCAAATCGAATTGGACCAAATTTTTATACATCCCTATCGGTGTATCTCCCGTAGGTAAACCTAATTTACATTTAGGGTTTTCCGTTATTAGTTCTGCCACTGACGATGCGACATATTCGGACATCAAGTCATAGTTTTCAAATAGTGTAATCATTATGTTGTTATCTAATTATTGTAAACGATTTTATTGAATCACATTTCGTACAAACCACAGTATCAATTCTTCCTCTGTAACAAGAATCATGATTCCACAACTCCACTAAATTATTTTCATCCTCACAAGAACAGGTCGTTGTCTTAGATGTACAATCAACCCCATCCCATTTTTTTAAATCTTTATCTTTAATCCAATCTTTTTTTAGTAAACTCAACATTTTTAGTGATTTTAATACCAATATAAGGAATTTTTTTTAAAATATCAACAATAAAAAGGGGATCAATTTACATTGTCCCCCTAATAGATTTGAATAGAACCAAAACTATTTAGTTTTATTTAGAGTCTTCTTAACGATCTTTCTTATTTCACTTTCATTAAGATTTCTTTGTGCCATTTGTCTAACATCCTCTCTTGACATTCGTGCTCTTTTCATCGCCAACGCCAATTGTTTCTTACCTTTCATGTTTTCTTTGAATTGGTTTAATATTTCTTTTAATCCTTGTACGATGTTCACATCAGTTAGTGGATGGTTATTACCTTTATCACCACCTTCGATCTTTCCGTTTGTTCCTTTTTCTGTTTTACCATCAAAATCCTTAGGTTCACTAAGTTCAACAGGGACTTCGAGTTTAATGGAAACATCTTCATCCTTCATTATTTGTCTAGCCACTCTATCTGTTGGTGATTTTTTAGCGTAATCAACTTTATATTCTAATTCCCAAACAAACCCAGTGGTCATTTCCCCATCAGTACGAGCAGTACCCTTGACCTCCAAATCTGAAGACACCATTACCGTAAAATCTTCTTCAGGGAAATCTCCCCTATCTAAATTAAAAACGGGGGTCTTCCCATATCCACCCTGTTGAGTGAAACGTGTCTTAGACCAGTTAGAATATTCTTTATTGTATTGCCTTCTCATGTGGTGTGATTTTTTTGGTGTATAATCTTCACTACTAAAGAATTCGGGATCCTGACCTTTTACAACTGTTTGTTGTGTCATTCTAATAAATTCTTTTTGAGATTTGTATAGGTTTATGTTTTGTGTTTGGAAGGTAATTTCTTTATCATTAACCTCACTATATCTATTTCTATGTTTGTCACGCATTATTAATATTTCAGGTAAACTAGCCCTCTTCAATGCATTTTTAAACTCATCATCTCCTTCTAATTCATCTTTAAGTATTTGATTTAAACTTCTCTTAATTTTCTCTGTTGTATAAGTTGTTTTAGTATTACCATCACTATCATAAGGATTAATCCCATCACCATCAATATTAATAACCTCACCCTCTTCACCTGGTAGTGGTTTTATTACTAATCTACCCTTATTACCTCTCGTTAAACCCGTATCATATGCGGGACAGTTTTTTTCAACCAAATTAACTTGACCATATTTCTCTTTAAGTTTCGGTATTAAATCGGGATGTTTGGCTATTAATTCGTCCCACTGACAAGTAAAGATAATTGGAGTTGCTTTTTCAGTTTGTTCATCATATCTATACCAACCCACGTGATCGATTACTTTACCATCTTCGTTAGTTTCATATAATCTTGTCCAAGTTTTTACACGACCTTTAGAATGTTTAGTGGGTTTAGTTGGGTCGGGAGGACTCATTTTAGGGTAGTCCTCAGGTTTTTGAGGCATCTCCTCTAACTCAGTCCCTTCATCAAAACCTTTATAACCGGGTCTTCTTATAGTGGTTAGATTCTCACCAATTAACGTTAAAATATCTTTTTTACTTAATTCTTCCATTAGGTTGTTTTATATATAAATAGTTTATTTATCTTAAATGTGACATATAAATAAATATCATAAACTAAAACTTTCACCACAACCACATGTACGACTTGCATTTGGGTTAATCCATTGGAAACCTTTACCATTTAACCCTCCTTGATAATCCAACACAGTTCCCGCCAAGTAAAGTAATGACGGTTTATTTATGACAACCTTTATTGCGTCGAGATCTACCACAGTATCACCTTCATTAACGTTATCGTCAAAATCCATTTCATACTGTAATCCACTACACCCTCCGCCGGTCACACCAACCCTAAGATTATGAGTTTCAGGGGTTATACCACCCTCCATCATTAAACCAACGAGTTTTTCTAATGCGCTTTCACTTACATCTACCATATTATAAAATATACGAAAAATAAAAAACTATATCAAATCGTACTTAACTTTCTCCCACTTAACTTTATTAAATTTTTTCATTCTTTTGTTAAGTGTGTCTATAGCGTTTTTGAAGTCAGAAGGCATCGGGGAGTTTGCCTTACCATAACACATGGTTTTCATACCTTTCCTGTATTGGACATCAACCCATCTCTTTCCTTTCCTTAATGAAATATATATCGATGCAACACCGTGAACAAATTGATTTCCCATACAATTCTTCATAATGTGTCCCTCTACTTTAAAATCTTCTTCTTTAGATAGAACAAGGGGTTGATATATAACATCACCAATTTTTATTGGTTGTTCAATGTGGTCGATAAACTCTTGGGGAAATTGGTATTTGACCCTATAACCTTTTTGTAAGTATTTTCTAAGAGATTCCCATTTTTCAAAAAGTGAATCTAACTCTGAGTCACATGTTGCGGTGAACTTCAACTCTATACCTTTCTTTTCTATCTTATTTCTCAACTCAAATAAACGATATAAAGACATTATTAATGTTCCGTCTGAACTTAAATCACTGTTTAATCTTAAACCCTCTTTTTCCCAATTTTGTATTAACTTAACTATATTTCTTTTTTCGGTTTCGTTCTTTAATGGATGGACCCTTCTAGTGGGTGGTGATTTATAACAATGTAAATGCCAATCGATTTTATTCATGTAATCGATATAGTTATCACCAAATAATTTACAGTAGTAATTCAAGGTCTTAATAATGATCGGCATACCCTCCTTATCATTATTTAACCACGAAACAAATTGTCTATTCTTTATACCATATTGATCGAGTACAGAAGGTATGAATTTTCTATCATTATTTTTTAAATATTTTTGTTGGGGATAATCCTCTTGAATATCGATATAAACTAAATCGTGGCCCTTAATTTTTTTCTTATCTAAGTGATAATCAACTATAAGATCGTATAGTGGATCTATCTCCACCTTGTGGTAACCTTTTTTAGATAAGAACTTGTCTTGTATTTTTGGTTGTATAATATCTCGTATAATTTCCCAACACTCCTGAGTTTTTCTACTGTACCTGACACCCCAACTGTTACCTTTTTTTGATCCACCGAAAAAACCAACAGAAGTAATATCCTCCAATTGGTAAAATTTGTTTTTATAAACTCTCCCATTTGACATTTTAGTCGAACCTAAAAAACCCTTGTTGGATGTTTGTGAGAACACTCTAAAATCTGAACTTTTTAGGTCAATGGATAATCTGTGTTCCGTTTCTACCTGTCTTCTAAGTTCAAACTCTTTTTGGTCCCCATCATTAGGTCTCATATAACTAAAGAAGTAAGTTAATTCTAATACGAGCGTATCTTCATAATGATAAAGGTCAATACTACATTTCTCTTGACATTTACCCTTTTCAGTGTTTCTTTTTTGTTTGTAAGTGAATACCTTTTCCACCTTAAAAATTTAGGTGAAAAAAAAATGATTCTGTAGTCTTAATTTACTAATTAATATATATATTTATAAGAATATTTATAGAATTATGGCATCAAACAAAATAAAACCCTCTACTAAAGAATACATGAGAGATTCTAAAGGTAAAATCATAAACAGTAAATGGTACTACAAACACCATACTGTATCTAACACTTCCACGGAAGAGTTGAAAAAACTATACGAGTCTCCCTCATACAGTAGAAAAAAGAATATTATTAAGAAGGAACTAGTAAAAAGAGGGGTCTTATAAGATCCTAAAACGAAATATAGTTTACCACTATTTCACCCATATTATGTGATGGAACCACGTAATTAAAACCGTGCGTCTCACATATATTAATGACCCCATCCCTCATAGGTTTACTGTTACCAGTGATTATTGTTAGAGTAAATGTTCCACCGTTAGATCTAATTAATAATTCATCCTCGACAAGAAGGAACGCTTCTCTTCTATTTAGTCCATGTAAATCGATAGTATTATTTCCCATGAATAATTCTTTTTTGTTCTTTAATGGAATGGTCAAATATTATTTGGTATATATCTTCTAACAACTTGGTTGGGAAACCATCCCTTGAACATTTATCATTAATCTTACGTAAAATTTCTATTCTACGTTTATCACACATCTCACTACTATTAACTTCTTTTTTTAAGTCTCCAATCAAATTAGTTATTTTGAATCTTTCCTTTAGGGATTCACATAATTGTTCATCACATACATCCACTCTTCTTCTTAGGATATCTAAACGAAAATCATAGTTATTCTTTTGTGCCATATTTGTTTTTAATCTTGTCAGATATCGGAACCGGATCTCCATTCTCATCTATCCTTACAAATCTTATGTTAGTTTGTAATATAACCGTTTGATTACCTGAATACACATTATGGGCCCTCGCCTCTAAATAAAACGTAATTGACGTGTTACCAACATGAACTACATTTCCATAAATCTTAATTAGTTGACCTTCCTTAGCTGGTTTTTTGAATATACATTTATCAATCATGACAGTAACCATTCTTGGTGTGTCACATATCTCCATTGCATATGCCGCACCAGCAGCGTCTAACCATGCTAGTAGTTTACCACCAAACAAGTTGGCGTGAAAACCTAAATCTGATTTCTTTATTGGGTGTGTTGTTATTAATTGCATTTAGTTACTAAGTGGTGCCTTTATTGATGGATGTGAGTGGTAATGTAATATTTCATAATCAAAATCACCATTTATAATATCGGAACTAATTAACTTTAATTTTGGTAAATGAGGTTTAGGTTCTCTACTTAATTGTTCTTCCGCTTGTTCCACATGATTCAAATATAAATGGGTGTCACCTAAATTACCTATAAGATCTTCGGGTACCATATTTACTTCTTTAGCAATTATATGTAGTAACATTCCATAAGATGCTATGTTAAATGGTAAACCTAAAAATGTGTCGACGGATCTCTGATTCCAAGATAACGATATAGATCTATTTGGTACTCCCATCGAATCCATATGTTCAGTAAAATAATCTGAAGATTTGTTTATAGAACCTCTATTGTGGTAGTCAATTCTTTCATCTAAATTTAATTCTCTAGTGTACACTTGGAAACCATAATGACAAGGAGGTAAAACCATTTTATCTAACTCTCCTACATTCCATGCCGACACCATTAATCTTCTACTATCAGGATTTACTTTAAGTTCATTAATTAAATTTGAAATTTGGTCTACGTAATGTGGGTTGACATTACTATCGTATCCGAACCAATTTCTCCATTGTTTTCCATAGATAGGACCTAACTCACCCCATTGATCTCTAAATTCTTGGTCTTCATTGAAATCCTCCATAAACTCCTCCATAGTGAGGGGTTCAATAGTATCGTCATTTTTAAAATTATAGTTGTAAATGTTTAAGTAATTTTTATATGCATCACCATTCCAAATTTTACAACCATTGTCCACTAAGTATTTGATATTAGTATCTCCTTTTAAAAACCATTTTAATTCGGTCATGACAGATTTAATTGCCATTTTTTTGGTTGTAAGTAGGGGGAATCCATCACTCATTTTATGTCTTATCTGTCTACCGAATACAGATAACGTACCTGTCCCTGTACGGTCATTCTTCTTTACTCCAAAATTTAATATATCATCTAACAATCCTTGATATTGTGAATCTAATTTATTCATAATCAGTTATTTTATAAAATTATGTGTCTTCCACCCCAAACGGTAGTATAAAAACGATGCTCTCCTATTCCAATCATCAGTAACTCCGTACATAGATTTGTATCCACGTTTTATTTCTCGTTCGAAAAACAAATAACACATCACATAACCCGCATTATTTGGTCTATCTTTTTTATTTAAACTAATAAAACATCCACCAAGATAAGTTTCATCCTCACCCAACTTCATATCAATATCTTCCCAATTATAAGTGAAGTTAGGGTTACCCCAATTCCAACCTAAACATTTGTCTTTATAATAAAAAAGGTAGGTGTATGAATTAGATTTAAATCTCCTTATAACTGTGTCTATTGTTGGTGCATCCGGCCAATCAGGTATTTGATCGATGATCAGATTAGATATTTTATTTAAGTCCCCCAAATATTGTTGGTAATTATCTAAGTCAACATAAACTAATCGGTATTCTTGGGAAGGTGTGTAGGTTACGAGATCTCCCTGAACCATTCGATATTGTACTAACTTACTTTTATCCATTTTACTTCCACAACACTTGAATTGATATTAAAACAAAACATAGACCCAAACTAATTATCGTTTTTAGATCTATACCTTCTTTAAAATAGATATTTACAAATATTGCATACTGTAACATCCCAATACTAAAACCTATAAACCTGGCTGGCCATAATAAACCATCCATTGCATCTACCGTATGTTTGGTACCCCATATAAAGAAAAAAGATATGATTATACCTGTTGCGGCAACAATTATTTCGTTTTCTTTAAAACTCTTCCAAATAAACTGACCGTTTAATTGGTAGAAAACCATAATGTGTCCAATTAAAAAATATATTATTCCGAGAGCTAAGTCATTGTATTTTGCCATGTATAAAATATACGTAAATTAAATTTAATTATCAACTAATTATAGATATGGCAGTAATAATGGATGGTCAAGTATTTAACGCAGAATACATGACAACTCCCGACCAAATCAAACAAGGTATGATGGGACGTAAGGAGTTGAATGGTTGTATGGTTTTTAATATGGGTAAAGGACACCATAGTTTTTGGATGAGAAAATGTCTAATCCCATTAGACATCGTATTTGTGAATAAAGGTACGGTATCTAACATACATCGTGATTGTCAACCATGTGATTTACAATGTGATAAAAGATATACAGGTATTGGTGATCATGTTGTAGAGTTCCCTTCGGGTACTTGTACAAACCTTATGGTTGGGGATCGGATAAATCTATATTACTAAATTCGTAAGGTACTCTTGGTTTACGTTTTTCAAATACCCAAAAATATGAGTGGTATTTTCTTGCATGATGTTGTTTCTTCCACTTTGTTCCATTGAACGCATTTACTCTAACGTTAGATGTTAATACAAACATATCTCTTGGGTAAAAACCTAAAGAGTATGCCATGTTCATCACCATAACATGACTGAAGTGTTGTTTACCACCAGAAACTGTGTCTTGACATTTCATAACCACAAAACCACCTTTCTTGGTAAGTCTATACAATTCTTTAAGTGTTTTGTAATAATTTTCTTTTAAATCATTGTATGTCCCGTAACCCTCAAATCTTTTTGCTATGATGGAACTGTTTGGTCCATTCTTTTTGTAACCCTTACCACTACCCACAATAATAAATGGTGGGTCGTACATAATTGCACTCATTGATTCGTCTTCAAACGGAAGATTCTCAGAGTCTGCCTGAAGCACGTGTTCGTAATGTGGTAGTAGGTCAGTCTTATGTGTTGGATCTGGTAGTCCTTTCCAAAAATTACCTTTAGAGTAAGTACAATCTAAGTCAAATTTTTCAATACCGTAGAGGTGCATTATGTTGGTGATGGTTTCGTAATTTGAGTTGTATACACTCTTAACCATTTTAAATTCTTTTTGTACTTCCTCCATGTTTCTTGATTTAGTTTTACTAAAATATAAGAAAAATAAATGACAAAAGAAACCCCCACATTTCTGTGAGGGTATTTAATACATTTTAACTTCCTGAACTTACCAATCACCGTTATCTTGTAGAGATTCGAATCCACCCGTCTTTCTATATTCTTCGTTTACATGACCAAGTTCAACCCAATCTTCACAAGACTTTTCTCTTGAATCAGAATATATCTTTTTATCGTGTTCCCCATCTTCTAATAAAAGGTCTAGTAATTCATCTTCACCGTAAACTTCTTTATTAGTTTCAATGAACTCATCTTGGGTATCCCAATCGTATAGATTAGATTCTAAATAATTCCAAAGTTCTTCTGATGTATTTCCCTCATATGGAGGTTCACATTTTCTTAGTTTGTCAACATCAACCTCGATAGGTTTTTCTGTTGCTTCCCAAATGGTGTATCTCTCACACCTTCTCACGTATAGTTTTTCTGACATTACTGTTGATTTTTTAGATTTATATGTTTATACTTTTACAAAAGTAGCAATATTTTTTAATAAACCAAATAATTATAATAAAATACTTATTATTATGGGATGTGGATGTAAAAAAAAGAAGACACAACAAACGAACACTCAACAAACTAACACTCAACAGAATACACCAAAACCTGAAGTGATTAGAGTAGAGGAAATTAAGAAACAGTAATCGACAATACCTGTCGGTTATGGATCGGATTAATACCACGTATTAATTTATTGTGGTATTTTTTTGATATAAATCATATATATGGAAATATATACAAGTATGAGTAAAGCAAAGACTAAGTTAACAACCGTTAACGTAATAGAGAATACCTACAAACAATTTAGGATAAAGACTATTGAGACAGATGGACTTAATTTTCAGAAATTAGTTAATAGATCATTAGACCTATACAACACCAATGAAGATTTCAGAAATTTGATTGATAACCACGATGTTTTGGCAATTAGTGGATCAAGATTTTAATCACTATGAGTAAGAAAAAGATTTTACTTTTATCCGATGATATGAGAATGACATCGGGGGTTGCGACAATGTCTAAAGAATTAGTTATTGGTACGGTAGATAAATTTGATTGGGTACAATTAGGTGCAGCAATTAAACATCCTGAATTCGGTAAGATTGTTGATCTCAACAGTGATGTTAGAGAAAAAACAGGGATAAAAGATGCCAATGTAAAAATATATCCATCAAACGGGTATGGTAACATTGAAAGGTTAAGAGAACTTATCTCTATAGAGAAACCCGATGGGATTTTACATTTCACTGATCCTCACTATTGGCAATGGTTATACGATAACGAACAAGAAATAAGAGAACAAGTACCTATCTTCTTTTATCATATATGGGACGATTTACCTGACCCTTATTATAATAGAGATTATTATGAGTCTTGTGATTGGTTAGGTTGTATATCTAAACAAACATATGGTATAGTTCATAGGGTTGGTAAATCTAAGAGGGAATTAACTCACAAACCATTAAAAAATTGGCAGATAAGTTATGTACCACATGGTATAAATCAAGATACCTTCAAACCGTTAGAACAGGAAGATGAGGAAATGAGAAAGTTTATACATGGGGATAAGGATTATGACTTCATATTATTTTTTAATAATAGAAACATAAAAAGGAAACAACCTTCTGATGTAATTTATTCTTACAAAACATTCTGTGACACATTACCTGAGGAGAAATCAGAAAAGTGTTTATTGTTAATGGACACCAATTAAATAGAGTAAAACGGTACTGAGTTCATTTCCGTAGTTAATGAGTTGTGTCCTAAGTACGATGTAAAATTCACTAACGATAAGTTCGATCAATCAAAACTAAACAGAATTTATAATATGGTTGATTGTACAATTAATATCGCAAATAATGAAGGGTTTGGATTAACCACCGCGGAATCTGTCATGTCGGGTACACCGATCATCGTTAATGTTACCGGTGGATTACAGGATCAGTGTGGTTTTAAATTAAAAAATAAATTACTAACAGCCGATGACTATATAGAAATTGGTACCTTACATGACCCAAGGAAATGGGAATCTGAAGTAACTCACGGTGAATGGGTTAAACCCGTTTGGCCTGCATCAACAACTTTAAATGGTTCAATTAACACACCATATATTTTTGACGATAGGATTAATCACTATGATGTTGTTTCAGCAATAATTGAAATGTATGAATTGGGTAGAGAAGAAAGAAAGAAAAGAGGTTTAGTGGGGAGAAAATTTATGATCAAAAACTTCTCAACTAAAGTAATGTGTGACTCATTAGTTAAAGGAATGGAAAGATCAATTAATAAGTTTACACCTAAACAAAAATTTGAACTTTATAAGATATCATGAGTAAACAAAAACTATTATTTAGGGGTCCTGTAAAAACTTTAAGTGGTTATGGTTCCCATTCGAGAGACTTACTTAAGTCCTTATATGATTTAGATTTATTTGAAATTCATATCGATAGTTGTAATTGGGGTAGTACCCCCATGACAGCGTTAGAACCTGAGACTAATTTATTCCATAAATGGATTGAAGACAATGTGGTATCTAAATTAGATAATACACCTGACATATATATTCAGGTAACCGTACCAAATGAATTTCAAAGAAAGGGTAAATACAATATAGGTATTACTGCAGGTATTGAAACGACCGCAGCACCTAAATCTTGGTTAGATGGAATCAACAGGATGGATAAAGTCATTACAACCTCAACATTTTCGAGGGATGTGTTGCTCCAAACTGTTTATAATGAAACGGATAAAGTCACTGGTAAATTAATAGGTCAACACAAAATAACAACACCGTTAGAGGTTTTACATGAAGGTGTCGACACTTCAATTTATTATAAAAATAAATCGGAACTAAAATTAAATTTAGAAAGTGATTTTAACTTTCTTTTTGTGGGTCATTGGTTAAAAGGTGACGTTGGTCAGGATAGGAAAGATGTTGGTATGTTAATTAAGTGTTTTTGCGAATCTTTTGAAGGTGGGGAGGATACACCAGGTCTAGTACTTAAAACTTCTAGTGCAAATTTCTCTGTAAAACAAAGAGAAAATTTACGAAAAAAGATACAAAGGATAACTTCTTTATACCCCAACCCACCTAAAATATATTTACTATTCGGACAACTTACAGACAGTGAAATGAATGATTTGTATAACCATCCGAAAATAAAATGTATGGTTAGTTTAACCAAGGGTGAGGGATTTGGTAGACCATTACTTGAATTCTCATTATCAGGGAAACCTATAACGGCATCTAATTGGTCGGGACATAAAGACTTTTTACCTATGGATAAGGCAATCATGTTAGGTGGTAAATTAACTAACGTACATGAAAGTGCAAGTGATGACTTCATATTAAAAGAATCAAAATGGTTTACATGTAATTATGATGAGGTTGTTCAAGTATTTAAGATAATGGTAGAAAACTATGATGAGTTTTTAGTGAGGTCCGAGGAACTAAGAATTATTAATGAAAAAGATTTTTCGTTAGAATCAATGACATTAAAATTAAAAGAGATTATGGAATCTCTAATTGTACCAACAATAACACCGAAGAAAACTAAATTAGTTTTACCGGAATTAAAAAAAATAGAGGAGTAATATGGACATACTTGTTACAGGTGGTAATGGTTTTATTGGTAGTAATTTAATAAAAAGACTTGTTAGTGAAGGTCATTCTGTTACATCGTTGGATAACCTATCCACCGGATTAAAGGAATATGAAATAGAAGGTTGTAAATACATATATTACGATGTAGAAGATATATGGGAAATAAGTGGATCATTTGAATTGTGTTTCCATTTAGCAGCATTATCACGAATACAACCCTCATTTGAAGACCCCGTTGAAACATTTAGATCTAACACACAATGTTCTCAATGGGTTGCAGAATGGGCTAGAGAGAATAGTGTTAAGGTAGTTTATGCGGGATCATCCTCTCAATGGCATAACCCCGAAGATTCACCTTATGCAACCTATAAAAAATTAGGTGAAGATATTTTCAAGTTATATAAAAAAACATATAAATGTGATTTTGAAATTGCGAGATTTTACAACGTATATGGTCCTAACGAATTAGTGGATGGTAAATGGGCCGCGGTGATTGGGATATGGAGACATCAAATCAATCAGAATGTACCTATAACAATCGTGGGTGATGGTGAACAACGAAGAGATTTTACCCACGTAGATGATATCGTGGACGGATTGATTAGAATATCTAAAAATGAGGAAGGACATAAAGACGCTTGGGAACTCGGTACGGGCATTAACTATTCAATAAATGAAGTGTTTGATATGTTTAAAGAACGTTTTGGTGATATTGAAAAAGTCCATGTACCAGATCAAACAGGTAACTACAGGGAAACTTTAAGGGAAAATGATGATACGTTATCATTGTTAGGTTGGTCACCTAAAGATAAACTCAGAGATTATATCCTTTCATTATGAAGATAAGTTACGCCATAACTGTTTGTGATGAATATGTTGAGATACAAAGGTTAGTTAATTTTTTACTCGACCACAAAAGACCCCATGATGAAATAGTGGTGTTGTTTGATCAAACTAAAGGAAGTGAAGAAATATCAGACTGGTTGGTTAAAAAAAATAAATTACCAAACTTTCAAATGTGGCGGGGTTGGTTTGAAGGTAACTTTGCCGAATGGAAAAATAAATTATCTGAATATTGTAGTGGTGATTATATATTTCAGATTGATGCGGATGAAGTTCCCCACATTAACCTAATAAATAATTTACCAGAAATTTTAAAACATAACCCAAAGAATGAGGTATTTCTTGTTCCGAGAGTAAACACAGTTGAGGGGATAACCGAAGATCACATTTCTCAATGGAAATGGAAGGTTAATAAAAAGGGTTGGATTAACTTTCCTGACCTACAGACAAGAATATGGAAAAGAGAAGGTAAAATCAGATGGTATGGTAAGGTACATGAAAGATTAGTTAACTTTAACACGTACACTAACTTACCTGAGGATGAGGTTTTTTCACTTTACCATCACAAGGATATTAGTCGACAAGAAAAACAAAATAATTTTTATAATAATCTGTAGTTAGATGGACATTTCATTAGTCATGGCAGTGTATAATAATTTAGATTATACAAAGAAATGTTATGAAAGGATTAGAGATATATATCCTGAAGCTCCGATGGTTATCGGGAGTGGTGGGTCTGATGATGGGACTTTAGATTGGTTACAATCTTTAGATGACGATTATCTATCCTTTATACATGATGACGATCAGTTAACATTTTCTGATAATTACAATTCTGCAATAAAATTAGTGGATACAGATAAATTAGTACTGATACATAATGATATGGTAATCGGTGATAATTTTTTGGAGAATTTGTCACGACTTATTGATGAGAAATCATTAATAACCTACACAACAGTGGAACCACCAATTTTTAAAGGACATCAAAGACCCGGTAAAGTATTATTAGAATTGGGTAGATCCTTTAACGACTTCAAAATGGACTTATTTAATCAATATGTCGATAGGGTTAAAGAAAAGGTTGACTTAGTTGATGGAGGTACTTTCTTCATGTCAGGTTATAAAAAAACCTTTATGGACATTGGTTTATTTGATGGTTTTACTTTTGACCCATTTTTCTGTGAAGATGATGATTTCTTAATTAGAGCCAAACTAAAAGGTTATTCTTTAAAAACAACCGAATGTGCGGTAGTGTATCATTTCGTTTCAAAAACAAGTAGAGTTTTAAGATCTGAAGAGAGTAAAATTAGTGAGCATAGAAATATTAGAAATTTCATCCGTAAATGGGGAATAGATATACCTACATTCAACGAATTACGTTATTGGGAGGATGAGATATTCAATTTTAATACATTCAATATGGGTATCACATTATCCTCAGATAGAAATCTTTACAGGTTAGAACCTTATTTTGATAAATTGTATTGTGGGGGTACAATTCCCGAAGAATATCTCGCTAATGAACAACCCAACACAAATTACGATTTAAGATCTAAATTCATTTTGACCGATATCGTAGACGTAATGATATATGAGACTTCTCCCATGAATGAGGAAGATATGTTTGTTATAAACAAAATCCGATTATCAATTCCACACTACGAGGTAGGGGAATATCAAATCGGAAATTTAAAAATTGAGATTAGAAAAAAAGTTTAATTCCTTTACCCAACCAACTTAAATAAGATATTATATTGGTCTTTGGTTTTACCC
>BCSF01000255.1_pt1 | contig 22757 bp, 36 predicted proteins | sample 1016431 | NCBI WGS metagenome assembly BCSF01 (sample SAMD00045685;SAMD00045686;SAMD00045687;SAMD00045688;SAMD00045689;SAMD00045690;SAMD00045691;SAMD00045692;SAMD00045684;SAMD00045690;SAMD00045691;SAMD00045692;SAMD00045684;SAMD00045685;SAMD00045686;SAMD00045687;SAMD00045688;SAMD00045689, study...
TACAGAATTACCCGCAGGTGTTTGAATGTCGTCTAATGAACTAATTCGTTTGTTCGCCATAATTGTTTTCCTCTTAATCGAATGCTAAAAATTGCCCCGCTTCCACGAGCAGAAAGTCCTCCGCCTCGGTTTGGATAACGCCGTCAGGGCCACTTGCAATAGGACCAATAATGCTGTCGGCATCTACCTCACCGATGGAGAGTCTGAGACCGAGTTCAGGCATTAGACGCTACCTTTGTACAGGATGGCGGCTCCGCTGGTTAAGGTAATACTGGTGAATGGAACATAGATCACTTGACCTGCTCCGAAGGATGTGGCATCGGCAATCAAGTCTGCCGAGTTATCCATCACCGCTGTGATTGCTCCTATTACTGAAGGCTCAGTAAATTGGACAGCGATGAAGCTACCATTTACTGCGGAGGTTCCGTTTACATAGACGCATCCATTAGCGCCCATACTGTTCAATACATTTACTGATGCGAGTCCCATGATATTAAGTGGTTGATAAAATTGATACCCCGAAGCTGTAGCTTGGGTATGTGTTTACGGTTATTTTGTTCATCGAGTTGAGTCGTTCGACTCGATCCAATTCCAAGGCCAAGGTTTCCTCGGCCATTTGCTCCTGCGCCATTGCTTTATCCAGTTGGCCATCGGCTTTGTAGTAATCTGCTACACAGGCGAATAATAAATATCTCTCCAGGAATGCAGGGAGATCCGTTGTGCCTGTGCCATAATCAGATGCCGGTACTTGGTTGCCCACGATGAATACAGACGATGCTGAAGAGTCTGCAGGTAGTACCAGGTAGCCATTGATCAGTTGGTAGTCTAGGAGGATCGCATTGCGATCTGTGAGTGGGTTTTTGGTGTACACTTGGAACACATCCATAAGGTCGGATGCGTTGTCTATTTGCACGGCCTTGTCGGCCACTATGGGCGAACTTACTGCGGTGACTGATTTCTCTACCACAGTCTGCACATCAGGCCATTTTGCCCGTGTCCATGCTCCTCGAATGCGGTCGTTTAAGCTATTCTTTAAAGCAGTCTCTCCTGACTAAGCAAAGTATCGACTCCCACTGCGGACTCGAATCTACTCTTGAAGGTGCTGTAGGAGACTGTTCTCAATGTTTTACTACCGTCTCGGGGTTGGATTTTTCAAAGTCCTTGGTGAACTCCTTATTCGCCCAGCACCCTGGTGTTTGTTGTTCATGCCTAAGGTAGGTCGTCATATCGGTTACCCGCTTGAGGCGAAAGTTGCCTTTGCCTCCCTCAAGGGATTTGGCGGCTTTGCGAATTTGCTCCTGCCGTTTGGTGTAGCCTGCTTTCTCTCGAACGGCGGCCTGCTCGTTTGCTTTGCGAAGGTAGTATGCAATTTCGTCTTGCGAACTTCTTCCCTTTTTCCCTCCTCGGATTATTATATTAAGACTCATTCTTATAAAAAAAAGGGAGCCGGCCTACCCCTAAGCCGGCCCCCTTGAATACACATGAAACAAACAAACAACTACTAATTGTCTGATATGAATAATTAAACGATAGAACCAAGAGCGCGTGGATTGCCGACACGAAGGGTCAACATAGCCTCGCAGAAAGCTCTTTTTCCGCCACCGTTGTCGGGCAGTTCCATTACGGAAATACCTTCCAGGAATTTCAAGGATACGGTGTCATCATCAGGGATGAGATAAGCACGGTCGGTGTTGACGGTTCCAAGAGCGGTGTCAGGTGAAGAGACTCCAGAGTCTTTCCTACCAAGAATAGGTCCGGCAGAATCGAAATTTCACCAAAATCAGAAACATAAGTCAGAACTGATCTAATGAGTGTCTTGCCGGATACATCTTGTGTGAACTGATAGCTTGGATTGTTGCTGATAGCCGCACGAGTGTAATCGGTGATTTTGTTCATCACGGCTGGACCAGCAAACAATTTGAAACTGCTCTTAGCGCCGGAAGCGGTGTAAACGGACTGAAGAAGTCCGCGAAGTGCGTCTTCGGTCAAGGATGCCAAGGATACACGAGAGCCACTTACTGCACGGAATGCTTCTTTAGCAGTTGTGTCGAAAGTGTTACCAGTTGCAGTTGGGTCAGACCAAATACCAAGTCCGCACATAGTAGCACCAGCAGAACTGGAACCAGCGGATTGGTCATTACCTGAACCGATAGCAGTCTCGATGGATCGCTTAAGTTGGATCAAAGATTTAGCCTTGGAAGCGGCAAACAAAGATCCACCAGGAGCAACATCGACCATTTCAGCCTGACGGGAGACTGCAAAATAGTCGCGGAAAGTTGCCACACGGTTAGCAAGACGAGCGCGGGAATCGATCAAGTTTTGAGCTGTGCTAAGATCAAGGTCTGCACCATCGATGTTTCCACCTGCACCGGCAGGATCGGCAAGGCTGTCTACGAGCCATTCGTTTAAAGTCGCTTTTGGAGCGGCGGATTGTGAGAGAGTTGAGTAAAGAGGAGTTTCAGTAGGCTCAACGGTTTTTAGAAGATTTTCTAAATTTTCGCGAGCGCCTTTAACTCCGTCCACATTGTAGGAAGTTGCGAGAGCCATTTTTAGTAAGAATTTTGAATTTTAAGAATTAAAGTTTAGTCGCTGAGATAAGCGGCTAGATCGTTAGCCGAGAGTGGTCCTTTGCGCTTTATAGATTCTTTCTGTTTCTGTTTCCGAGTGGCGGCGTTCTCCACAGGGGGAGATACATTGCCTCCATCCGTAGGAGGTGGAGCCTTGGGCTTGACCGCTTTCTTCTTTGGTGCGGTGCTTGCCTTTTGGTCGGCTTTGATCGCTTCGATCCCCCTTACGAGAGTGGCGGCGATAAAGTCGCCATTGGGAAGGTTGTCGAGTATATGAGAATACTGACTTTTAAGATTACCGAATAACTCCTGTCGGGCTTCTGCTAACTCACTATCTTCGTTCAACCAAGAGTGGGTTGCGATAGTGTCCTGTTGCCATTGGGCTTTTTCAGCCAGGTATTTCTCCCGTGCTGGAATTTTCTCGGTAAGGTACTCGTCTGCTTGAGTGAGAATGTTACGGATATCATCATCTGTATATTCACGATCATCGACTTCTACATAATCTTTACCGATGTTCTGCAATGCAAACTTCTTGGCGGCTTGTGCTTCCTGTCGAAGTTTATTCAGGTCCTCATAGGTTTGAATATTCTCCAGTTCAGGTTGCTTGGCCGGTTGAGAACCGCCTTGGTTTTTAAGGTTTTGAATCTCGGCCTTGAGTGCTTCTGCGGTTTGTTCCGCTGACTTAGCCCGTGCGGTAAGTTTATTTACCTGCTTTAGGAGCTTACCAACTGCCTTGGGAGGTTCTTCCTTTACGGTTTCATCCTCCTCGTCAGATTCCTCTGCCTCTTCTTCTTCGGTATCTTCTTCCTGTTCCTCGGAAATAGACTGTGAAAGAACATCTTCTTCTACCTCTGCTCCTGCGTCTTCAGAACTCTCGGTGACTTCCGCTTTCGCCTCATCGGTAGTGGCCTCCTGATCCTGTTCAACCTGATCGACAAAAGATGCCGCCAAGTCTTCCATGCTCATTGGGCCTTGCGCTTGTGTTTCTGCTCCCGTGGATTCAGCCGGAGCCTCGCTAATAACTGTTTCTGCCATAATAATCTCTGCGTTTATTGTAGAGTTCGCACTCTCTTGTACTGTTCTGCGGAGTGGATACACCCCGCCAATGACTATTTTATCAGATTAAAACGAGCATTTCTCAGTTTATTTTAAACACATCCCAGCACTCTAAAAACTTCTCATATTTGCCCCGACTCTGTGGGTTGTGCGGGCATAATGTCGCACGGATTCCTGTTAGATGAAGGCATGGTATTAAGTACCAACAATCTTTTGGCTCAACATAGGCCGCCATCACATCCACCTTTGTACAATCGATTGGATCTTTTTCCTTCGACCCTGTGGCCGCTGTCACCATGTACCTGCCCAATCCACCTCTGCCCTCCTTCATCAGCCCGCCTGTGCCTTTGATCTGCACCTTAAATGGGCGGCCTGCTTGGTTCATTACGATGCAGTCCTGTGGCAGATAATCCCCTAAAGGGACAAATACCTCAAGCCCTTGCTTGAGAGCTTCAGTAAAAAATATCTGCTCGTAGAGGTTACCCTTCCTCTTCATCTTCGTCCGAAAGCTCAATCTCACTCTCGAACTCTAATACATCTTCCCCGAGCCACTCGTTGAGGTCATCCATAGCGATCCTTGCCATCTCCATGTCCTCGATGTCGGACTCGTCCAACCATCGATTCAGTAATGCACGATGCTCGTTCTTAAATTTTTGATGGGGGGTCTCGGTCATCTTTCTCATCGAGTAATGTTATGATGCGGTGAAAGGCGGCAATCTCACCCGATAAGCGGGCAAGTTTCTCGGGGCTGTCGATGTGCTGGTAGTCCATGAAATCAACCAAGCACGATTCTTTTTGTTCCTTTATAAATTCAATAATGGCCTTATACTCGGTTAAGTCCTTTAGACCGGCAACTGCGTCTTGGATTGTCACTTCTTCTTGGGCTTTGGCTTCTGTGATGCTTTGATCGCTTTTGCCGATGGGTAGCCTTTATCACCAGGCTTATTCCTCCGCTCACCCGAGCCTGCTTTGATGCGTTTCTTCTTAGCGGCGATATTCGCCCATAATCCAGGTTTCTTCTTTTTCATTAGCAGTTCCACGCCCTCCTACTCCAGTAGTTGGCACTTAGTTTAGATGTTTTACCTTTTATACCGCCGCTCCTTGCACAATAGCTTTTCTTTCGAGCAGGTACGCTTTTCTTAATTGATAAATTAGCATCCCCAAAGCGAATGGTCTTCTGCTTGCCATTCTCAGATGCTAATACAACGAACTTTTTCTTCCCATACCCAGGCTCACCTTTACGGATACGCCTTGGGCTGTTTACTTTGGTCGGCTTACTCATACACTCGTTCCTGGTACATTGCCTGGTGCAGTCCCTAGCTGTCCGATCTTAGCATTCATTTGTTGCTGTTGTTGGAACTCAAGCTGGGAAGCATATGTTTGAAGTCTCTTCGCAAAGTTCTCGTCCGATTGCAGTCTCTCTTGTACATCGGTAGCTGGTATCGCTTCAGAGCCTTGGATGTACGATTGTAATACTTGCAACCTAAGTTGTGGATTTGCCCCCTTCTCGGGTGCATTAACCACCTGTCCTGATGCGATCTTTGGGAGATCGTTCGATGTTTCAATGATCTCCTTCGTTGTGGCCTCCTGTTGAGGCATGATTAATTGACCAGCAAGGTTTGGATCGATTGCTTCCAATACCTTTCTCAAGTACACATCGAAGCGAGCCTGACCACTTCGGTCATACTGTGCCATCAGCTTACCTACGGTGTCCAGTTTCTCGATTACTTTGCTTTCGTCTGCATTCATCGAGTTCCATGAAATATTGAAGTCATACAACTCAGCAGTTTCATCCAAAATTAACTGCGCGCCCTGCTCATTGTTGGTAACACGAAACCAAATCATTGGGCCTGAGTAAGTGCGATCCAAGCACCATACACGCTTGAGGATCTCCTTCCATCCTGTAAGCCAGCAATTTACCAGGTGCTGTTTAAGCATATTTGCTTCCACCGCATCGTCAGGGCCAGTCGCTCGGCCGGTGATGCGGTTAGCCAGTTGCCGAAGTTGCATCTCCACCTCAGTCGATGCTGGTGAGTAGCGAGGGATCTCCATGAATCCAACTTCTCCACGCCTTCTTACTGCCAAGGTAGCACCTGGACCTATACGCTCGGGCCGTCTACCAATCTGATGCTCAATAGGAGGCAGAGTACTCATTGATGCGCGGTCACGGCGGCTGTCCATCTCTGTCTTTACCGCAATCTGATAACTCTTGAGCAACTCAGGGTATCCGCGAGAGTCCAATAAACGATGGTTTAAATGCTCTCTCGTGATACATACAAATGGATATCTGCCTTCATCGTACCCGACAGGCTCGTGGAACCCAGCCTCTTCCATCTCCTCGGTCCAGCAGGTCTTAGTAACCACAGGCACATCATCTTCATCAAGTTCCTTACGATAGGTAGTGATTACTTTAATCAATCCCTCGTAGTGCTGGCTTCCATAATTGTTGCCATAGTCATAGGACATCATGGAGTCGCTATATCTTTCCTCTTCGTAAAAATCTTTAGCCTTTTCTATAGCCTCATCTATCCACTTGGCATCCCATCCCTCATTGACCTTCTGCTTTAGGGCTTCAGGCGTGTAATAGTGTAAACAATGGATTGACCTGGCACTTTCCAAATCGATCACATTGCTGTCCACAATCAATTCACGCCCGAGTTCATATGCTTTAACTGCGGGACGATTAACGACCACTTTTTCGGTCGGAATTTCGGTCTCACCTGTCTCCCGAAGTTCCTTTACCATACGCTTGACCCTACGCTTCTTCAGCTTGGGAAATAAGGGATAAAACATCTCCTCTACCCCCTCCTTCATGTCAGGGTCCTGTATGGCCATAGCCAGTTCAGGAGATTGCTGGGCAATCTGCTCCAAACTTATCGGCTCAAACTTCCGAGTCTTCTCCTGCTTCCAGTATGTGCCAAAGAAGGTAAGTCCATTCTGTAATAAATAATTAGCACCAATCGATGCCTCCCGCATAAGCTCATCCATCGTACCCATACGCCAACGCAAGAACTCACTCACCAGCTTGGCCGATGCAATGTCGCCCGATTCAACCGGGGCGGCGACTAGGTTTGCTTTAGTCAAAGCCTGTACCAAGGTAGCCACATCCCCGTCAATTAAGGGGTTTATAAGCGAGGCATCTAGGTCACTTGCCCCATCGAATGGGAACGCTTCAGGGCCATGCTTCTTGCCATCCCCAGCTTTTCCTGCCCATTCATTGAAGCGAACCTCCCGAGCATCCTCGGCTTTATCCATCCACCAGCTTAAATTCGCTTTTGCCCGTTCAAATTCCTCCTTCAAGGCATCCACATCCGCCTTGCTTTCAAATACCTGTACCTCGTTTTCCATAATTACTTAACCTTCAAGTTTAACATTTTATTTCTTAATTTTCTCATCGCCCTGTTTTGGATGCGATCAATCGTATCCTTCCCCACGCCCACAAAGTCTGCGATCTCCTGTAAAGTGTATGCACGGGCTTCCTCCCCATGCTCCCGACATTTAATACCTTCCTCCACCACTAACTCCCGAAGCATTGCATCGATACGCCTATCCGTCTCCTCGCGGGACTCAGACCAGTCTGTACAGCTTCTCCTCACCTTCCACCTTCTTCACCAATATCTGACTCTTTGGAGGATGATTATCCTGTGGCCGCTTTACACATATCCCTACCCCCTCACGATCCTCAAAATATATCCGCATTAAGCGGGGATTCGGTACCATCGATAATACCCGTGCCTTCTCCCATACTGGTTTAGCCTGCTCAATTACAGGTAGTTCTTCCTTTTCCTTCTCCTCCTTATATACCCGCTGGACCGTTGCCCGACTAAAGCCTACAGCCTTGGCAATCTTCGGCCATGTCTCCCCAGCCTCCCTCAACAATACAATCTGATTACGATGCCCAGGCATCACCTTATTCACTTTCATCAATATCCCCCTCCTCCAGTTGCAATTAGTTCATCTGCATCAAAATATTCAAAGTTCCCCACGGCGAAGTAACGAACACAGTCGACCATATCCTTGGCGGGATTTTTCAAGTCACCAATCTGATACTCCTGCATACAGGCAATAAGGTTTTGACATTCATCCGAAATCATCAGCTTGGGGTGATTATCCAATCCCATCTCCCGACTCCTGTCCCATGCCAGTAAATTATTAATCGCTTGCAGGCCCGTCTCGATGTCCAATCCCTCCGCAGGGTTTACCGGCAAGCCCTCATCCGCTAAATCATCTATAATATTAGAAGATCCTTCCGACTTCTGATAGCTCGCCGCTCCCAAACGAGGATCGATAATACGATCCACCATCCGGTCACCCTCCATTCTCCGAATGACCTCCGCATAATCCTTTAAACCAAACCCATTCGGTTGGGCGGCCTCGCCTGGGCTGACCTTATCCCCCTTAGTCAGGTCAATCCATCCACCATAACTATCAAAGTCAGGAAACTCCTTAACCGCCCAGGCTACCCCGTGTGGATCAATCCCAAATAATACCATCGTCCAGGGCTTTGCCCCCGCAGGGTCTATCGATAATACCCACGAGGCATCCGCATCGTCCGCCATGACAGGTACATCCTTCGCCAGCACGATATTCTTGTCCGAAAAGGCGGGAAACACAGTCTTTGACGCTTTGACAGGCACTCCATACGCCCGACAAAGGATGGTTTCCCTCTTCTCCCCCTCCAGTTGTGTCTTCATGGCCGACCAACCGCCAAACGGATTGGCCGCAGTATGGAAATAAACGACTGAACTAGCTTTTCTTAGTGGCTGTTGGACCAATGGAACCTCCTCACCATCCAAAAGGTCAGCTTTTGCCGATTCCACAGTCTTAGCCCCCGTCAGCATACTCTTTACCACCGAGTTCCACCCGTCCACAGCGGTGAAGGATATAATTCCCTTACTATTTCGGGTAACTGTTCTAAAACGAAGAGTCTCCACCCACGGCATTGGCACCAATTCGTCCGCCCAGTACCCAATGTTGTGGGTGCCGTTGACCGGCTCTTGCGGACAGCCGATTTCACCACCTTCTATGGTTGAAATATCCTGACTCCAATTGCGAAATATGGCTTCACTTCTGTTAGGCAGAGTGAATTTGCCAGCAGTAAATCCATTTCTAAGCGAATACATGACATATCCGACTTTACCCCGCCCTAGTGTCTTAAATTCTTTAGGAAGATATTTGAATATGAGCTTCTGTTGGAATTGGATCGAATTGGCCGATGTCTCAGTTAAGCACCATATGATCGTTCCAGGGTTCTCCACAAGGCATTGGACTACCCTTTTAGCCGCCCATTCACTCTTTCCTGCCCGGTTGCCACCCATAACGAGGATCTCCTGGTGCGATTTAAGCTGATCATCTGCTCGTTTCCATGTGTCCAGTTCAAACCCACACCTATAAGGGTCGTCCTTTTCATCCTTAATGGCCTTCTCCCTAGTCTCCCAATATGCGAGGATCTTCTCAGGCGACATCCGCAGCATCTCTGCTTTGCTGAGAGCGGGGATGGCGGGATGCGGTGACCATTCTAGTGGCATGACCGATTATAGCAGATTCGGGTAGGCGAGTAACCTCGGGGCGGGCAATTTGTCAGAATTTTTTTGTGGCTACTAATCGGTCGCGGTGGCCGGCTGGCCGGTTCGCCGGACCCCCTCCCCCCCTCCTGGAGCCTAAAATTTTTATGTGATTTCGGCAGAACGGAAATAAATGTTATATTTTTACCAAAATTATAGTATATCGGACAAAAATATGTTCGTGAAATGAGGATTATGTCTAATTAGGCTTGCCTAGAGGCTTATTGATAATTAATTCTCAAATTATCACACCGATTGATTTTATATGCCGACTACAAGACCCAGGGTGTACCAACAAGCTGAGAACCTGCCGGCAAATCTAAAGGTGGAGGAAGCCTGTCCTGCTGTATTCACAGGTCAGAAGTTCTTCGATCAAAGGCCACAGGATTATGCGATGGTCGTTAAGATGTTGGCAGAAGGATCGACTATCAAACAGATATGTAAAACCTGTAAGGTTTCCCCTCATACGATAGCCATAGTCAAATCTCGTGAAGGAGACACCCTGAAGGAGTCTAAAAAGCATTTGAGAGGCTTAATAGGTACTGCGACTCATCTTGCCGTGGAAAAGCTCATAACGAAGCTACAGGACGATGAGATACCTAACGGAGTCCTCCCAATCGCTACAGGCATCTTAATCGACAAGCATCGCCAGTACGAAGGTGAGCCGACCCAAACCATCGAGGTGAAGAAATCTTTAAGCCTGGATGAAATCCGAGCCGAGCTTGCGAACCTCAAGAATGAAGAGGCAATAGAAGCAGAAGTTACCGATGTCCAACCTCCAGCATGAGTGGCGTTGGATTATTGCCCTAATCTTTTTCTTCGTTGAGCGAGATTTAATTCTCGATACCTGTTTTGCCTTAATTGAGATTGTCTTGCTTTTATTTACAAGTAACTAATATTAACAGCATGGACGACTACCCTTGGAATAAAAAAACTGATGTAGAGACTTTGGCTGAACAATATGCCAAGTGCCATAATTTAGATTTAGCTGATACCGTAAAAAAATTTACAGAGGCTAAGAGAAAAATAATATACGAGACTGATCCTCGAATTGATCCTAATTTTGAGGGTGGAGAAGATTAGTACTTTTATGTTCCTCCTACAATAGCGTTTAAAGCCCCGTAGAGTACCCTAGAAAGCGTTTAGGCATATCCGCGAGTCTTCTGACTCATCTTTGCGAACCTAAAGCCTTCTGCGGTCATTCTTTTTATTACGATGTATTCTCCTCTCCCGATCATCTGTTCTCCCGATGTAAATCTATTGGCTGAATAATCTGACTAGTGGTCGCCTATAGGCTGTGCAAATGTAGTAGTTTGCTCCGCTAAGGGAGCAACTACTACTTACAGCCTCAACTACTACTAGTAGTGGTGTTATACTATAAGGCCTCCACTACTACTTTTGAGACAGAATTGAGACAGCTTCATTCGGTATAAGAGTAAATGTTTACTTTACCTTTTTCAGTCTTTAGGACACTAATATTTCGGCTCTTTTTGATCAGATTTACCAGTCTATCTCGTGTAATTGGCTCCCCTGTTTTCTCCTCAAGTTTGCTTCGGAGATTATTTAGACCCATAATCGAGTTAGGTTTTAGTAGTTCGATGAGGGCTGTGGATAGCTTGTCGTTTAATCTTTTGGATTCTTTCGACTGACCTGGTTTTCTTAATTTAGGTTCCATATCGGGCTTATGGATGAAGTTCGGCCATGAAAATTCTACCACTTGTGGGGATGGGGTTGGAAAGTCTCGGAGGGTAGCTTCTAGTACGAGGTGATCCTCTTCTTCGTGGGGTGTTAGGGTAAGGATAGCATCGGGATCACGGGCAAACACGCCTGACCCGCTTGCCCGGTCAATGTGGTCTGTGTCAGACTTGTTTCCCTTTGAGAAGTGATGGGCATATACGAATGAGCAGTCTAGTCGCTCGGAGAACTTCTCCATACGATTTACCACTTCGGAGATTGCACCGGCATCGTTTTCGTCTGCTCCTGTGGCGAGCTTGTAGAAGGGGTCTACGATTACGAGGTCGGGCTGGAAGTCTTCCAGGTCTTCTATGTGGTGAACGAGGTCTTCTAGGGTACGGGACTGGCCACGGAGGGAGCAGTATAGAAAGTTGGGGCTGTTTGGATTATACTGGGGGTTGGCGTTTACCATCTCTGCTATTCGGCGGGAGGCGATACGCTTTTTAAGCTCAAAGTCTAGGTATATTACTTTGGATGTGGCTGTGCGGTGGCCTAACCAGGTGGACCCGTTGGCGGCGGCAAGGCCGAGGTGGAGGAGGGATAGGGTTTTACCTGCCTTGGATGAGCCTGATATGATCATCTTCGATCCTTTGTGTAGGATGCCCTCGATAACTTGTTTTGGCATAGGATCGTTGTTATGGCTCATCATTTGGGAGAGGGAGAGGAACTTAGGTGCTGGTAGCGGATCATCGATAGCCACGGAGTAGGATGATGTGGAATCATCGGTGGATGCTGTGGGGTATTCGATCTTTTGCAGGGTGGATAAGTAGCGGTCGATCTCGTCAATTACGGGGATGGTACGCTCGTTTAAGTAGTCTTCTTTATAGGCCATATGTATTTAGTCTCCTTTGTTGAGTTTTAATAATATAATAAAGTCGGGCTTGCGGGTATCAGGGTCGCGGATGATTACCACCTGATGACCCTCTTTCATTCGGTCGGCAAACTGGCAGGCATCGTGGATGGGTACGCCTAAATCAATAAACCGTCGTGCGATGGTTTTTTTGAGGTAGAATGCGTTTAATCCTTCCAAAATATAACCTCTTGTTTGACAGGGAATGGTTCGCATTCCTTTCTACGGGTTCCCCAGGGGAGCCGGCATAGCTGGTTCATTAGTTTAAATCGTGGATCTCCGCCCAGCTTTTGGGAGAGTTCTAGGAACGATGCTTTATTACCTGGAGTCCAATGAAACCAAGCGTGTAGAGACTTCCCTCCTGAGTTTACGATCATCTTTAACTCGGCCTCGTTTTCTAGGCGTTTAATCAGGCCAAGCTGTTGCTCGAAGGAGAGGGATGGATCGTCTGTCTCGTGAAGGAGGTACTTTCGCCCTTCCACCTGTGCCTCGGACCGGTTGGCCGCATCAGCGGGAAAGCAGTTGTAGGTGATGAATTGATAGTCGTCCAGGTCGGGCTGGTTTATCCAATCCGATACAGCCATCAATGCTCCACGCTCGGCTACCTGTTTCTGTACGAAGATTGATTCGTTTGGGCTGAAGAGCTTGGAGATCGCTTGGGCCGCATTCTGAGGAATGAGGTCACTCCGTAGGACATACTTCTCATATAATCCATGCTCACCGAGGTTATTCTCTTTAAGCGATGGATCGGGAGGTGTTATCTGTATTGGATTAGTGGGGAGGTTTGGGTTTCGATGCCTATGGTATGCTCCAATTACTGCGTTGCGTATCTCGTGTGGTTGGTTTGGCCGATGGGATATCTCGGCTAGTAGACGCTCAATAATATTTACGGCCGTCTGTTCGTCCTGTATATACTTTGTAACTACGAGGCTCAGTCTCAGAATCACATCGTGATGGGACAAAAGTCCTCCTGGCAGGTTTTCGAGACACCTGCGTATATCTCCTTTGAGGGTAGCCATATTATTCTTCTGCGAGTAGTCGGGTGATCTGCTCTGTAATCTTCATCATCGCCCCTCTTTCGATCTTGGAGATCGTCTGCTTGGCGACACCTGCCTTTCGGGCAATCTCGTCCTGTGTGTAGCCCCTGTGGTCCTCGGGTAATGCTCTGAGCATTTGCCGTAGACGGGCATCGGTTGCCATCTTGCGGATGGAGTTACTCGGCCTGTTGCTCATCCACCGTCACCCACTCGGTTATAAAATGTTTCGGGATACCATGCTCGGAGATATGGGAATCGTTAGGATCGACCTCGTGGCCTTCCCGAGAAATGTGGATTATCTTGTACGATATTCTGTACAGGTCCGCCCACCGCTTGATCGCCCATGCCTCATTTGGGAATCTGATATCATCGAATACAACGAGGCGTTTACCGAGGTAAGGCTCGGCCATCCGCTTGGCCGCATCGACCCAAATGTTTGCATAAATGGATTCCCTGCCCCACTCTGTCCCGAGAGTCTGTAATAACTTTCGGGCATTTATTTGGTAAGGGAATCCAGGTATCGGTTCTTCCTTTTTATCGAGCCAAATCGGATGGGGTAATATGACCTTTAGCATCTCCTTAATCGGTGTGGCGAATGACAGGGTCACTCCACCGAGAGTTCGTGCATAGGTCGATTTACCCACGCCCTTTGGACCGCATAGGCCTATGAGTAGTGTTCTCATTCGATTATCCCTGTGCCTCCCATAATCGCACAAAAGACTGCGATGATTAACCATACCCATGCGACTATTGCGAGGAGCATGAATCCCGCATACGCCAACCATTCCACCATTTGTTTCATTCCTCAGATTTACGATTAAGTGCCTCTGCTATTGCTCTGTTAGACATAGCTAACTCATCTAATCCAGCGGCTATAAGTTTAGCGGCAATGATTACAGGCTCTTTTTGTAAATCATCCTGCTTGTATTTCGGACATACATCCATGTACCATTCTTGTGCTGTTTTTGTAGCCTGTTCCATTTGTGTTTTTGCATCTATCATAGTTAGTAGTGTGTTTTAATTTCCCCCTCTGCGGCCAAGGGTAGTCCTGGCATGACATCGGGTTCTTTCGTTAGTAGTTGAATTAAAAGGTCGAGTGCCGCCTGTCCTTCATTCTCTGCCACTTCCACCGTTACAGAGTCATGGACATGGAGGCATATCGGCAGACCCGCATCTTCGATGCGCATAAGCGCGTCTGCAAATATCTGCCTTGCTGTTGCCTGTACCATGTTTTGGAACAGCCTTGCTCCATAGATTTTCACCGGCTCATATCCTCGGACGGTTGAGGCGTAGAGATCCCTGTCCTTCTCATGGGCATTGAAGTAGCTGACAGGGCTGTCATACAATGTGGTAAATGTAATACATTCGGGAGTATCCTTCATCCACTCACGGAACTGATCTTCCATCTTGTTCCATGCTGACATGACATCGGGGTTCTGTGCGCGGTATAGAAGCACCTGCTTTCTTGCCTCTGCTTCTGTCATCGATACCCCGTAGCTTTTTGCTACCTCGATAAACTTCTGCCAACCACATCCATAGCCCAGCCCGAGCAGTCTTGCCTTGCACAACTTTCTCATTTCAGGGGCAAGCTCGGCCATTGGTTCATCCTCGTTATATAGCTTGGACGCTCGCCCATGTGCCTCGTAAATATCTATCCCTCCACGGACTAGGCCGAGGAAGTCAGCATCGCCTACCAGGTACGCAATTACGCGCGGCTCGATCTGCGACAAGTCTGCCGATACGAGTACCCGCCCAGCCGGTGTCTTCAGACACTCTCTGACCGATATCCCCTCCACCTTATCGTTTGGAATAGCCTGGAAGTTTATCAGGCCAGCACCGCTCCATCTTTTCGTATGTGGCGCACCGCAATATTTCAAACGGGTAGGCACTCGGCGGTCCATCCGCTGACCCATGATTAATTTCTCTAGTGTGGTATGGGCGAGGTTTGCCTGCCTCCACAAAGTCGTTTGTCGGGGGGTATCTTCCAATACCTTTTCCATCTTCTCAATATACTGCTGGCAGAGTGGACCATCTATCGGTAATCCCCTGTTTGCGATCCTTCGGGTGATGGCAGAAAGTGTTCTTTCTTTCCTTGAAAATCCTACCTCAAGTTCCCGATATACACAGAGACAGGCTCGACTATCTTCTAAAGCGTAATTGATAAAATTAGAATCCGCCTGAATATCTTCAACGGATAATCCCGCCATCTGCTCACGGGCATCCTTCGATAATTCCTCATCAAATAGTTCCTTATATACCGAGGCGAGTGGACGGGGTAGCTGGTGATACGATGCCATGTCTGCCGTACATATCCAATCCACAGGCATGAACTGGGGCATCTGTCCCTTGGTGATGGCCGCCCTTGCACAGACCGAATCAAACTCAGCGTTGTGGGAGATTAGGGTATGGCCGTTCAAGCGGTCTGCCGGCATATCCTGTGGCTTGCCTACCCACTCAAATCCATCCTCTGCTACGATGGATACGAGGGTTACCTTGAAGTCAGGGTGCTTCACATATCGGTCGAGTCCGATAGTGGTTACCGAGTACTTCTTCGTCCAGTAGGTTTCGAGGTCAAATGCTACGATCATACCACTTCCCGAAATAAAGTTTCTGCCGAGAGGATCGCATTTTCGAGGGTCGGGTATTCAGTCTCGGGCAAGTCTCTATCGATCTTCACCCGCCATGTGTGGCCACCTTCGTTCTCGATCAATGTTATATCCGCCTGGCGTTCCCCTGCCCTTACGATCACCTTTGATCCTCGGGGCATACCCAGTCCCATCTTGTATTCAGTTTTCTTCATCTTCATTTTCTTCCTCCTCACAGTCCTCATGCTCATGTGCGTAATCTGCGTCATATTCCTTCCCGCAATGATCACACCACAGCTTTAAATCGTAACTTAACCAGCCTAAGAAATGTCCCATCAGCTTATCTTTTTCGTTTTGGTTTTTTAATAGGCCGTGGAGGCATTACAGGTTCACCGTACTGCGCAATTGTTGAGTAAATAGGTGTACTGAATCCATGAGGGTTAGTCTGATATCCCTTTAAATATAGAGTTTGTTTAATTTGTTTTTTCATTTTGATTTGTTTCATAAAATTACCTTTCCTATTCGTTTCCCTATCCACTCCCCGACATTGACAGTAATAGCATTGCCCATCGCCTTGTAGCGTGGACCATCTGCCTGTTTGACCACCTTGCCTGTAGCCTTCCACTCGTTCCCCTCAAGGATCAGTTCCATCTTTTCCGATGTCCAATTATCGGGGAATCCCTGTAGGCGTTCGCATTCGATTGGAGTGAGTCGGCGGACTGTTAGGTTTTCTCGGACTCCCATTTGCAGATTACTCGACTCCGAGTTCATCTGACAATTTATCGTCCCACTAATATCACCCTCCCATGCCGCCTTGTTTGATCGGTCAGATGCGGTAAATGCTTTAGCATCTTGTATTACTGCGGTAAATTCTGTAGTGCTTGCAGAACCTTCTCCATGCCTATTAGGCCCGCTGTGAGCCATTAAAGGTGGAACTACATCCTTGCACTCCCTTGCTTGACCATGACTTACATGAGCCACCCCCACGCCTTCCCCGCCTTGCTGGCTACGCAGAGTTACCGATACATCCTCGGAAGCCTTGGGGGTTGTGTCTCCGTTCCAGGAGACGACTGAAGGTTCTTGGGCGATTAACAGCTTATCCTTTTCGGAAGTGGTCAGGGTATTCGCAGAAGGCATAAACTGATTATGGCATCGGGTGGTCAGGCTTGAGCTTGTTTGGGTTCCATCGCTGAATGCGCCACCCTCTCCAACGCCTTTTGTAGCATCTCCGGCAGTTCCTTTCCCCGCTTCTCGGCTCGGCGCAGGATACCCTGGCATGCTTTCGGTGATAGCGAGTATTTCGTCAACGGATTCGCCTCCAAAATCTGAGACAATGAACACGCGCTTCCGTCTTTGCGCCACACCGAAATATTGGCTGTCGAGAACGACATATCCTGTCTCACAAGCCCCGCTGTCGAGTAGCTCTCGGATGCACCTTGCAAGTGCGACACCATCATCTGCGGAGAGCAATCCACCGACATTTTCTGCCACCGCAAAGCGTAGCCCGCATCCTCGGGTTCGCAGTTCCCGAATAAGTCTAGTTGCTTCATAGAATAATCCTGATCGTTTTCCATCTAATCCCTCTCTTTTACCGGCCACGCTCAAGTCCTGGCATGGAAATCCGTATGTTATAAAATCCGCATCGGGCAGATCATCCGCCGATACTTTTGATACATCGCAGAACAGGGGAACATTCGGCCAGCGATGCTTTAATACACCCGCCGCATTCTTGTCCCATTCCACTTGGGCAACGCATTCATGCCCCGCCTGTTCCATGCCGAGATCGAATCCACCAACCCCAGCAAATAAACTAATAAACTTCGCCATCTGCTCTCCCTCTCTTTTTATTTTTATACTCCCAATCATCGCTGGGCATGGGCCTAGGGATCTCTGTCCTGTACTTCTTCCCATCTAGCCCATAACGAAGCTGGCACTTATTAAAGAATCGTAGGCTACCCTCGACTGCCTCTTGATAAGTTAAGTAAGGGCTTACGATCTTACGCTCTCGTAGGAACTCCTTCTCCCGCCAATTACGGGGACCCAAGGTATTCTTTAGCTTCTTGGATCGTAGTTCTTCAGGCTCCGCCATATTTCGCACACTCCCTTAAACACCTTCCACGCATCCCGAAGCTCATCGGGTGAATATTTGATCACCTCAAAGCGACCAGGCTCAGTCGAGGATAGGTAGCAGTTGGCTCCGTATATTCCTTCGCTCATCATTCGATCCTCGCCAAAGTAGGTCGCCCCATAGGCCGCAATCTGATGAATCTGAAAATCGTAACTTGTTACCTTTACGCCCTTCTTCGTCTTCCTCGTTTTCCAATCGACTATGAAGTTCTGCCCCTCGGGTCCCTTCCCCACGATGTCCACGGTTCCCGCAAACCCATGATCTAGGTTCACCATCATCTTCTCCCGCTCAATGAATCGTAGCTGATTCTCCTGTTTCCAATCGAAGGCAGGCTGTACATACTCAAGCAGATCATCGTCCACAGGAAAGCCCTCAAAATACTTCTCGATTGCATCGTGGATTCTCGTACCGAAGTCGGCCGCCTCTTCCACAGGCTTCTCATGCTCGATCAAGCACCTATCTGCAAATCGTTCAAAAGTTTCGTCCATTTTACGCGGGTTATCGTAAGCTATGCGTAAAAGCTGATCCTGTTTCCAACGATCAAGCCCAGGCTTGGCAAACAATCCAAGTATGCCGGTGACGCTGGGAAAGAGCTTATGCTTCTTGGCATCCCGTAAGGTTGTATTCCTTTCCCCGTCACCTTTTGCCGTGGGCATGGTGTGGCGAGGTTCTCCCTGTGCGGTGTACCAATGGCCACCACTTCCCCGTTTAGGTTTAGCGCTTAAAATAGCCATTGATTCCCTCCTTAATTACTACGCATAGAAACCATGCAAAATGAAAGGCTCGCTTTAAATATTTCATGCTACTTTACCTTTCTTGCGTTTAGTTTTTTCGATTTTCGCTTCTAGGAAGTCCTTTGGTATATAGAACTCATAAAAATACCATTTTTTCATTAATGACTTTCTTCTTTTAAACTTGGCTCTACTTGCCCACGCATAGACTGCCCCTCTGTTAAGTTTTGTTATGTTAACCAATTCTTGAACGGTGTACCATTGGCCGTTAGTCAAACGAAGTTCTATTACAAGTGTGCGATTAAAAATATTAAATCTCATGCCTTTACCTCCACCTCTTCTCCTCTGAGCCAAGGGAACTCCGACTCCAAGCCATCGATTACTGTACGAGTTTCAACATCGCACTCCCTGAGATTCTCTATGGATTTAACTGCATGAATGATATTGGCATGGTTACGATTAAACTTCTGACCCAAGTCCATATACTTTAGGCCTAGAAGTTTTCTCGCATAGTAGTAAACGGCTTGCCTTGCTACTGCGATTGGTTGCTTCTTGATTCGACTATCAATATCCTCAACAGATACCTGGAAACCATCAGCCACAGCCCTCTTAATTCTCGGTATAGTAGGCTCGTTCATAGCTGAAAAAACATATCGGCTACTACTGCGAGAAGTCCGACAATCAAGAGCAGGGAAGGATTTAAAAAGTAATGTATCATAATTAGTAGTTGTTTGGGGTATAAGCGGGTGACCGATGAAACAAAAAATCGGCCACCCGCCATGTCATGATGTGGATGTGGTAGTCGCTCCTCAGAACGGCGCTGGGGCTGATGGAGCAGAAAACATTTGTGCCTGTGCAGGCTGTGCAACTGGCGTAGGCTGTGCAGGTGCAGGAGCAACCGCTTGGGGCTGTTCAACCGTTACCTGTGTGGTCGTCTGTGGAGTCACCGATGCAAGTAAGGAGGTGTCGAAGTTTGAAGGCTGTGGAACCTGTGCTTCCATGCCTGCCATCACAGGAGTAACTGAGGTGATGTCGGAGTAAGTGCGTCCCTTTTGGGAAGTCTTCTGAACGACATTGATCATCGCACCCTTACCGCGAAGTGATTCAGTATCAAAACCAGCCCCAGGTGCAGAGCCGAGCCATGAGGTAAGTACGCCTGTCAGCTTACTTTTCTCGTGGGCAGAGATCTTCATCTCACCAGTCTGAATCATTTGTCCATCCTGTGTGCCGAAAAGGAACCGGCAGACATCCAAGGTTTCAATTTGTGAAGGATCTTCATACTTTGGACGCTGAATGCCGAAGCTGTCTTTAACATCGAGACAGACGGCTAGATATTGCCCAGGACGGGCAGGTTCTAGAGGCCAGCCTGTGATAGGTCCCTCTCCGCTTGTTGTTTGTTGCAATATAGCCATTAGTAGTTGTGCCTGTTTTTACGAGTCGGCCTCTCGGTTTAGTGATTAATAGAATCGTGAAGAATCAGTAAGGCATCCGCTGTTTTCAGCGTTAGCCCCTTTAAGGTTGGGTAAAGTCGCTTGGCATGGTTCATTAGAACCTTCTTCCGTTTGCCCGATGTTAGCCCACTCAGCCCACCCAGCCCCTTCTGCCAATCCTGTGGGCGGACAAGTGTATAAGGTATTTCCAATGCCCGAAGGACACCTTCCAGGTAGCCACATGATTTGCCGAGTTTGAAGCTCGTTGAGCTAGGAATCATCTTGCCGGCAAACGGTGGAACGAGTTCCACCCACGCCTCGATGCGGTCCACATCGGGGTGGTCTTTTAAGTCCTGAATATGTTCTACAAATTCAAAGGCTTCCCCGAGGTTGTGCAGATGTATCTTGGACAGGCTTCCCCAAGCGATTGCGTACCCGCCTGACTTGCCTGGATCGATGGCGATGGACAGCTTCATGCTTTAGCCTCCTCCAGCATTTCAGATAAAGTCCGCTCGATATCCTGGCGGATGAACATAACCCCACGCTTTCTCCAAGCGTACTTTTTACGCCAGTCGATTAACTGACGCTCGGAGAGGCGAAATATCTCCTTTACCTCGGATCGGGTAAGGAGTAGTGGGTGATATTGTTGTAGTAGTTTTTTGTGTGTTTCCATTCGGTGAATAAATCACCGACGGAAAAAAAACTGCTTTAAATGTTCACAAGTATGGTCTCGCTAGGAAAGTAATACATATTGTGCGAACACAGTTTTGGTCCCGCCGGTTGGTTATGTCTAAAATTTGTAAGAACAATTGTGATCCCATCACGAATCACATTTGGCAATATTAACATAAAACTTATCCTGTCAACACTCATGTGCAAAAAAGTTCAAAAAAGTACATATTCTATTTTTTATTATTTGCTTTATCGTTCTTTTTTCTCTGTTTTTCCAAACCTTTATATCGGAGAACTCGGTAATAATTTGAATCTCCACGAACTTTTTTCTTACCTCTGCCAGCAGTACCGCCAATAGCTCCTAACAGCCTAGCAGCCTCTTTAACTCTGTCCTCTCGGTCATATACCTTACACATGATCGGCTTTCCGCAGATGCTAATAATTTTACCATGCCACTCATTATTAGTGATTTGATTGAGGTGTGCGAGATTAAGGTTTGCCCACAGGTACCAGGTTCTCCGTATGGCCTCGGGTGCGCGTTGCTTCAGATGATCCCAATCCCGTGCAAAGCACTTACGGGTCTTGCCATTATATGATAAAACACAGGCTAACTTATTCGTCTTATTAATTTTTCTATTCATAATCGCTACTGGTTGCCTTAAAATCTATGAGATTTTCTGCAATATAGCAACAATTACCTACGGAAAACTCCGTAAAACTACATAATTCAACGCAAGGGTTTGTGCGGAGAATTTCGGAATGTTAGTCCGATATTAGCGGAATCGCTCGGCAGATTTAGCACCTGCACTTACCGCAGGTAGCATGAACCGATTACCAGGCATAGCTGGTGCTTGGCGGGTAATGCGATTGGCGGGTTGGCGCTTTGGCGCTTTGGAGTCTGTGGGCATATAGTTTATATTCCTCTCCCCCGCATCGAAGGTTCCCCGATTGCCGGTGGCCGATTTGATTTGTTCGGGGGAGAAGGCGATGTACCGAGTACCGAAGCCTCCTTGGTCATATACATTCTTGATGATCATTCCATCATAACCTTTTTTCTGAGCTATTTCCCCAAGGTCATCGATCTGTATAGTGCCTTTATCAAAAGGATCAGGAATGTCGGTCCAACTGTTTTCTTTAGCATCCACTTCAAGAGGCTTTTTCAGTCTTAAATATGTTCCGTAAAGGCCATCTGCTTCATTCATTTGTTCAGGACTAATCAAATAATTTGTCCTTTGATCGGTGTAGAATTTAGCGACCTCAGCATTATCTGAGAAAAACACATTACCCTGTATTAAGTTGTATGGGTTTTCTCTGCCTGTAAATACTTCCTTACCTGGACGATCACCTCGATAAACCACCAAAGGTTCGCCGTTCTCATCGACTACCTTGGACTTGCCGAACCACTTCTTAAAGTATGGCGAATCCGTACCCTTCTCCTGCCATATCTTTGCGGCCTCGGCCTGCTTCCCCTTCCCCGCACCAGCCTCGGAGGCCGGCATGAAGAGTTTATTTGGACCGCCTACCTCTTTTGTATAAACGATACCTTTTCTTTTAGGCATTGGATATGGTGTCTCATACCTCTCGGGATTAATCATCGGATATCCGAATTTACCTCCATCCTGAAAAGCGAAATCAGAGTCTTCATCGACTAAGTGCTTATCATAGTCTTTAGCAAATTCTGCCCTTGTCTTGTATTGGATAGGCTCTCCGACTGTGACTTCTCCGATTACTCTTGCTTCATCTCCTTTGCCAGTTGTGCGTACAATCTTTACACGATTTCCAATCAAATTATCAAGCGAACGAGATCTTCTAGTTTCGATAGATTTTTGACCTGATACAATGAGGTCGGCAAATTTGTTATTTAGTTCATTTCGTACATTTACCGCAGTCATCACATCTTCAGCTGGCATGAAGAGTTTGTCGGTAATTGCGACATCGGCTTCATCGAAGATTACATAATTGTAATCGCCCTCGCCCTTGGATCGGGATGAACCATCGAGGTATTTGATGCCTGGTATGCCGGCTTCTTTTAATCGCTTGGAGATTTCAGGCTCGGGTACATTTTCAAGAGCATTGTCAGTAATATCCCGATAATCTAAATCTTTACGATATTCCCATAGGTCTTCACCCTTTAATTCTTTGAGTACCTTTCTTAGTTTATTCTGAATATCTTTTGTCTGTTCGCCTAAAGTCTTATCATAAAGCAGATACTCGTTCTCCTTGGGGGCTAGTTCGACTTTGTAGAGGGAGCCAAATGTTTCATACTTTGCATCCTCAAAATATTTAATCGCTTTTGGATCATAATCATTCTCCTTGAAATATTGAATCACATCGGCAGGAGAGTCCTGCATCATCAACCTTTCAAGTCCTTCAGCAATTTGATACTGGTCCCTTATAAACATT